>RKMI01000211.1_pt1 | contig 25456 bp, 21 predicted proteins | sample 2174191 | NCBI WGS metagenome assembly RKMI01 (sample SAMN10236717, study PRJNA505201) | synthetic metagenome | isolation source: mock community containing 12 organisms: Thioclava sp. ES.032, Psychrobacter... | place: USA: Walnut Creek | collected 2015-10-01
GAGTTCCAGCACATCTTTGACCGGGTCTGCACTGGAAACGGCATTGAACACCGCCTGACAAAAGTGAAGCACCCATGGACCAACGGTCAGGTCGAGAGGATGAACCGGACTATTAAGGATGCCACCGACGAGCCCATCGAACCAACCTGTTCACGTGCGGCATGCGGGAGCGAATCAAGGCCTATGCTATCGCCTTGGCATCAACCACCTCCCCGCCCCTTCTGTCATTCATCGCGACCGGAAGCTGATCTACGACAGGCCAATCGCCCGGCGATGCGCATGCCTTTGGTGATCTGCACACCAAGATTCATCGCTCGCGCAAATGGATGCAGATCAGCTATATCTGGAATGCCTTCTTCGGCTTCGATGCCGCCACCCTGCCCAACCCGAAGCTTTTCGTTTTCGACAATGAGCGGGTGAATTTCTATGGCTATCACAAGCGCATTTTCCCGTTTCTGACGGTCGGCGGCGACACAGGGGCGGCGTTGCACTACTACATCAAGCAGACACCGGAGTTCCGCCTTCGCCAGATCGACTTCTGCCGGATGGGGGAATGGGACGGTAAGGATGTGAGCTTCCTCGATCCGGCTGTTCTGGCCTTTCTGGAGAAGGACACCAAGACGAAGGAGAGTAAATTTGTTGCCGAGCTCTACAACGGGGCTTTTCTGCACTTGATGAACGGGGGCAACTGGCGTGTCAGCGAAGCAAAAAAGAAAACCCTGCCCGCTGACAATCTGGGCACCGAGACCTTGCGCGCGGCGCCCTTTTATCGGCGCAAGCGCGGTTTGACCGAGAATCTGGCCAATCTTCTGGTCGACGCGGAAAAGGCTGTCGTTCTGGACGAATTGAACAAGAGCCTTGATTCCCGTTTTTATACGGAAATGGATGAACTCAACTATTTCGACTGGTCTGACTGAGAAACCACGTCAACCTGGACACAAAAAAGCCGGGACGAGCCCGGCTTTTGAAACACTCTTCTGGATCACGGCTGCCAATGATCAGTCGAACAAAGCGTCAATGTCGTTTTGGTCGCTTTTATCGGTGTTCTTTTCGTTTTCCTCACCAAACCCGAGTTCGGCCAGCATTGCGTCAACCTCAGACTGATTGACGCCCTCGCCCTCTTTCTGCGGTCCATGAAGAATGAGTTCGCGCTTGCGGCGTTCCGCTTCGGTTTCCTCGAGATCCTCGTCTTCAACACTGTTCATCTTCATGCGATCGATGAAAGTGGAGACGCGCTCGTCGATGACGTTGAGAACGTGCACAACCTTGGAAATGCGCTGCCCGGTGATATCCTGAAAAGAGCAGGCTTCAAAAATTTCGATGATCTTGTCGTTGACAATAGCCTGATAGGCTTCGGCGTCGCTCGGATCGGCTCCCATGATCTCCTCGGCAGAAGACATGATGATATTGGTTGCCTTCTCGGTCGCTTCAACCACGGCATCCAGTTCGCGTCCGGCATCGGGGATTGCGTTGTGGCGCATGTCGGCGGGGCGCAGAGCGGAGATTTCCCGCTTCATTGTTGAAATCTCATCCGCGATGCTCATGAACTCGTGGTATACGGTCTTGTCCATGGCCCGAATATGGGACTCTAGGCTGCTCGCCATTACTTCGGCCAGCGACATGATATCCGTCAGTGAAACATCCTCTCCCTTGCTATGCTCAAGAAAGGTGACAAGCTTGGTGACCTTGTCTGCGCTGAGGGTTTTCTGCTGAGATTTCATTGATTTCTTGCCCACTTCATGTCTGCGTTGCTCACTTCAGAGCGAACCTGATAAAGGTCTTTCGTTTCTCTCCGCTTATAAATCGTGTTTTCAAAACGAGACCGTTATTGCCCTTTGTTGACCCTCTTTTTATTCGCCCGGCTGGTGTCGGGCCAAGATCGGGGCCTCAATTGCGCCGGGTCCTTGTTTCTGGAGAGACGCTCAGTCGCTCGCGACAACGAAGATCCGGGACGTGATGCCGGGATTGCGGTTTGTTAACTTCTGGCATCGGAAGAGCCAGCCAGCTTCACAGAGCAAAAGCGGCGGGTTGGCCACAGAATGCATGCCTCACTTGGTGTGGAGGCGGTGGGAGCGGGTCGGGATGCTTCCCGACCCTTGGCCCAACTAAACAATCTTGTTACCAATTTCGACATACCTAGCCACGACCGCCATCGCGGCTGGCGCACGTCAGCCTTAGCTGTCGAATACGGCGTCGATCTTGGTTTTCAGGGTGGCGGCGTTGAAAGGCTTCACGATGTAGTTGTTCACACCGGCCTTTTTGGCAGCAATAACGTTTTCGGTTTTGGATTCTGCTGTCACCATGATGAATGGTGTCTTGGACAGGCTATCACTTGCGCGCACCTGTTTGAGCAGTTCATAGCCGGTCATCGGCTCCATGTTCCAGTCGGAAATCACCAGACCGTAACGACGGTCCTGCATTTTCGCCAGGGCTTCAGTGCCATCAGCGGCGTCGTCAACATCCTCGAACCCGAGCTGCTTGAGCAGGTTCTTGATGATCCGGATCATGGTTTTATAGTCATCGACGACCAGTACCGGCATAGAAAGATCGAGGGCCATTTGTTTACTCCAAACTCACACTGCTTTGCCGCTTTGTTGGCGGACTATTCGACTTTGCAGACCTTTTGTCTTCAACTGCCAGAGAGCTTGCACTCCCCGGAACAGATTGGAGACTAGCTCAAGGAATTAAAAAACCGGTTAACCGGCCAAGAGAGGCAAAAGTTGAATTGCCCAATAATGACCTCGAATTGAAGTAAATACGATGAAAACGCTGAAAAATTTACTTTTACGAAGTAGTTTGTTCAGAGATCGCTAACCTTTATTTCGGTTAACCATAAACAAACTCAAATCTACGTTGCAAAGCTCGCCATATTCCGAAGCGCAGCAAGTCGGCCCGCGAGCGCGCCGTATCCCTTGGGATTTGCCTGCTGATTTCAAAGGTAGGATTGCCATGCATCCGCATTTGTGCATATGCTCAGTGGATGCTGCGTCGCAATATCCACAGGTCACCGGACAGTACGCGAGAAGACGGGCCAGTCAGAACAAGAAAATGGCCGACGCAGGGGAAGAGAGGAACCAGAGAATGAATGCACCCCTAAAGGGCGTTGCGCCCAGAACCGTCTATTATGAAGAGATGAGCATCGGCCAGAGCGAGAGTTTTCGCCATATGGTGAGCGACAAGGACATTTCCGCCTTTGCTGCGGTATCGGGGGACTATAATCCAGTGCATGTCGACAAAGCCTATGGCGAGGCCAGCCGTTTTGGCGGCAATATTGCGCACGGGCTCTATACTGCAAGCCTGTTTTCTGCCCTTCTGGGCATGCGCCTGCCGGGCCCGGGAGCCATCTATGTTGAACAGACGCTGAAATTCATGGCACCAGTCCGCCCGGGAGACGAACTCGAAGTATCCGTTTCCATCAAGGAAATGATCGATCGAGGTCGTCGGGTGATCCTTGACTGCGAGGCGAAGGTGGATGGCGCCCTCGTGTTGTCTGGAGAGGCAACGGTGTTGGCTCCCCCAAAGCCCGCACAATGAAGCCCGCGCAATAGAGCCTTAACAAGGCGGCCTTGTATCTCAAGGCCATCTTGTCCTGCTCAGGGGCCTTTTAGGCTTCAGCCACGATCGGCTTGAGAAGCCCCAGACGCTCGCGGTTCCAGAAACGATAGGCCAGACAGAAGGCGGTCACCGCAAGGCCGATTGCAAGACCGATCCAGATGCCCGACCCGCGCCAACCGAGAACAAATCCCAGAATATAGGATGTCGGCATACCACACAGCCAGTAGCCGACCACTGCGATCAGCATGGGACCACGCGTATCCCCCAGCCCTCTCAAGGCGCCGGAGGCGACAGCCTGAAGACCATCGACGAGTTGGAACAGCCCGGCGAACGCCAGATAGCTGACAGCCAGCGTGATCGGCATTGCGTTGATTGGATCTGACGGATCCAGAAACAGCTCGATCAGCACATGGGGGATGGTCAGGAACAGCATGCAGGTAAAGCCCATGAAGCCGACGCCGAGCCCGATGGACACCCAGCCGGCCCGTCTGATCCCTTCCCACGCGCCTCGCCCGAAGGCCAGCCCGATGCGGATGGTGGTGGCCTGCCCCAATCCCATCGGCACCATGAAGGCAAGTGCAGCACATTGCATGGCAACCGTATGGGCCGCGAGTTCATCGGTGCCGAGCCAGCCCATGAGCATGGTCGCGGCAGAGAACAAGGCGACCTCCACCATGACCATGAAGCCGATCGGAACCCCGATGCGCAGAATGTCACGGAACCGATGCCAGTCCGGCCGCCAGAAGCGGGCGAACAGATCATAGGCCGCGTAGGTGTGCCGCCGTCCAACATAGACAATCATGAAGATGAACACGAAGAGATTGACAATACTGGTGGAAATCCCGGCTCCGGCCAATTCCAGACGAGGAAAGCCGAAATGACCGAACATCAATACATAATTGCCCGCGAAATTGACGAAAAAACTGAGAATGGTGACCATAAGAACGATCTTGGTCTCGCCGTGCACACTGGTCAGAGAGCGAAGGGCAATAAACCCAAGCGCCGGAAACAGACTGAAGGCAGCGTAGTCCAGATAGCTTTGCGACAGTGCGGACAGCGAGGGCAACTGTCCGGTCATGATAAAGATTGTCTCGGCCTGAAAGACGATGGCCATCAGGAACAGCGCTAGAAGGAAGGCAACCCAGATCCCCTGCCGCGCCGTGCGGCGCACGGACCTTGGTTCATTGGCTCCGATTGCCTGTGCAGCCATCGGCGCAACGGCAGTCAAGGATCCGATGCCGAACAGGAGCAGCGGGTGAAACAGCGCTGTCGCCAAAGACCCGGCAGCAAGATAATCACGCCCAAGCCAGCCCATCATAATGACATCGGTGATGTTGAGCGAAAATTGCGCCAGTTGCGTGAAAACGAGCGGCCATGCCAGCGACAAGGTGGCTCGTGTCTCGCCAGACCAGCTCAGGGTCGAGGGACCCACGTCCTGCGCAACAACATAATCCCCGACGATATCGTCGCGGCGCCGCTCTTCCGGTGAAAAAGGCCGGTCGGACATGGTTCTACCTACAGCTTAAGCCAGATTTTGAAAGAAGAAACCGATGGTACCTAGAATTGGGGGCCGATTTGTTGGCTTAAAGATACCACGGCGCCATACTCCGATCACCGGTTTCAGCGATTTGAGAGGCGCCAACTTAACGGTATTGGCTTGGCCTGTATAGATGTGAGGGGCTTTTGTTTCATGCTGTGGCTGGAATGCTACACAGCCTGAGGGCGCAATCTGAGGGCGCAATGGTTTGCGGGACGATCCGAACCGGTGCTGCTCGGGCATACCTGATCGGCGTCAAGTCAGCTTCTGGTCATCGTCTTGCGGCACTTGACCGCAAATCCCCTCTCCTACCCCCTATTTGCTGCTGTCGTTGCCTGATTTGGCGCGGAATGTGGATGGATTGCGCCAGAGATATCACTCGGCCCTTGACCTTGTTGCACGAAGTGGGCAACTTCGCGCCGGTATTGACCAAAGGATGAAGCCATCCTATCTGGTTGATCATTCGACCCGCCTATTTCGGAGTCCGCCCCGCCATGATGGCCATCGCCCCGTCCTTTACCGCATTGTATCAGCCAACGCTGCCGCTTCCCGAGTCCCTTCGCGGTTCGGTCGTGGCCATCGGGAATTTCGATGGCATGCATCGCGGTCATCAGGCCGTTCTGGAAGATGCGGTTCAGGAGGCACGAGCCTCCGGTCTCAAAGCGGTGATGCTGACCTTTGAGCCACATCCTCGCACGGTCTTCCGGCCCGAAGCCCCTGTATTCCGGCTGACACCGCATGCGGAAAAAGCCCATATCGCCAGAGCGATCGGCCTTGATGCCATGGTCTCGCTAGCCTTTACACCGGAGTTTTCCAGCCAGTCTCCGGATCGGTTCATCGAGGACATGCTGCTTGGGGCCTTCGGCGCGCACAATGTGATCTCCGGCTATGACTTTCATTTCGGCAAGGACCGCGCTGGCACGCCGGATTACCTGCGTGCTCAGGGACTGGCCAGAGGCTTCGGTGTAACCATTGTCGATATGCGGGCCGACCGGTCCGGTGACGCGGTGTCCTCGACCCGTATTCGGCAGGCTCTGGAAGATGGCGCCCTCAATCCGGCCAACCAGCTTCTGGGCTATCGCCATTTTCTGACCGGGACCGTGGTGCACGGGGAGAAAAATGGTCGCAAGCTGGGTTATCCCACCGCCAACATGAAGCTGCCGCTCAACAGTCGCCTGTGTGAAGGGGTGTATGCCGTCAAGCTGGTTCGTCAGGATGGATCGCTTCACAATGGCGTGGCGAGCTTTGGCCGCCGTCCCATGTTCGACAATGGGCCGCGGGTCTTCGAAGTGCATATTTTTGACTTCAATGAAGACCTTTACGGCGAGGAAGTGCGTGTGGCTCTTTATGGCTATCTCAGAGGCGAAGCGCGCTTTGACAATCTCGACGGGCTGATCGCGCAAATGGATCAGGACAGCGCGCAAGCCCGCGGTATCCTGTCTCATTCCAAACCGCTTTCCGAATTGGAAGAGCGGCTCTGGGGTTAGCCGCTCATTGCTCGCGTCCAATGATGGGCCCCACCTGATCAGTCAACGGCGAGCAAATCCCCCTGAACCCAGCCCTGTTGATTGCCGGTGTCGACCAGATACCAGTGCTCGAAATGCCCAAGCGTATTGAACCGGCCTTCTCTTATCACCTGAACCGGTTCTCCCTTGTCCAGAACCATGATGATATTGTCATGATAGGAAGGCCAACGGCGCAGGTTGGCCTCAGCCAGTAGGACCGGGGCATCGGCGGCATCCCCTTCACCGAAGAGATGGGCGCGCAACCCTTGCAATGGAAAGAGCGGATTGGGGTCGGTCTTGCGCCCCGGTGAGATCTCGAAATGCCCGGCCAGAAAGGTCAGATCATACTTCTCGGCCAGCGTGGAGCACAGGGCTGTCACAGTGAGAATCTGCGCCTCTGTATAGTCGAGCCACCACCCCTTGCCATGGTACCGGGTGGCGACATGGGCAAAACTCAAACCATTCACGCCATCGCGGTAGCTGGCCTTGAACCAGGGTTGCAGGCTGTTGTCCCTGAGCTTGACGCATTTTCCCAGATTGACCATTTCGATACCAAAAGCGAAGGCATTGACGTTTTGCTCGCCGCGATAGCTGCTTTTTCCCGCGTGCCACGCCCGACGGTCAAACCCCACCTGCTGCGTCACCGATCCGTCCCGTTCAACAGTGATGTGAGCCGAAGCTCGCGCTTCAGGCTGGAGGAACCAGTCCACGGCGCTTCCCTTTTCCAGCCGTCCGGCGGTGTCATGCAGGATGATGCCGCGGGGTGCAAAATCACCGGACTGGTGTGGAGAGCGCAGGAAGCGGACCGGAAGATCGTCTTCATACAGTCGATGGCTCTTGATGCTGAATGGATTGGATGGGACGCTTTTGATCATGGCTTTGCCGTTTCCTTGCCTGTTCTGGATGAGAATGATGGCAAGAGCCTTGCACGGGATCGGCGAGCGGGGATTAGCGGGACAGGGTTGAGTTGGTTCGGCGTCTTTGATTTGGCAGAGTCTTTGGTTTGGCAGAGTCTTGGGGGCTTGTGCTGGCTTGCCGGTTCAATTATGGTCGCGCGCGTAATACAAAGCAGATGATATGCTGACGAGACGTGCGGACCGCACGATAATCCAAATGAAATGTGCCCTTTTGCAGCGACTGAAACAACATCCGGCGCTGCCCGCTTCGATAGACATCGGTTGGCGAGCGATCCGAATTACTGGCCCGGCCTTCGTGTGACCGGCGCATAGGCGCCCACGAGGGACCGGGAAAAGACAAGGGCCTGGCATATGTGATCTGCCAGCGTGCCCCATCCCACAGACTTAACAAATGACAGCGTCGGGCAGCAGTCTTCTCGTCCCGAGCTGGGGAGCCGGAAATCGGTTCTCCCACGAGAAACCGGCCCCCGAAGACAAGGGGGCCTGTTCGGGCCTGCTGCCAGTGACATCAATGTCCGATAAGTGATAAACATGACCGAAGCACGCGACTATTCCAAAACTCTCTACCTGCCGCAGACGGACTATCCCATGCGGGCGGGCCTGCCCAAGAATGAGCCCAAAATCCTGCAGCGCTGGGAAGAGATGGATCTCTATAAAGCCTTGCGCGACAGCTCCCGCGGGCGCGAGAAATATGTTCTTCATGACGGCCCCCCCTATGCCAATGGCCATCTGCATATCGGCCACGCGCTCAACAAGACCATCAAGGACATCATCACCCGCTCGTTCCAGATGCGTGGATATGATTCCAACTATGTCCCCGGCTGGGACTGCCACGGTCTGCCCATCGAGTGGAAGATCGAGGAGAAGTACCGCAAGAAGGGCAAGAACAAGGATGCCATTCCGGTCAATGAATTCCGTCAGGAATGCCGTGACTTTGCGTCCGAATGGGTTTCGATCCAGTCCGAGGAATTCAAGCGCCTTGGCGTGATCGGCGATTTCGTCAAGCCATACAAAACCATGAGCTTTGACGCGGAAGCCCGTATCGCCGGCGAGTTGATGAAATTCGCCATGTCCGGCCAGCTCTTCCAGGGCTCCAAGCCGGTCATGTGGTCGGTGGTTGAGAAAACCGCTCTGGCCGAGGCCGAAGTCGAATATCAGGACCACACCTCTTTCACCATCTGGGTGCGCTTCCCTGTCTCCGGTGTGCATGGAACGGTCGACGACGACAAGCTCGACGCCCTGCTTGATGCAGATGTGGTGATCTGGACCACCACCCCGTGGACCATCCCGGGCAACCGCGCCATCTGTTTCGGCCCGTCCATCAGCTATGGCCTTTATGAAATCACCGAGGCTGCAGACGACAACTGGGGCAAGGTCGGCGACAAGCTGATCGTGGCTGACACACTGGCTGCTGATATCTTCAAGGCTGCGCGCGTTGATGGCTATGAGCGCAAGTTCGATGTCGATCCGTCCCAGATCTCAGAATGCACCCATCCGTTTGCCGGACAAGACGGCACTGATGGTTACTATGACTATGATGTGCCGATGCTGCCCGGCGATCATGTGACAGAAGATGCCGGTACCGGCTTTGTGCACACCGCTCCGGGCCATGGCGCGGAAGACTATGAGGTCTTTGTTGCCAATCGCGAGCGTTTCGCCGAATGCGGCACACCGGATATCCCGCATACCGTGATGGAAGATGGGGCCTATTTCCCCCATGTGCCCCTGTTTCAGGGTCACTATATCCTCAACCGCAAGGGCGGCGAAGGCACCACCAACGGAGTCGTTATCGACAAGCTGGTCGAAGTCGGCGCACTCTTGGCGCGCGGCAAGGTCAAGCACAGCTATCCGCACAGCTGGCGCTCCAAAGCTCCTCTCATTTTCCGCAACACGCCGCAATGGTTCATCGCCATGGATCGCGGCATCGACGGTGAAGGCGATACTCTGCGCAAGCGGGCGCTCAAAGCCATCGATGCGACGCGCTTCGTTCCGGTATCCGGTCAGACCCGTCTGCGTTCGATGATCGAAACGCGCCCGGACTGGGTGATCTCGCGTCAGCGTGCCTGGGGTGTTCCGATCACGATCTTCGTCAAGAAGGATGACCCAACCGCCGTTCTGCAAGATGACGCGGTCAACGCGCGCATCTTCGACACCTTCTACGAAGAAGGGGCTGATGCGTGGTTCGCTGAAGGGGCCAAAGAGCGGTTTCTGGCTGGCGACTATGATCCCGAAGAATGGGAACAGGTCTTTGACATTCTCGACGTCTGGTTCGACTCAGGGTCAACCCATGCCTTCTGTCTGGAGCAGCGCGACGATCTGAAATGGCCTGCCGACCTCTACATGGAAGGCTCCGACCAGCATCGCGGCTGGTTCCATTCGTCACTGCTGGAAAGCTGTGGCACGCGCGGTCGCGCTCCTTATAATGCAGTTCTCACCCATGGCTTCACCATGGACGAGGACGGCCGGAAAATGTCCAAGTCCCTTGGCAATACGATCGCACCGCAGGATATCATCAATCAGTATGGTGCCGATATCCTGCGTCTGTGGGTGGCAACCAGCGACTATACCGATGATCAGCGCATCGGGCAGGAAATCCTCAAGACCAACGCCGATGCCTATCGCAAGATGCGCAACACAATCCGCTGGATGTTGGGCTCGCTTGCGCATTATGATGGCAACGTGGTGTCTGTCTCGGATATGCCGGAGCTCGAACGCCTGATGCTCCACCGCATCTTCGAACTCGACAAGATGGTCAACGAGGCCTACGACGGGTTCGACTTCAAGCGTGTGATGCACGAGCTCAATTATTTCATGGGTATCGAGCTGTCCGCCTTCTACTTCGATGTGCGCAAGGATGCGCTCTATTGTGATGCTCCGAGCTCTGCCCGCCGCAAGGCAGCGCTCTATGTCATCCATGAGCTGTTCATGCACCTGACGGCATGGCTGGCGCCGATCCTTCCGTTCACCATGGAAGAAACCTGGCTCAATCGATTCCCGTCGGAAAGCGATTCGGTCCATTTCCGCCAGTTCCCCGAGGTGCCCTCGGAGTGGCAGAATGATGCCCTGGCAGCCAAATGGAGCAAGGTGAGAACCCTGCGCCGCGTGGTCACGGGCGCGCTCGAAGTTGAACGCAAGGAAAAGCGGATCGGCTCCTCACTGGAAGCAGCTCCCAAAGTCTATGTGTCTGATGCTTCGATCATCGAAGCCATGAAAGATGTCGATCTCGCCCAGATTTCAATCACATCACAGGCTGAACTGATCGAAGGGGACGCTCCTGAAGGGGCCTTCATGATGGAGGACATCTCCAGCATAGGCGTGGTACCAGCTCTGGCTGAAGGGACAAAATGCCAGCGCAGCTGGAAAATCCTGCCGGATGTCGGATCGGATCCGGAGTATCCTGATCTGTCACCGCGGGATGCCGCAGCCATGCGAGAAATCGAAGGCGCGTAAGTCACTGACGGCCTTTAGGCAACGACAGGCTGGATCGCGGGGTGCCCCGAGGTCCGGCTTTGTCACATTGAGCTTCAATTGCCCGAACCGGCATTCATGGGTGCACCGGTCAAAAGACAGAAAGGACCCGACGTGTCGGCAAGACAACTTGGCTATTTCATCGCCTTCATCGGGTTGCTGGTGGATCAGGCGTTCAAACTCTTCATGCTCTATGGTTTTGGCATCGAGGAGGTTGTGCTCACAGAGGGACCGGTTCAACTGACGCCATTTCTGGATCTCATCCTCGTGTGGAATCGCGGCATCAGCTACGGGCTGTTTCAGCAGAACAGCGATTTGGGCCGGTATCTTCTGATCGGAGTCGCGGGCTGCGCGTCACTTGGCCTCATGATCTGGATCTGGAGGCTGCACAACCGGATGCTGGCGATCGCACTCGGTCTGATCCTATCGGGTGCGATTGGTAATGGCATAGACCGTATCCTGCACGGTGCCGTCGTCGACCTGTTGCATTTTCACATAGAAAGCCAATGGGGCGATTTCAGCTGGTATGTCTTCAACCTTGCAGACTGCTGGATCGTGGTCGGTGCCGTCTTGTTGTTCTATGACAGCTTTTTCGGCCCCAAAGATATAGAGCCAGCTGATCGAGAGGACTCTGGCCGCAATGATGCCGCAAAGCCGTGATCTTTGTGCTCCCAACGATCAAGCCCTGAGGAATGGTGCTTGATCTCAAACCCTGATAAGCTGTATGTGTTTGGCTCAACATCGCGTTTTTGGCGAGCATTGCAGGTTCAAGCGTATCGGACAACCGGTTATCAGACGCGCCGAATGTTGCCCGAAAGAGTGCCCGAAGAGTGCCAGAATATTGTAAGGCGAATCTGACATGAAAGAAGACAAGACCGAAGGCCGAATCCTTCCATCCCGTCACAGCGAGACCCGGCGCTCAGCGCTTGGCAAGTCCGCCTTGTCAATGGCATGCCTCCTGGCTCCGCTGGGCCTTGCCGCCTGTTCGGGCATAGGAGGAACCACCTATGGTACCGGCGTAACGCAGGAACAGGCGTTGATTGATGACATTTCGTCCCTGGCCGGTGGCGGCGCATCCAAGGATCAGCCGCGGATCGAATACACGCCGCGAGCCAGCCTTGTCCTGCCCCCAGACACCTCACGTCTCCCCCCGCCTGATCAGAAAAACCCGCTTGTCGCCAAGAACGCGGATTGGCCGACCGACCCGGACGAGTTGCGCAAGCTCTACGCCGAGCGTATGGAGAACATGACAGACAAGGAACGCCAACAACTGCTCGCGGCCATTCGTCGTCTTCCGCCAGAACAGCGCAATGCGATTATCAAGAACAATTCCAACAGCGCCAACTTTGCCCGGCAGATCAAGGAGCCTGATCTGAAGGCCTCTGCTCAGGCAAAGGCTGATTATGAAAAGCAGGTTCAGGAGCGTCTGGCACTGATCCGTTTGCAGCAGGGCAAGAATTCAAAGGGCCGCAAGTATCTGACCCAACCGCCTGAGCGTTTCACCGATGTATCACCGGAAGTGCAACAGGAGCTTGCAACGCTCAATCCCGAAAAAGAAAATGAGTCGGTGTTTCAGAAAATCTGGCCGTTCTGATCTTTTGATTAAGAGCTCCACATAAACCGGAGCCACACAATGCCAACCCGATCACAAGGTTCAACAGACCATTGTGGTCGGGTTTCTTATTTCATGGGTGCGAACGCTCAGGTCAGACGAACGCACTCCGCTTCTGTTTCCCGCCTGACTTGAAGACCCCACAAACCGACTTAGTTTGGGTGCTGATTTTGAGAATCGATTCTCGTATATGAGCGGCAAAAAGCGACTCATTGGAGCTTCACCCCGTCATTTTTCTGGTCCAAGGGCACGAAGAGCATAAAATTCAAGACTTGAAGCGACGCTCAGCCTAGCAGCAGCCCTTAACAGGTGCTTAATTTTTCGAGGACTGGCATTAACCAAACAGTAACGATCTCGCAGAAAACCGCGGTTTGAGGGCATTTTTGTGTTTTTTGTGCAACAGTCCGAGCAAACAGATCGAGACAAGGATCAGAGATGATTGATCCGCGGTGAGAAACAGGTATTGTCTCCCTTGTCGCAAGCAGTGAACCCGATTGGTCTGACTGGACTGGTCACTGCATTTATAAAGTTTTATGACAAATGAAGGTCAGAAACATGAACATCAAGAGCCTCATCCTCGGTTCCGCAGCTGCCATCGTAGCAGCTGGTGCCGCACAGGCAGCAGACCTGCCGGTTGCTGAACCTGTAGATTACGTTAAAGTATGTGACGCCTATGGCGCTGGTTACTTCTTCATCCCAGGTACCGATACCTGCCTGAAAATCAATGGTGAAGTTGCCTTCTTCGTTGGATCCCACGGTTTCGGTGGCGAAGATGAAATCGGCAATGTAAAGCGCGAAGAAGATCTGCTGGACATGTATGTTGAAACCAACATCACATTTACCGCTCGCCAAGAAACCGAATATGGCACCCTGTCTGCCGTTCTCGAAATGGATGACGCTGACAACGGAGACGAAGACGGTTCCGTACTTGGTGGTGGCACCGCTTTCGATAAAGCTTGGCTGTCTCTTAACGGTTTCTATGCTGGTGTAACCGACTCCATCATCGACTTCAACGCTGGCACCACCGGCTTTGACGATTTCGCATTTGGCCAAGGTGACGTTGTTGCCATCGGTTACGCAATGCCAGTTGGCAACGGTGTAACCATCACCGTAGCTGCTGAAGATTATGCTGGTAATGCAAATGCTAACATTAACGGGGCTGCTCCTGCTGCTGGTATCTCTATGCCTTCCTTCGCTGCTACCGTTGGCGTTGATCAGGCTTGGGGTTCCATCGTAGTTGGTGGTTCTGTCTTCCAGGTTCGTTACCCGAACGCTGCATTTGATACCGATCTCGGCTACTCAGTCGGTGGTAAAGCTACCGTAGACATAGCTGAAGGCCTTAGCGTTGGTGTTGCTGGTGGTTATTCCCGCGGTTCCAACATGTACCTGCCTAAGTTCACGACTGCCCTATCAGCGCCTTCCGCATTCGACGGCACTCTGATGGCTAACTGGACAGTGTCTGCAGGTCTTGAATATTCCTTCGCTGACAACGTAACCTTCGCTCTTGACGGTGGCTACGAAAAGTGGATCGACAAGACCGTTACTAACTTCGACACCTCTCACTGGGGTGTTGCAGCTCAGATTGATTACGAAGTAGTTGATAACCTGAACGTTATTGGTCTTGTTGGCTACCAGAAAACCGACTACTCTTCGGCTTCTGGCGTGAAAGACTGGGACGACGTACGCGCTCGCCTCAAAATCATTCGCACTTTCTAATCTTGGCTTAATCGCTTAGATTACGAAACGCAGGTTTCGAGGCCCCGGAGAGTTTCTCTCCGGGGCCTTTTGTATTTGAGAGCCACGACGCGACAGGATGTCTCATCCATATCGTCTTCAGATGCCGCTGAGACTCAACTTTTGTAATTTTCTCTTCACTTCGTCAAACATTTGGAAACCCACGCCTTCTAAGCTTGGACTCAATTCCATTTCTTCATGGACACCGCGCTGTAGGTAAGGCAGGCATGAGCGAAGTTGAAACTCTCAGGGATCCGCAGGCTTTACGCGCTGCGAACATCAATCCCGACACGCTACTGGCAACTGATTATCTGAATCACTTCAATGAAGTACTCATGCTGATCGAGATGCTGCCAGCAATGCCGGATTGCGCCGAGGACGTGTTTTCATGGCAGCCAATGAGCTATGCCGACTATTTCGAGCAATCCACCTTCAAGGAAAAGACCCTCGCCATTGAGCTTTATGACGAGGTTTCACCTGAGGTGAAGAAACTCTTTGAGGATCTGATCGGGAGAATCGATGAAAATGTCTTCGGGTTGATCGAGCGAATTTCGAATTTGAATGGCGATCTTTCAGGCGCGTCTTATGAGAGCCTCGCCTTTTCAGCCTCGACCGAGATCCGGCCATTGATCGACAAAGCCAGTGCGCTGGTGAATGCAAGTGCTGGTACCACGGACTGGATGCTTGCCATTGATCATCCGACTGCTCAGGATGAAGTCGACCGCCTTTTTGACTAATGCTGGTCCGACTGCTTTCGTCGTGACCTGCCGTTGGTCTTTTATCCATCCAGAGCCTTAAATAGACTTGGATTGAGACAAGGTTATTCCATGGCGACGTCACGCTCCTACCCCGACCATCCGTTTCTCGGCGTAAGTGCTCTTATACGATCCGGAGATCACGTGCTTCTGATTGAACGGGGCAATCCACCCCTTGCGGGCGAATGGAGCCTGCCAGGTGGCACGGTGGAGACCGGCGAGAGTCTTGAAGAGGCAATCCAGCGCGAGATTCTTGAAGAAACAGGTCTCGATTTCACGCCCAAGGGTGTTGGAGAACTGGTTGAAGTCATTCTCCACGATGAAGAAGCACGCTGTAGCCGTCATTTCGTCATCGCGGTCTTTGTCGGTCACCCATCGGCTCTGGATCTTCCCCTGCCGATCCTGTCAGCGGGCGATGATGCGCGACAAGCATTGTGGGTGCCGCTTGATCAGGTCAAAACCTATCCCCTGACTGACGGCACCATCGACGTCATAAACCGCTTGGTAAATGGCGGGAAACGCATCTACCTGCCCGCGTGAGAAGCCAAGCGCAGCCACACTGAAGCCTGATTCACCCACGCTCAGCACTAAAGCGCGGCCGTCGACCAAGGATCAGGCCTCATCTTCCTGCACGATCCATGGCTCCTTGAGCGCGGCTTCCTCCCATTGCTGCCAGGCAGGCAGGGCTTTCATCGCCTTGCGATAGCGACCGAACACGTCGCTATCGCTCAATGCATATTTCTCGAACCGATTGATGACAGGCGCGTACATGGCATCGATGGCGCCGAAATCGCCAAACAGAAACGGACCGCCCGATTGATCAAGACATTCGGACCAGATCTGTTCGATTCGCTCCACATTCTTGACAACAGCGCCTGCACTGTAGGGATCAAGGTCAAGGGCCTTGATCTCTCTGCGCATGTTCATCGGACACGACCCACGAAGACCAAAGAACCCGCCGTGCATTTCAGCGGCAAAGGCTCTGGCCTTGGCCCGGTCCATGACGTCTTCGGGCCACAGCGATGCTTCGGGGAACAGATCCGCCACCACTTCCAAAATCGCGAGGGATTCGCAGATGGTGACCGTCTCAGCTCCTTCCTGCTCGACTCGCAAGGCCGGCACTTTCTTGGTGGGAGAGAATTCGATGAAATGGGCGTGCCCCGTCGCCTCGTCGAATTGCAGCAAATGCTCGGTGAAAGGGATGCCCTTCTGCGTCATCGCAATCCACGGCCGAAAGGACCAGGAAGAATAGTTCTTGTTGGCTATATAGAGCGTCAATTTGAGATCGCGAGACTCTGGCCGAGACATGAAAGCACCTTTGGGTTTGGATGTTTTCCATAGATTAGGCAAGAATTCAGACCATGACAACTTCTGAGCGCAGTCTCCAGACGATAGAATAGAGATGTTGAGGTGGCCGATAGCGGCACTCAGGCCCGGTCGACAGAAGGGTGGCCGGGGGGCACGGTGGCGAGAGCTGCTTTCTCGTCATCATCGCTGATCAACTCCTCGGCCGCCTCCAGATTGACAGACACCAACTGCGAAATCCCGCGCTCTGCCATGGTGACACCAAACAGGCGATCCATGCGGGACATGGTGATCGGGTTGTGCGTGATGGTGACAAAGCGGGTTTCGGTCAACTGGCGCATTTCCAGCAGCAAGGTGCAAAAACGCTCCACATTCGCATCGTCGAGCGGTGCGTCGACCTCATCAAGCACGCAAATCGGCGCAGGATTTGTCAAAAAAACCGCAAAAATCAGCGACATAGCCGTCAGCGCCTGCTCGCCACCAGACAACAGTGTCATGGTTTGCGGCTTCTTGCCCGGCGGTCGTGCGACAATATCGAGACCGGCTTGCAAAGGGTCATCCGCTTCGGTGAGCTGCAATTCGGCCTGACCGCCACCAAACAATTTGGAGAACAGCGACTTGAAGTGTTCGTTGACCACTTCGAACGAGGCAAGAAGGCGCGCACGGGCTTCCTTGTTGAGGTTGAAAATCCCATTTCTGAGCTTCTTGATCGCCTCAATGAGATCATCGCGCTCGGTTTCCATGGTGCTCAGTTGATCGGAGATTTCGGTTGCCTCTTCATCGGCGCGCAAGTTCACGCCTCCGAGCCGCTCGCGTTCGTTGCGCAGGCGCTCAAGCTTGCTCTCGATTGCCGCCATCGCGGGCAAGGGAGCGCCTTGCTTGAGGCCAGCCAGCCCGAACGTCGCGGCAGGGGCGCAATCAAGCGCTTCGGCGATCTGTCGCGTCAGTTCCTGTTTGCGGCTTTCGATGCCCTTCACGCGTTCATCGGCGCGGCTACGCGCTTCCCTTGTCGTGCTCAGCCCTTCCATGGCGACCTTGGATGCAACATCAGCTTCCATCGCCGCGCGTTCGGCTTCGGCGAGAGCATCGCTGGCTTCTTTCTGGATTTCCTCTGCCTTGGCAATCCCGGAGAGAAGCGACCGCCGCCGCGCCGCAAAATCGTCTGGCGCATCCTCAAGAGCAGAGATTTCCTTTTCTGTCTCCTGAAGGCGTGCATCGAGCGTGGCAATCTGGGCGTCCGCATTTTGCGCGCGGGCCACCCAGCTTGACCGCTCCCGTTCAATGGCCTCAAGGCGCCGCTGCCGCATGTCGGTCTCGCGGGTCAGTCCCTGAACATTGGCGCGGGCTTCTGCAACCAGACTGCGGGTTTCCGACTGGACGAGGCGCGCCTCATCTCGCTCGCGTTGCAGATGCGCAAAGTCCGGTAAATCCTGCAGCTGTTGTTCCGCCTCATACAGCACCGCGCGGGCTTCTTCCTCATCCTCAACAAGGCGCTCAAGCGTCGCTTCGAGCGTCGCTTTTCTGGCCAGCAACTGATTGGCATCCCGTTCTGCACGGGACAGTGCATCTCTCAGGAGTGAAAGGCGTTTCTGGGCATCACGCCAGCGGTTGCGGGCGGTCTGTTCCGCCTTGGCGCTGTCAGCAGCCGCATCCTGCTTTTCCTGAAAGGCCCTTCGCGCCATCTCCAATTGGTCTTGTGCTTCTTCAAGCCGCCCTTCCAGTTCCTCCAGCCGGTTTCTTTGCTCTAGGCGCTGAGCGGCCGAGGTTGGTGCACCGGCTTTCATGACAAGGCCATCCCACCGCCACAGATCTCCTGCAAGGCTAACCAGACGCTGACCGGGCTTGAGGAGCGGTTGCATGCCGGCGCCATCGCTGGCGGCAACGATGCCAATTTGATTGAGGCGGCGCGTGACGCGATCCGGCCCGGCAACCATCTCAGCGAGCCTAGGCAAATCATTCGGCAGATCGGGATCATCATCAAATGGCGGTAGCTCGTCCCAGTGACGGGCAGCATTGGCATCAAGAGCCGCATCAAGGTCGTCCCCGAGCGCGGCTGCCAATGCGGTTTCATAACCGGCCTCGACCTTCAAGCGAGACATCAAGGTTGGAAAACGGGTGTCTTCACCGGACTGGACAATTCTGGCCAGGGTGCGGGCTTCGGTGTCAAGGCGGTTGAAAGCGCTCTCGGCATCGGCGCGGGCGCGGCGAGCCTCGGTTTCGGCCTCGCGCATCTCGGCCACGGCAATGGATGCGGTTTCGGCCGCGGCTTCAAGAACCTCAAGCTCTTCAGATGCTGTCTCAACCTCGGCACGGCGTACATCGAGATCGCTGTCACGATCGAGCTCATCACTCACCTTGTCCAGATCCCGGCGGCTTTGGGCCGTCTGGCTTGCAAGACGGGCAACCCGCCCCCGGGCCGCTTCGGTCGCCTGAGCCATCTGGCGGGCCGTACCTTCCGCCTCGGCCAGACGAGCGGTCAGGTCGCTTGCATGGCTTTCGGCCTTTTGCAGCTCCGCTTCAGCATCGGCAAGCGCTTTCTCGGCCTCAAGTCTGGTTGTGCCCGTGGCTTCTTCCTCGGTGACCAGCTGTGCCTTTTCCTCATCAAGAGCGGCCAACAGGTCGGCATTCTCGGTGACCAACTGCTGTTCGCGCGCGCGGTCTTCCTTCAATTGCTCCACGCGGCGCGTGAGATCGACCATCTTTTCCTTGACGCGCTGTTCTTCTCCGTCCAGTTCGCGTGCGGCCAGCGTCAGCCGCTGGAGGGCTGCGGCCTTTTCCGCCTGTTTGTTACGCAAGTCCGGCAATTGATGTTTTGCGACGGCTTCTTCACGCGCGGCGGCTGATTGCTGCGTTGTTGCTTCTGCTACAGCGAGATCGGCGCGGCGCAGTTCCTCTTTCGCCTTTTCCTCATCGCTCATCACATCGCGCCAGCGCAAATGATAGAGCGTGGCCTCTGTGGAACGGATATCAGATGAAAGATTGCGATAGCGGTTGGCCTGGCGGGCCTGTCGCTTCAGACCCTCAAGCTGGGTCGCGATCTGCGCCATAATGTCTTCAAGACGCTCAAGATTGCCTTCTGCCGCCTTCAGACGCAGTTCTGCTTCGTGGCGGCGCGAATGCAGCCCCGATATGCCAGCGGCCTCTTCGAGCAGGCCGCGGCGCTGTGTCGGCTTCTGGCTTATGATCTCGCCAATGCGCCCCTGCCCGACCAGCGAGGGTGAGCGCGCGCCCGTCGACGCATCCGCAAAGAGCAACTGCACATCACGAGCACGTACGTCTTTGCCATTGATCTTGTAGGCCGAGCCGCTCTCCCGCTCAATGCGGCGGGAAATCTCGATCGCATCCTCATCATTAAAGCCCGCAGGCGCGGTGCGGGCCGTGTTGTCCAGAAAGACGGTCACTTCGGCGGTATTGCGCGCCGGTCGATGGGTCGATCCGGCAAAGATCACGTCATCCATCCCCGAAGCACGCATGTTGCGATAGCTGTTTTCGCCCATCACCCAGCGTAGAGCCTCGACAAGATTGGACTTGCCGCACCCATTGGGCCCGACCACACCGGTCAAACCCGGATGAATGATGAAATCCATCGGCTCGACAAAGGATTTGAACCCAAGCAGCCGCAGCTTCGTGAAAATCATCAGACACCTCTCCCGGAAGAGGGCGTGGCTGCAATCAGGCGGCAGGGCACCAACGACAAAAGGCGTGCCAACGACCCTGACCGGACCATTTGACACGCCTTGAGAACTTGGTCGATGCGGAACCGACCAATTCGATTAGAGCAGTGGTTCCAAAATTTTGTCGAACTCCTCAACCGACATGGCTCCGACATGTTTTTCGCCGTTCACAAAGAAAGTCGGCGTGGAATCAACCTTGAATTCCTCATGTCCACGTTCCCGCACTGCCGTGATATCGTCCAGCAGTTTTTGGTTGGTGAGACATGCCTTGAAGCTCTCCTGTGTAAAACCTGCCTGTTTCGACATGATTTCCAGCTGCTTTACAGGATCGTCCGAAAAGGCCCAGGTGCGCTGGGTATCCAGCAACAAGCTGATCATCGGCTCGGGATTGCCACTGGGTGCGCAACGGGCGAGCATGGCCCCGGCTGCAGCAAGTGGATCCAACGGGAACTCGCGCAGGATGAAGCGGATCTTGCCTGTCTTGATATATTTCTCATCGACATGCTTGAAGGTGGTCGCATGAAAATTGGCGCAATGACCGCACGTCAAAGAGAAATACTCGATAACGGTGATCGGTGCATCGTCCTGACCGAGAACGACGTCTTCCAGATTGCCCTTTTCAAGGAGCTTGTCCTGATCAAAGCTCTCAGCAAGGGCTGGTGCGGTTGACAGCGCAGGCAGGCTGGCGAAGGCTGCGAGCCCTAGCGTTAGTCGGCTGCCGGTCGCCAAAAGATCTCTACGCGTGATGGCCATGTTCTGTTCCTTGTCATCGTTGTCTTTTACGCTCGGTGAACTTGGGCGCATCATAGCGAGATTGGCCCTCTTCGTCCTCTTTGTTTGCTGACACTTCAATCACATTTTGGCGAATAAAGGGCAAGATCCTGACTGAGATATTCACCTTGCGGATTTGTAATGTTTGATTTTTCGAACCTATGATTGGACTTGCGATAAGGAAAAGGGCGATCTCCGAGATAGAAATCACCCTTCGAGTTTGTTAGGGGACTGTTTTTCTTAACTAACGCTGAGCCCAACACGGACGTTGCCGCGTGTTGCGTTGGAATAGGGACAGACCTCATGGGCTTTCTCAACGAGGCCTTTGAGCTCTGCCTCATCAACACCCGGGGCTTGGACTTCGAGATCTACATCGATTGCGAACCCGGCACCGCCGTCTGCTGGATTGGGGCCAATGCCAACGCTGGCCGTTACGCTCGCGCTGTCATCCAGTTTCACCTTCGCCTGGCTTGCGACCAGTTTCAGGGCACTGAGGAAGCATGCGGCATAGCCTGCTGCAAACAACTGCTCGGGATTGGTGCCCGGGCCGTTGTCGCCGCCCAGTTCCTTGGGAGTGCTCAGAACAGCTTCGAGCTTGCCATCAACGGATTTTGCGGTGCCTTCACGGCCACCGGTCGCTGTTGCGCTGGTCTTGTACATGATCTCCATGAGATAACTCCTTCAGTTGGGTGGCTTAACAATCACCGGAAAACGTCACCAGATATTTTGTTATTGCGATAACTATTATATTAAAGAGATAGTGACGCTGCTCCGATCTGTCAACCGGTCCTTGCAATTGCTTTTCATGGCATCACCTAAATGTGAGCATCCAGTAGATTGCCGCGCAGGCGGGCCAGTGTCTCACGCAAATGGATGAGATCGTCAACCGCCATCGCGCTGGCGTCCAGCACGCACGGTCCAATTCCAGCGGCCTTTTCACTCAGCGCATGCCCTTTTGCCGTGAGATGGATATCGAGCGCGCGTTCATCACTCTTGCTCTTTTCACGCGTTATCAGGTCATCCTCTTGCAGACGCTTGAGCACAGGCGTCAACGCCCCCGATTTCTGGCCCAGTCTGGCGCCGATCTGCTTGAGTGTCAGGCCATCCTTCTCCCACAGGATGAGCATCACAAGATACTGCGGATAGGTCAGGCCAATCGGATCCAGCAGTGGCTTGTAGAGCTGAGTCATGGCGAGCGACGCAGAATAGAGTGTGAAGCAGAGCTGTTCATCCAGAGGCAAGGGGTGCTTCATTTCAGCGCTGTTTTTATTCCGGGATGACATTGGCAAATCCTGTTTTAGTTATCGCACAATTTAATGGGCGCTTGGTCGAAAGACAAGCCCGAGCCTGCCAATCCGCGAGCCATCTTCAAATCCGGAGCTTGGAGATGAAAGGTGTGGTATCATGAGACGCAACCGGGCTGTTTCATGTATCAAGCATTTTCCGGATCAATCGAAGGGGGAGAGCCAATTATGTCTTTCAAGAAAAGTCCAAAGTCCGCACGGCAGCGCCTCTTGATGTATTTATTTGCCATCGCGTGGACCGGCTGGCAGGGCACGTTGGAGGCACAGGCCACATCGGGACCGGGATGTCTTTACGTGGTCAATGTTGCCAATTGGGACGCGCTCAATATGCGCGCAAGACCATCTGCAAAATCCCGGATTGTCGACTATCTGAAGCCCGGCCAGCATGGCATCATTCGCCTTGAAAGGCCTTGCGTGCCCCTCTCACGGCCTTGGGCACAGCGCTGGTGTCCTGTTACCCATTACAGCGGCTACGATACAATGCGCGGATGGGTGAAGGCGCGTTACGTACGCGATAGCCATTGCCCCTAACCGGTCACTCAGCACCACCCATTGCCGGATATCATTGCCGGACTTGTGCCTAGGAGCGGGCGTTACTGTGCTTGGATTTGGCTTTAAAAATCTCAGCTCTTGACCAAGACGGCATGTCCCAGACGCCGCAACGCTTCGGCCATTTTGTCGTCTTTGACCCCTTCAAGCTGCATATCGAGTGCAACGGTCTCACTTCTTGTCAAAGGTCGCAAGGGATCCGGGTGCCGGTCCGGTTTGGCCCGCATGGGACGTTGCAAAATCTGGATACGGTCCACCGCAGGATAGCCGAAATAGGCATTCACCCGCTGAATGATTGTCGCCTGCTCGTGCTGAAGAAAGACAGACTGCGCGCCTTCGCAATGAAGGACCAGCGTGCCGGGCCGAAAGCCCTCCCCCTCCGTCCGCCGAGGCCAACGAATGCGCTCCGGTTCGGTGCAATCGGCGAACTGCGGACCGACGATTTGTTTCCAGTGCCGTAAGATATCCGAGGACGCAAAACCCTGCTTGCGGCAAAGCGGCGTCAGACAGGATCCGATGATGTCGCCGAGCACCTGTGCCCCTTTCTTGGGTGCAGCCCTCGTGTTGCGCATTCCGGTCTTGTTGCCTGACTTCTTGTTCAGATTACCTGATTTATCCATTATTCAGCCGGTCCTGTTTTAGCGACTGTTCCAACTGTAACACCAAGCAATTGAGTGCTTTTGACCACCATTCGATCCATCGCCGTGGTCTCATCCATTTGTAAGCTGATTTGCGCTGATTAACCAGAGTCTCAAGTGGGTAAGCGCATTAACAACAAAGAATTACGGCAATTTTTCAGTGGTCACCAACATGTTTCACACAAACGATCAAAATCGCTTTACTTTTCGTTCCAGAGGCGGGTGACATTGCAAATCAGCGTGCTAGCCGGATACCCACCCCTGATTGTCTTGAAGTGAAACAGCAAGGTTTGATTAATATAAACCTTTGGTAACCAATTTTAACTTTCTGTTATCTATAATTTTTTGGGTTTTGCAAGTGTTTTTCATTTGGTTGGCTAAAAGGCGATTTCCAACAGTTAAGTTTAACTGGTGATTTACCATGTTCGATCAGGATGGGATATGTTCAGCGGATGAAATCTTATTCGTTGCGGCAAGAAACTCTTGCGCGCCGTCTTAGCGGCCTTGGGAAATTCTTGTCTTCGAGCGTACGCACGGCTGCGTTTTGGGGAATTCGATCTCTTTGGCAGTGCGTTTTCAGTATGAGTAACAGGTGGTTTGAGTAGGCGCATGCGTTCATCAGTATCTATAAAATCAGAATTCGACGGTCACCCAACCAGCAAACCACTCTGGCTGGATACCATACTCAAAGGCGATTGCATTGCTCAGCTTGAGGCCCTTCCCAAGCACTCGGTTGATGCCATTTTCGCCGATCCTCCCTACAATCTACAACTCGGCTCAGGCCTGACACGGCCGGATCAATCCGAAGTCGATGGAGTCACCAACGATTGGGACCAGTTCGAGAGCTTCCAAGCCTATGACGCCTTTACCCGCGCCTGGCTGCTTGCCTGCAAGCGGGTATTGAAGCCGGATGGAACGATTTGGGTGATCGGCTCCTATCACAATATTTTCCGTGTCGGCGCCATCATGCAGGATCTGGGATTCTGGATGTTGAATGATGTGGTCTGGCTGAAAACCAATCCGATGCCGAACTTCAGGGGCAAACGCTTCACGAATGCCCACGAAACCATGATCTGGGCAAGCCGGGGAAAAGAGTCCAAATACACCTTCAATTATGAAGCACTGAAGGCCTTCAATGACGACGTGCAAATGCGTTCGGACTGGGTTTTGCCGATTTGTACCGGCAACGAACGCCTCAAGGGCGAGGATGGCAAAAAGGTTCATCCAACCCAGAAGCCGGAGAGCCTGCTCTATCGCGTCATGCTGTCCTCGACCAATCCGGGCGATATCGTTCTCGATCCCTTTTTCGGGACAGGCACGACTGGGGCCGTCGCCAAAATGATGGGACGCCATTTTGTCGGCGTGGAGCGCGACCCCGATTATATCAAGGCAGCGCAAGAGCGTATTGATGCGGTGGTCCCGATCGAACTGTCTGCTTTGGAAATCAGCCGCGGAAAACGATCGCAGCCTCGCATCCCCTTTGGGCGCCTTCTTGAGGAAGGTCTGTTGAAGCCGGGTGCGGAACTTACTGATAAACGCGGTAAGATTTTTGCCAAAGTCCGCGCAGATGGATCACTGGTCTCTGGTGTCCATACCGGCTCCATACACAAGGTCGGAGCGGGTGTACAGGAACTCGAAGCCTGCAACGGATGGACTTATTGGCATTTCGACAAAAACGGCGCTCGCGAGCCGATCGACGCCTTGCGACAGGTCATAAGAGACGCCGCCTGATCTTTCGCTTTCCAGACAACGTATGTCTGGCACAACAAGAGACTGAAAAACCGAGGAAATGTTCTGAGTTCCAACCATAGGTGAAAATCGGTTCCTGTCCATCACACGTCTGGCAAGGGTTTTGCGTACCGGACGTAGGTTGCAGGAGCCGTAGACGCGACAACTGACTTTCACCTAACTCGAGGCGGCCACTGGCCGCCTCATTTTTATGCGCGGTCACAGCTTATGCGTCGCTTTATTAGCTTTCCGGCTAAGCGCTTTTAGTTCTTCTTGTATTTTCCTTATATTGAACGCAAAAACCCCCATAGCTTATAGCGATGGGGGTTTTTTGATATTGTTCTTGCGTTTAACAGGCCTGGCAGCGACCTACTCTCCCACGTCTTAAGACGGAGTACCATTGG
>RKMI01000215.1_pt1 | contig 24439 bp, 21 predicted proteins | sample 2174191 | NCBI WGS metagenome assembly RKMI01 (sample SAMN10236717, study PRJNA505201) | synthetic metagenome | isolation source: mock community containing 12 organisms: Thioclava sp. ES.032, Psychrobacter... | place: USA: Walnut Creek | collected 2015-10-01
TACTGCTACCTCTGAGCTATGCTGCCATTCTTGGTGGTACGTGCACATTGATTGGTACCAGTACCAACTTGGTAGTCGATGGCATGTTGCAGAGCAGCCTTGGTATTCATCTGGGGTTGTTTGAGTTGGCCTGGGTTGGGGTTCCACTGCTTCTTGTGGGGGGCGCGTTTTTAGTTCTGTTTGCTTCCAGGATTCTTCCAGATAGGGGCGGTGTCACAGAGGAGCTTGACCTTGTACGGGAGTACGGCGTTGAGGTTGAAGTGGTAGGTCCCGGGCCACTGGTTGACAAGACCATATCAGAAGCCGGTTTGCGTGCCCTTAGCTACGGCTATCTTACTGAAATTGATCGTGGTGGGCGCCTCATAACCGCTGTAGAGCCAGATCGGGTGCTGCAGTCGGGAGATCGTCTTTATTTTGTGGGCGCTCCTGAATGCGCCAGTGAATTGCGTCGAATTCAAGGCCTGAAACCGGCTAATGGTGATGTTCAAAAGCTGGATGTGGCTAACCATCAGCGATGCCTCGTAGAAGTTGTGTTGGGGCCTGAGTTCCCGGGTTTGGCCAAAACAATTCGCGACAGTCAGTTTCGTACCCGTTTTAGTGCTGTGATTCTGTCCTTGTCCCGTGACGGTAAGCGGGTACCCGGCAAGCTGGGTGATATCACCTTTCGAATGGGCGATACGCTTTTACTCGAGGCGAGTCATCAGTTTGTGGAGCATTACCGGTTCCGTAGGGATTTCTTGCTGGTTAGTGCGCTCAACGACTCAACGCCGCCGGATTTTCGCAAAGCACCCAGAGCGCTGGGAATACTCGCATTGATGGTGTTGGTCAGTGCATCTGGTTTATTACAGATTATGGAGGCTGCATTTTTGGCCGCTGGTGCGATGATTTTTTCAGGTTGCATCACCGCCAGCCGTGCTCGGCGCAGTGTGGATCTGCCAGTGTTAGTGGTTATTGCGGCGTCGTTTGCGCTGGGCAATGCAATGACAGTCACTGGGGCTGCCGCATGGGTTGCGGGTGGTCTTCTCGGGTTCGGTGAGCTAACCCCCTGGGTTGCTCTGGTGCTGATTTATGTTCTGACAGCCATTTTTACTGAGATGATCACCAACAACGCTGCAGCAGTCTTGATGTTTCCCATAGCTTTGGCGGTTTCACAGCAGCTTGGTGTTAACTTTCTGCCTTATGCTGTCGCGGTAATGTTTGCGGCCTCTGCCTCTTTTATTACGCCACTCGGTTATCAAACCAATCTTATGGTGTACGGCCCGGGAAGGTATCGTTTTGGGGATTATGTTCGGATTGGATTTCCGCTTAGCCTGCTGGCTGGTGGGGTGGTTTTGTCTTTGGTGCCTTTGTTTTGGGAGTTTTAATTTGAAATGGTCCATCAATGCCCCATAACTATTCATCCCTTTCACCCTCAGGCTTCGAAACACTCGCCGCCGACATACTCTCGGCGGCGCATTCGGTTGCGTTCGAACGTTACGGTGAAGGGCCAGATGGCGGTATTGACTGCAAGCACGTAACCGCAGAAGGGGATGTTTGGGCAACCCAGGCATGGGCAAAAGCACTACCGCCGGGCAAATTGCCTTGCAGCTGCAGATTGAAACACCCAGCGCCGAGCTTATTTGGGTAAATGACCGTAATTTTGACCAGGCACTGCAACTGTTCCGCCCGCAGGCCAACCAAATTCTGGTGCTGGATGACTTTTTAGGCGCCACCTTCCTTCACAATGTCGGTATTCTGGCGTTCGAGCGTGATTGGCAGGCACTGTTGTTTAGAGCCAAACAGGCAAACGGCCAATTAAAGTGTCTGTTCACCACACGCAATTACATATTAGAACAGGCGCTTACCCAGCTTGAAGGCGGCAATTCCGCCATCGCCCAGCTGTGCCGGCAAGCTGTTCAGTTGGAACACGCCAGTGCAAAACTGCGCGCAGAGTTGGTGTACCGCCTGGTTTATGCGGCGGGCTTTACAGAGGCGCAAACAACAACGCTGGTTAAAGAAGAGCTCTATTGGCCGCTGGTCAAGGCAACCGACTTTTCGCCCCGGCTTATTAAGATGTTTTGTGAAAAACTGACCTCAGTGCCAGCAGCACAGTTAAAATCCACCATAGAGCAGGGCATTGAGGGCCAAACACAACTCTGGCAGCACGTCTTCAAACGCCAAAGCCCGGAAGCGCAAACGCTATTGTACCTTTGTGTTCTTGCCGGCAATTACGCCAACGGCACTGAGTTAAAACGGGCATTCAACACCCTATACCCGCAAATACAGGGGCGAATGGCACCCCTTAATGGGTTTGACCAAGCGCTGATAGAGCTTGAGCCCACGTTTATAACCACGGCTCAGCACCTGAACGACATTTGGGTGAGCCCGGCTAACCCAAGCCTCGTGGATTTTCTACAGGGCGGTATTAACAACAATAACCCGCTAATAGACGCGTTAATTCACAGCCTGGAACACTTTGATTGGGGCCTGAAGAATTTCAAAATAGCAGAAGGCTCCAGCAGCCCCGTTGCGCTCAAGCCAAAACAACGGGATGCATTGATCGACAAATTACTCGAATTGCTGACGGAACCGGGCAGCCATCTATTGCAAACTCGGCAGGTCAATTCTTTAGAGTGGCGCAATCGCCCGGACACCTTCGGTGGCAAGCTGACGAAACTGTGGCGGTTAGTGATGAACGACGCTCAGCAAGCACGTGTGCTGGCAGAAAAGCTCAAGGGTCAGTTACCAGCCACACATGATTGGCCTGAGCTTTACAAACAAGGCACCATGGCCGAACTATTGGATATAACGCGCTACCTGGTCCGCAACCATCAGCTAAAGCTTTGGCAACTGGCCATGCACAACCTGAACAACAGCGAAGACGCCGCCGCACTTGCCACATTTTACCAATCGAACAGCGACGCCGAGAAAGCACTGAAACCGCAATGGGCCTTGTTAGAAGATAATATTCTGGATGCTTGTGAAAGCGAAATAGACAGAACAGAGGACCCCGATCATCTGGAAAACATATTAGCTGACCTTTACCGCATAGAAGATGCGTTGGAACTGGATGTAAGGCCTTGTATCCACGATATTTACGGTAAGGTCTTTGAAGATGACTGTGGCGACGAGGCATTTGACGAACCGCTTGCAAGCTACTACCAATACCCGGAAACGCCCGATGAACAAGGTGATATTGAAAGGCAGCTTTTGAGGGTGAGGGCAGAAGTGGATGAGATGTTTTTGGGGGGCTGTTGAAGGTTTCAGGGGACAGATTTGAAATCTGTCCCCGCTTTTCACTAGATTTTCAAAGTGTCTCAGCTTAGCGATGGGATCTGGTCACCATTGATGCCATGGGATGTCAGAAAAAGATCGCGGCCGCCAAGAAACGCGGTACCACATTGTAAAAGAGTTTACAGAAGAATTTCAAGAGCTTAGCTGTTAGCGGCCCGTCAGCACTGGTATATCGAGAATAAATTGCATTGGTCTTTGGACGTAGCACTGCATGAAGACGCCTGTAAAATCCATCGTGGTTACGCCGCTGAGAACCTCGCGAGAGTGCGTCATATCGCGTTGAATTATCTAAAAGGTGAAACGAATTTTAAAGGCGGCATCCGGCGCAAACAGAAGAAAGCGGCACTGGATGAACACTACCTTGCTGCGATTCTCGCGGTGTGAAATGTTTCATGCGTTTTCCCTGCAGCCCTGCCCCCGTCAGACTCGAAACCTCTTTAAACGCGAAAGTTAGTTAAGCGAAGGCTCCATGAAAAAGACTCCTACCGAACCAACCTGGAAATACGAACGTGGAGAAGGTCGCCATAAGCATCGCTGGAAAAATGACTACGCCGGTTTCGAGCCTGGAGATAAAGGCCCGGTCGGGAAGTGCCCCAAAAGTATGACAGAGGATCTGGCGACTAAAATCCTCAACCAAGGTGTGCCATACTACGATGATCCGGGCGATCAAATACCGGCAAAGATCTACACAGTGTACAAAGGTGTGATTTACGAAGCGGCACCTACGATGCCCGGCATCTCCTGGCACGGATATCCTTGGCGAGGTGATCTGAAAGGCCGCAGGCCCCTGCCGGGTAAAATTATTAAATGGCTGAGAAGGCAAGCGGAACAAGCCGGCCACGGTAACGAGTTTGAGCAATGGCTAAACAACTATACTTAGGTTCCAGAGATGGCGTTTTTCTGGAATTACAGCTGGACACCAAGCGAGCTGATGAGCCCGGCCTGATTTGGGGCAAGGGGCGTCTGCGTATTAATGGTTCAGACGCTCTGGCCGGTGAACACGATGGAGCTGTTGAGTGGACATGGGTGGACTTGTTGGAATGGCTTGCCAAAAACTGGGCCTACCTTCTGTGCGAGCAGAGCTTCCCCTTTCTGGTTGCGGCCACTGAGATTTCTACGTTAATGAGAGATTTGGAAAAACGCTGGGAGAACATGGCTGAAGAGAGGGTTGAAGATGAAGAGGAAGAAGCCTATCGCTTTCTCGATCGTCATGATCTGGTAAGTGCCTTTAAGGGGCTTTATTTCCCCGCCATTTTTGTCATGCGTCAGGGGGCCTTGGTAGAGGTTTCCAATGTTGAGAATGGAAAGACAGTGCGCCTTCCGCTGGAGCAGGTCGTTACGGATTTGGAAGCAATCGGTAACAAACTTGCAAGCCTGGCTCACGGCGCCGGTGAGGGGCGTGGCCAGCTGGCAGCGCAACAATGGTTGGCTCGCGAACAACAGCTGGAAAGCAGGGCGCTGCCCCTGTTAACTGGGCTATCTACTGAAGCGCTAGCCCTGATGAACCCTGAAAATGACTCTACATTTTGGGAGCAAGACCCAGCAGCGCCCCTGGCGGATAGCGAATTGATGGCCGCAGCAAGGATGACTAGCGGTGTGCTCCTTGCAGAAGGGCAGGTGCAAATCTTCGACATGATTCGCGGTTTGGATAACACCTCTACGGATGAGCTGGATACATTGACAGATGCCTTGGCCATTGACTTTAAAGAAGTGGGCAAACCCTATGATCAAGGCTATTGGGCCGCAACTTGGCTACGTCGAAAGCTTTGCCTGAAGGAAGCAGGGGTTGTTCAACCGGCGGTGTTGTTAAGGGCATGGGGTGTTCGAATTCAGGATTTTGAAATGCCTGACTGTAAGTTGGATGCGTTAGCGTGCTGGGGGCCTAGACATGGCCCAGCGATACTTGTCAACAAATCGCACGAAAGCACGCCCGCGAACCTGCATGGTGAAAACACAACGCTAGCCCACGAAATATGTCATCTTCTTTTAGACCGCAAAGGCGCATTACCCGTTGCCGAAGTACTAAACGGCAATACCCCTGAACGTCTAGAAAAACGTGCCCGGGCATTTGCGGCTGAATTTTTGTTGCCCAGATGCATTGCCGCTACCGCAGTGCAGCAAGCCAGTGCTCTAAAAGATGCCGTGGTCAATCTGTCTGATAAGTATGCTGTAAGTAATGAGCTGGTCTGCTGGCAGATTATCAATTCTGAAACCTATACAGCGTTAACGGACAGCGAACAGCGCTGGTTGCAAAGCCTGGTTGGGCGCAAAGGCTGAGGCTGTACTCGCCTCGCTCCTGTTCTGAGCAAACACAGCTTTTTTTGTGATTCAAAGACGTTGGATGCGCTAATTAGATCCGACAACTTTATTCTTGGGTGATATATGGGCTATGAAGAAGACGACACAAATCAACCCAGGCAAGAGCTTTCCGAAACGGGAGTGCAAATAGGTATAGAGCTTGATGAGGATGAAGGCGTTATTGAGCCATTTGACCCCAGTAAGATCACGATCGAACAAAAAGCAGTGCCAATGGACACAATCTTGCGCCGATTGAAGCAAGGGACCTTAATTCTGTCGCCGTCGTTTCAGCGCAAAGAGGTCTGGAACGACAGTAAGAAGAGCCGGCTGATTGAATCGATTATGCTCAATATTCCTCTGCCGATGTTTTATGTGGCTGAGGATGACTTGGGCAAATGGGAAGTTGTGGATGGATTGCAACGTTTGGCGGCCATCCGTAATTTTTTGTACGGTGACAAAGATGGTGTGTTACTGAAGCTCAAAGATCTTGAGTTTTTAAGTAAACGCTTTGATGGCAAGACATTCAGAGCTATTGAGAGTAACCCCGAGGATCAGAAGATCGTAAATACACTGTTAGAAACAGAAATGCGATTTACGATTATCAATCCAGGTACGCCAGAAGCGGTTAAACGCAACATTTTCAAACGTATTAATACCGGGGGAATGCCTTTAACATCGCAAGAAATTCGCCATGCACTGTATGAAGGGCAGTCATCAGACTTGCTGCAAGAAATGGTTGCCTTAGATGATTTTATCAATGCAGTGGGTCGACGTATTGACGACAGCCGCATGGGGGCCAGTGAACTTATTCTCCGGTTATTATCATTCATGATTATGGATAGGGCTGCATATAAGTCCGGAATGGATGAGTGGCTCAGTAATGCTATGCGCCTTATTAACGTATTCCCAAGCCCAACTGCCGAACAAGTCAAGATTGTTTTTAAAGATACAATACAACCTGATTTGAAACTTCAGAATATTGGGGAAGTTAAAACAAGATTTAGCTTGGCCATGCAGCGTGCCGCCCAGTTGTTTAAAGGTCACGCGTTCAGAAAATCTTTGCCTGGTGATGAAAGAAAATCACCCGTGAACAAATCTTTGTTCGAAGTTTGGGGCAACCTCCTTGCAGAAATGCCAGAGCCTGAATTTAATCTGTTGCTAGTAGAAAAAGAAAGATTTTTCTCAGATTATGAACATCTGCTTAGCAAGCCGGAATTTGTAAATTCCATCAGCCGACACTCCTCTTCACAAAAGGGGGTTATAGACAGTTTCCAAAGCGTTTCACGACTTATTCAGAACTTTTTGGGTCATATAAATGATTAATAGCCTTTCGATCAACAACTTTAAATCCTTCCCCAACGAAACGCTGGATTTAGCACCGTTAACCTTGTTGGCAGGCCTGAACAGCAGCGGTAAGAGTTCTGTCATACAGGCATTAAGAATGCACAATGCAGCGCTGGCTGGTCAATCACCTTTGCTGACAGGCTATGGCGGTCTGGATGAACTACGTTCTCGGTTTTCAAGCCCTAAAGATGCTGTAACCGTTGGTCTGCGTTGGAAGGGTGGCCAAACTAGCAATTTAGTGCTGAACGATAATCATCTTGATCAGCCAAAAAAAGGTCCTGAATTTTTCTATGTGGGAGCTGATCGTCTGGGGCCGCAGCCCAACTTGCCTATGTCAGGCAATTTGTTAACCAGCCCGCATGTGGGTGATCGGGGTGAGTTTGCTTTTGATTTTGTTACTCGGCTTATCGAACAAAACTACATTGTTCCAGACCTATTGCGCCACGATAATGCTCAAAGTATGACGTTTGAGCATGTGCTGCAGGGTTGGCTATCTGAAATATCGCCCGGCGTAAAGTTCACGTTTAATCGTGTAAAAAAAGCCGATATTACCCATGCAGAGGTGGACTCTTTTCGTCCAACCAATGTGGGTTTTGGCTTAAGCTATACCTTGCCCATTATTGCTGCGGCCTTGGGTTCAGCTGCCAAGCCTGTCAGTGATGAGGGCAATAGTCAGTGGGTGGAAGCGTGGGAAGCACGTAAGCAGACTAATGGTGTACTGCTTGCGCTTGAAAACCCCGAAGCGCACCTGCATCCTAGAGGGCAAACGGCTATGGGGCGCCTTCTGGCACTTTGCGCAGCCCATGGGACGCAGGTTGTTGTGGAAACCCATAGCGAGCATGTTATGGATGCCATACGCATCGCCGTAAAAAGTAATGAAATAACCAGCGATCAAGTTAAGTTTTATTACTTCTCAAAAAATAATGATATGCCTACAAAGGTGCATTCGCCTGTTCTTAGTGAAAACGGCAAGCTCGATTTCTGGCCAGAAGGGTTCTTTGATCAAACGTTGAAAAACCGAGCAATGCTTGCCAAGAGGTAGTAATCAATGGATTTGATTTTTTGCATCAACCAGAATAGCTTCCCAGCAGTAGACTCCTGTACCGGCAACGAGTTGTTTGATGATGCAGTACAGGGTGTGCTGGCTTTACTGGGTGGGGGCAAAGATCGGTGTCTGTTTTACTACGACTCAAATGGTGAGTCGTTACATTCTCTGGATATTGCAGAAGGCTTTACCTACGAAAACTTTCTACAAGGCTGCGATCCCGATCTTCAGCTGTTTTTGTACGAAGTTGAAGATAAAAGCCCTGCGCTGGACGCTCTCACGGATGATCAGATCGACGAAATGGCGGCTTATAATTTTTATCTCGCAGGCCATGCATTGGATCATTATTCCGATGTATATAGCCTCGCTTGGGTGACTTCGGGTTTTTTGTTGAGCCTTGCTACAGACCCAAAATGGCAGAAGGAAGCGCTTAGAATTAGCAAAACCGGTGATAGCGGCCGGTTTGTTGATGATTTTCTCTTACTTAAAAACGTAGCCAGCCAGAAGCATGGCAAGCTTCATTGGCAGCAGCTTCACACCATCGATCTGAATACATTTCTTTCAGGCCACGTTGCTTCTAACGAATTTATCGACTGGTTTGCGCAGCTGGAAACAGCTAATCAGAAAATAGTAGCTGATAAAATAAAGCTGGCGGTTGACAAAGGTTTTCAGGGTGGCAGGCCACTTTTTGATAGCCTTAATAATAGTGATGCCGTAAGAGAAATTCGTATGTCTGCTTTTGCTGGTGGTGCAATCAGAGTACTTTTCAAACATCATTTTGAAAAAAATTACATACTGTTAATCGGTTTCATCAAGCATAGCGATGACGAAGGCTACGCCAAAAATATAACCGCAGCTGAGCGAATCTATAATAATATGCTAAATTGACATTCTACTTAGTCGGCCCTGCATAAATAAAAAATCAATAATACTAATGCGTTTTTTGCCAGGGCTAAAAATAGTCGGTGTTGTTATAGTATTCCGTAGCGAAAGTGATGAAGTGTCAGAAGAACCTATGATTCGTTACTACATCAGTTCGGCCGAGCTGAGCGCAAAAAAGCTCGCGGAAGCGGACCGTCAGCACTGGTATATCGAGAATAAATTGCACTGATCTTTGGATTGCGGCACTGGATGAAAACTATCATGCTGCGATTCTCGCGGTATGAAATGTTTCATGTGTTTGCCCAGGAACACTAAAGGCTTGTTGCGGCAATACATGCCGAAGGAAACCGACCTCTCTGTGTTCAGCCAGGATGAGCTGGACGTTTTTGTCTTCCAGCTCAACACACGGCCTCGAAAGCGGTTAGGCTTTAAACCACTGCTGGAAGTGTTTATGGATCTGATCAACCGTACCCACGAAGCGCCATCAGGCGTTCATTAAACCGAGTGTTGCACTTGGAGTTGGAGACCGCCCAACTACGATCGGAGTGTCATGAGATATGCACTATAACTCGTCACTTCAGACGGTAAACTTCGAGAAGCTATTTACGTGGGCTATAATTAAGCATGCCTAGTTAAAGGGAGTCAAATATAGTTTGATGATCAAAGGCTTTTCTAAATCTACCTTCAAATCTGGGTCTTTAATGAGCTCTGATCAATGAGTAATTCAATTTCAAAGATTCCTTTCGCACGAATTAAAGTCGCATATGTAGCGGGCTTTCTCAGCATTTTTTTTTCGTTATTTAGTTGGGTTGGTTTTGGTATTCTTAATCTTGATAGTCAACCATATGCCCTCATGTTTTGGTTGTTTTTTTTAGGTATGAGCTACAGGTTTGTTAAATTTCCAAAGCTATTGTTGTTGCCTCTTATTTTCGCGTATCTTGGTTTTTTTTTAGCAACGTTAGCTGACTTATCTTCGCTAGATATTAATCTTCTTGGTCGCGCGGGATTTAATTACCTTTCTTTTTATATCATATTCATTGGGTTTTATAATTTTATTTCCAGGTTTGGCGTACCTATAAATCTGCTATGGTTTGCTCTTTTTCTTTGGGCCATGGGTGCACTTGCAGAAATTTTTTATCCAGAGGTTATGTCGATCCTTTCGCCAAGGAGAACTACAAGTGATAGAGGATTAACTTCGTTTGCGCCGGAGCCTACGTTTTTTGCGGTATTTTCAATTTTTGTATTATGGATAATTTGTTGTCACTATAGTTATTCTAGGCGAATTGTTGTTCTTTCGCTATTCACATCACTAGTTTTTGTTGTGGTTCTGGCAAAATCTACTATGGGCATTTTGTTTTTAAGTATATTTTTAGTTTTTATATTTTTATATGTTACATTAAAGAAGTGGGTAAGCTGGAAAGATCCTTTTTTGCTTTTAGCAACTGCTTTTTCTGTTCTGGCCATTCCCTATTTTGGAGCTCAGTATTTTTCTAATGCGAGTGATATTAATCGCATCGGTGTTGTTGTAAAGTCTGTGTTTTTAGAAGGTAAATACCTAGATATATTTTTAAGTGATGCAAGTATGAACAGTCGGCTAGAAGATGTTGTATTTTCTTTCCACGGCTTCTTTATGAATTTGGGGATGCCGGGGGGGGGCTTCGAGCTTCTCTGATATGCGATTGACCTTGAATGAATATTACGGCGGCATTTTTTGGTACTCAACTGGCTCAAATAAAATTATGAGTTGGCTAGGAGATTGGTCTTATCAGCTAGGAGTATTTGGAATATTGATGCTGGTTGTATTATTCAAATCTCTTTATAACGGAAGTCTAACTAGACTACTTGAGCTAGTGGTTTTAGCCGTGTTCTTGTTAGCAGCCATCCCTGTAGGTTTTCCTTTAGTTCCTGCACTCATGGCTTTATGGGTTTACAAGGACAACTGTAAAAGACGTACTGTTTATCAAAATATTTGAGTAATTTAAAGGAAGTATCAAACTTAAGAATTATAGAATAAGTGCAGCACTTTGGGTCAACTAAGTAGCGAATAGAAAGCTGACCTATTGCTTTACCGACCAAAGACCAAAGACCAAAGGCCAAAGACCAAAGCGAAGAAGATGTTAGGTGCTTACGGCTGACCAAGGCATTATGATACTAGATTTCGGCCTTCTTGAGTGTAGGTTAGGGCCTGCAATCGATTACACAAGTGCTGAACTGTCGTAACTAAACTATCGGTCAGGAAGTTTTTTTGCAATCGAGGCGAGAGAGACTGCGAAACGAAACTAGAAAGCTAATTGTCGCCTTATCGACGCAAAAAAAACATTCAAAGCTTACCAAAGAGTACCATCGCAATGATGCATTGGGTGATAAAATAAAATAAGTACGAATTGAATCTAGATTAGATAGCCACCTTTATAAGGTGATCTAAAACTGTCTAAATCAGTAATTAGTAGATTTATAATTCGATTTATCCGGTTAGAACAGCAGTCGGTGGCAGGCAATTTCCGTCTCGGTCACAAGGATTCTAGTGCGACTTCCCTAATTGAAAGGATCGCGATTCCTGTATCTTTGTAGGCTGCGTACTGAAACTGAAAGCCCACTTAGTTATAGATGTCATAATCCGTGAATTAAAGTTTACCAGAGGGGTAGTACATACGCTGGCATTGGACAACGGTTCTGAGTTTGCGAACCATCAGACGTTTAGTCAAACGCTGGCGCTGGCTTCGTATTTCTGTGATCTTTACCGATCCAGTCAGTGAGGCCCACGCGAGAATGCGAACGGCGTAATGAGGCAATACTTCTTTGAAGAGGCCGACGTAGCCGAAGCGCTCAGAAAGACAATTAGGCGAGTCGCGAACATACTAAACAACCAGCCAAGAAAGCGGCTTGGCCATCGCACACCGGCGTGCGTTTTTCGAGGCAAATGCCCAGGAAGTTCAGATGCGATTGGTGTCGCACTTGAAACTTAAATTAAAGACTATAGGTGTATGAGTGAATTGCGATTTAGTTAGTGTTTATTTGCCAACCTTTAACAGAGTTGACCTTTTAAAAAGAGCTGTCTCATCGGTTCTTGAGCAATCATATGAGAATATCGAGTTATTGATTGTAGACGACGGCTCAGATGATGGTACAACATCGTACCTCGAAAAGTTGACTTCTGAAGATTCTAGGGTTCGTGTTTTAGAAAAGAATGGTCCGAAGGGAGCACCTGCATCAAGAAATACAGCTATAGAGAATGCTACTGGAAAATATATCACTGGTTTAGATGATGATGATTATATTGAGTTCAACCATATTGAGCTCTTGTTTAGTAAGTATGTACCATCAGTTTCTTGCGTTTTTTCAAGACGGTACAACTGGAAAGATCTGGTTTTTTCTCCAGTTTGTTATCTTGCAAAGCGCGTTCATTTTCAGCAGCTTTTATATTTTAACATTATTGGAAACCAAGTTTTTACAGAAACTTGGAAGCTGAAAAAAATTGATGGTTTTGATGAGAGGTTCCCGGCACTCCAAGATTATGATACTTGGCTTAGGTTGGTTAAAGAATTTGGGCCGGCTAAGATGATTGTCTCGAATTCATATAATGTTGACACTGCTCATGGCGCTGAAAGAATAACAGATAATTGGGAAAGAAGAGTTTTTTCCTTTTGTATGCTTGAGAAAAAGCATGTTGATGAGAGTCAGCGGGCTATAAGAAATAGTTTTTGTTTGCGAAAATACATAATTAGTAACGGAGTTGCTGGCGATATCCGCTGGTTTTATTTTTTTAATCCTATGAATTTTAGGATAATTCTTAGCATGACTAAAAAATATATAAACATTACCTTCAATAAAATTTTTTGAATCTTGGGTTCATAGAATAATAGCTGGATATTAGTTTTTGGTATACACCATTTTTGTAAGCTAGTGATAATAGGTATCAATGAAGTTTTTTACTAAACCAATTAAGAAGATGTGATGTTGAAAATTGCTCTTATTAATACAGTAGTTGATCGTGGTGGTGCAGGGCGTATTGTAGCCGATATCCACAGAACGATACATGATGCAGGCCATTCTAGCTTTGTATTTTACGGGCGGGGGAGACAGCCTGACGACGAGTCGATGATGAAGTTTTCCGATGAGCTTGGTGTTCTTATTCATGGAGCTGGTTCAAGGCTTTTTGATGCCCAAGGACTTCTTTCTTTACGCGCCACACATCGGTTAATTAAGCTGCTTACCCAATTTGAGCCTGACGTGGTTCATCTTCACAATGCCCACGGGTATTATCTTAATTTCCCGTTGTTTTTCAACTATCTGAAAGAGCAGTCACTTCCTTTGGTCTGGACGCTCCATGATTGTTGGCCTTTCACAGGGCACTGTGCTCACTTTGAGTATGTGGGCTGTGATAGATGGAAAATAGGCTGTGGGAGCTGCCCACAGACTCGAGAATATCCTGCTACATTTTTGGACAGGTCTCGAGCCAATTATGAGAAGAAACGTAGCAGCTTCACCAGTCTGTCGAAATGCAGAATAGTAGCGCCTTCTCAATGGCTGAAAAATCACATCGATCAATCGTTTCTTAAAGACTACCAAAATCTGGTTATTAACAATGGCGTGGATCTTGAAGTATTCAATCGTATTCCGGGTGCTACGTTTTTTGGTGATTTAACAAAAGATGGTAAGAAAATAATCCTTGGTGTGGCGAGTATCTGGAATAAAAAGAAAGGTGTTGAGGTTTTTGCTGAGCTATCTCACCTATTGCATGCTGGTGAACGCCTGGTGCTCGTTGGCAAAATGTCGAAGCACCTTAGACAAACTTTTTCTGAAAACGTTGTGCTGATAGATCGTGTCGATGATTTAGCTGCCTTGGCTAAGCTGTATTCTTTGGCCAACGTTTTTGTAAACCCTACGTTTGAAGATACCTTTCCCACTACGAATCTGGAGGCATTGGCTTGTGGGCTGCCTGTAGTGACGTTTCCTACCGGAGGAAGTCCAGAGACGATTAATTTTCGTTATGGTTCGGTTTGTTCACCAACTGCTCTGGGCGCACTTAAGGCGGCGCGGTCCTTTTATGTGTTAGACGCTGAGGTTGTTGCCGAGGAGTGTCGAGCTCACGCAGTAAAGAATTTTAATAAGTGGGATCGGTTCCAGGAATATATACAAGTTTATAAAGAACTCGTGAATGATAAGGACTTAATGTATGACTAAAAAAGCGTTGATTACAGGTGTGACTGGCCAAGATGGCTCTTACCTCGCTGAATTCTTGCTCGAGAAGGGTTATGAAGTTCATGGCATCAAACGCCGTGCCTCATCGTTTAACACTCAGCGTGTGGATCATATTTATCAAGATCCTCACGTAAAGCACCAGAATTTCGTTCTTCACTACGGCGATCTTACAGACTCCTCTAACCTCACCCGTATTTTGCAGGAAGTCCAGCCCGATGAAGTCTACAACTTAGGCGCTCAGTCCCACGTAGCGGTGTCGTTCGAATCTCCGGAATACACTGCCGATGTGGATGCGATGGGCACCTTGCGGTTGCTGGAAGCTATTCGCCTGTTGGGGTTGGAAAAGAAAACAAAATTTTATCAAGCCTCGACGTCAGAGCTTTACGGACTGGTACAAGAAACACCGCAAAAAGAGACTACGCCGTTCTACCCGCGCTCGCCTTATGCGGTAGCCAAGCTTTACGCTTACTGGATTACGGTGAATTACCGTGAGGCATACGGTATGTACGCTTGTAATGGCCTGCTGTTCAACCACGAATCTCCTCGGCGCGGTGAGACCTTTGTTACCCGCAAGATTACTCGTGGTTTGGCCAACATTGCTCAGGGTCTTGAAGACTGTTTGTACATGGGCAACATGGACGCGCTGCGCGACTGGGGTCACGCTAAAGATTACGTACGCATGCAATGGATGATGTTGCAGCAGGAGCACCCGGAAGATTTTGTGATTGCCACCGGAGTTCAGTATTCCGTTCGCCAGTTTATTGAATGGTCGGCTAAGGAGCTGGGTCTGATGCTGCGTTTTGAGGGGCAGGGCGTTGATGAGGTGGCAGTGATTGAAGCCATTGCGGGCGATAGCACTCCGGCGTTGAAGGTTGGAGATATTGTTGTTCGAGTGGACCCGCGCTATTTCCGTCCGGCTGAAGTGGAAACTTTATTAGGCGATCCTACCAAAGCGAAAGAAAAGCTGGGCTGGACTCCAGAAATCACTGTACAAGAAATGTGTTCGGAAATGGTGGCAAACGATTTGAAAATCGCCAAACGCCACGCGCTGCTCAAGCAACATGGTTTCGCAGTTCCGGTTTCAGTGGAGAATTAATTGGTTATGGCTAAGCAACGCATATTGGTAGCAGGGCACAAAGGTATGGTGGGTTCCGCGCTGGTACGACAACTGCAGAACAACTCTGACGTTGAACTGATTACCCGTAGTAGGTCCGAATTGAACTTACTGGACCAAGCAGCGGTGCAGCAGTTTTTCCGGCAGGAACACATTGACCAGGTTTATCTCGCTGCAGCAAAAGTAGGTGGCATACATGCTAACAGCACCTATCCAGCGGACTTTATCTACGAAAACCTAATAATCGAAGCCAATATTATTCACGCTGCCCATCTAGTTGGCGTTCAGAAATTGCTGTTCCTCGGCTCTTCGTGCATTTACCCAAAGATGGCCGAACAGCCCATGAAAGAAGAGGCCTTGCTAACGGGAGCGCTTGAGCCCACCAACGAATCTTACGCCATAGCTAAAATCGCCGGCATCAAACTGTGCGAGGGCTACAATCGCCAATACGGCCGTGACTACAGAAGCGTAATGCCCACTAATCTTTATGGCTTGAATGACAATTTTCACCCAGAAAATAGCCACGTAATCCCAGCCATGATGCGCCGTTTTCATGAAGCGAAATGCGCCGGAGCTGATGAAGTGTTGGTATGGGGAAGCGGCAAGCCTATGCGTGAATTCCTGCATGTAGACGACATGGCTGCCGCTAGTGTGTATGTGATGGGCCTGAACAACGATACGTACGAGGCCAATACTCAGCCCATGCTTTCACATATCAATGTGGGCACCGGCGTGGACTGTACGATTCGCGAATTGGCTGAAACCATGAAGCGTGTGATTGGCTTTGACGGGGAGTTGGCGTTCGACGCCAGCAAACCTGACGGTACGCCGCGTAAATTGATGGATGTTTCGCGGTTGCGGGCGCTTGGGTGGCAAGCGAGCATTTCGCTGGAATCTGGGCTTCAGCAAACGTATAGCTGGTTTGTCGCAAATCAGGGAGTGCTGAGAGGTTAAAGCCCTCTCGGTTTCCGCTGCTGCGAAGACATCATCAAGTAGTTCACCAAAGGAGCGAACATGCTTACCCCTGTAGTGATGGCCGGAGGTAAAGGCTCTCGGCTTTGGCCCCTATCCCGGCAGCTTAACCCCAAACAGTTTTTGAAACTTTGTGGAGATTTCACATTATTGCAGCAGACTCTGGCACGGCTTGAGGGCTTAGATGTCGCCGTGCCGGTAATCATCTGCAATGAGGAGCACCGCTTTATAGTGGCGGAACAGCTTCGGCAGTCCAGGATAACTAATGCCGATATTTTTCTGGAGCCGGTTGGGCGTAACACCGCACCCGCAATAGCGCTGGCAGCGATCAAGGCCAGAATGGATGGGCACGACCCCCTGTTGCTGGTTCTCGCCGCTGATCATTACATTGAAAACCAAGAGGTTTTCCGGCAAGCCGTAATGCAGGCAAAAAAATTGGCGGGGCAAGGTAAGCTCGTAACATTCGGTATTGTGCCAAAACATGCAGAAACCGGATACGGGTATATACAACGCGGTGAAGAGTTGGGTAACGGTAGCTACCGAGTCGCTGGATTTGTGGAAAAGCCAGACCTGGTAACCGCTCAGGGCTATTTGGCTGGTGGCGACTACTACTGGAACAGCGGCATGTTCATGTTCAAAGCTAGCGTGTACCTGAGGGAGTTGGCTGAGTTTCGCCCAGATATTCTCGACGTTTGCGAAAAGTCACTGGAGGAAGCTCATAAGGATTTGGATTTTATACGAGTTGATGCTGCCACTTTCGCCCAGTGCCCCGAAGATTCCATCGATTACGCAGTAATGGAGAAAACTCAGGAGGGCGTTGTAGTTCCTTTGGATGCGGGTTGGAGTGATATCGGCTCTTGGTCGGCCTTGTGGGAAATTGGCGATAAAGATGAACAGGGCAATGTTTGCAAGGGCGATGTGTTGGCACTGGAGACCCATAACAGCCTCATCCACGCGGAGCATAAACTGGTTGCAACATTGGGTGTGGATAACCTGGTAGTGGTAGAAACCAAGGATGCAGTATTAGTGGCACACAAAGACCGGGTGCAGGAAGTGAAAAAAATAGTGGAAGCCCTTAAAAACGACGGTCGCCATGAGCATATGAACCACCGCGAAGTTTATCGGCCCTGGGGTATCTACGATTCCATTGATAACGGTAATCGCTATCAGGTCAAGCGAATCACGGTCAAACCCGGAGCGAAGCTGTCGGTCCAGCTACATCATCATCGTGCCGAGCATTGGATCGTTGTTAGCGGGACTGCGATGGTGACGAATGGAGAGGATCAGTTTTTGGTTACCGAAAATCAGTCCACGTACATCCCGATAGGGCAGGTGCACTGCCTGGAGAACCCAGGTGTGATTCCGTTGGAGCTCATTGAGGTTCAGTCAGGTTCCTATCTTGGAGAAGATGACATAGTGAGGTTGAAAGATCAGTATGGCCGCGCTTAGCTCGAATAAGCTTAAGGTCTCGATTATCACGGTGTGCTTTAATAGTGAAAGTACAATTCGTGACACGCTGGATTCCGTGCGGTCACAAAACTATGAAAATATAGAACATATAATCGTGGACGGTGGTTCGTCTGATCGCACCATGGACATTGTTACAGAGTACCGGGAATGGCTGGGGCCTGTTGTCAGTGAGTCAGACAAGGGCCTTTACGACGCAATGAACAAGGGCATTGGTATGGCCAGCGGCGATATCATTGGCATTTTGAATTCTGATGATTTCTATGAAAGTACGAATGTTATCGAAGTGGCGGTCGCGGTTTTTCTCAGTGACCCCGATCTCGACATTCTTTTTGGTGATGTGGTTTTTGTTAATTCTGAGGATCTCGACACGATCACCCGCTTTTACCGTGCCGGACATTTTCGGCCCTGGAAATTGCGTTTTGGTTGGATGCCGCCTCATCCAGCCACTTTTGTGACCAAAGCTGTTTATGAAAAGCATGGAAAATATCGGCTGGACATGAAAATCTCGGCTGATTACGAGATGTTTGTGCGTTGGCTTAGCAAGGCGAAGCTGAAGTATATTTGGGTAGACCGAGTGATTGTAAGGATGCGGGCAGGGGGGGTTAGCACTGGCGGTTTGAAAAGCAGTTTGATTCTCAATAAGGAAATTGTTCGTGCCTGCAAGGAGAACGGTCTGTACACCAATTTGATGCTCGTGCTTACCAAGATTCCCTTCAAGTGCTTAGAACTCTTGAGGCTCCCCAAGCGCGTCAAGGATTAGGGAAAATACTTGTGAATATTGTGCTAACTGGCGCGACCGGTTTTTTAGGTGCCCGTCTTGCGGATCAGATTGATCGGCAAGGCGACTTGAACCTGACCTATATTGTAAGGAGGGCGTTACCCGCAGGCGATAAGTGTGAGGTCGTTATGGGTAGCCTGGACGCCTGCACGGATTGGTCTGCAGCCCTGAAGAGCCAAGAAGTCGTTATTCATGCAGCCGCTCGGGTCCACATCATGAAAGAAGAGGTGGCGGACTCACTGGCGGAATACCGCAAAGTAAACGTTGAAGGAACCCTCAATCTTGCTCGCCAAGCCGGGGCTGCAGGGATAAGACGGTTTATCTTTATCAGTTCGATCAAAGTGAGCGGCGAGCAAACCGCCATAGGCCAGCCATTTTTTGCGGATGATGTACCATCACCCGAAGATTTCTACGGTATCTCCAAGCATGAGGCAGAGCAGGGTTTACGCCAGATAGCGGCCGAGACTGGGATGGAAGTCGTCGTCATTCGCCCGCCTCTGGTGTATGGCCCGGGTGTAAAAGGCAACTTTGCCAGCATGATCAAGCTGGTTGGCAAAGGCCTGCCGTTGCCGCTGGGTGCGGTGCATAACAAGCGTTCGCTTGTCGCTCTGGACAATCTTGTGGACTTGATCATCACCTGCATCGATCACCCCGGTGCAGCAAATGAGACGTTTCTGGTGAGTGACGGTGAGGACCTGTCCACAACCCAATTGCTTCAAGGCGTTGCCGAGGCGATGGGTAAGCCTTCACGGCTTATTCCGGTTCCTGCGGGCTTGCTACAATTTGGTGCCACCTTGCTGGGAAAAAAAGCTATGGCTCAGCGTTTGTTAGGATCTCTTCAGGTTGATATCAGCCACACCCGAAAGTGTTTAAACTGGACGCCTCCTCTTACTGTAAAGCAGGGCCTTCAGCGTTGTTTTCCCAATCAGCAGGATTGATTTTGTGATTCGTACCTTGGATTTTGTGTTTTCGTTACTCGGCCTGGTGTTTGGTTTCCCGGTGTTGCTGGCGCTTTGCGTTATTGGCTTGTTTGACACCGGCTCCCCTGTTTTTCGGCAGGAGCGGGTGGGGCGGGATAAAAAGCCGTTTACTTTGGTGAAGTTTCGCACTATGTCTGTAGACACAGCGTCGGTGGCCAGTCACTTGGCGAGCAGTTCTTCCATCACCAGGTTTGGGCAGTTTTTGCGCCGAACCAAGTTGGATGAGTTGCCGCAGCTTTGGAACGTGCTGAAAGGCGAGATGAGTCTTGTTGGGCCGCGCCCCTGTTTGTTTAATCAGGAAGAGCTGATTCAGCAGCGGGAACAGCGTGGGGTGTTAGCGGCGCGGCCGGGGGTTACCGGTTTGGCGCAGGTGAACGATATTGATATGTCGACGCCTGAGCTTCTAGCAACAACGGATGCCAAGATGCTGGTGAATCTGACGGTGCCGGCGTACTTCAAGTACATTTTCATGACGGTCTCCGGGAAGGGCTCTGGTGATCGTATTCCTGGTCGAGAGTAGTTTTGGCACGTTCGCCAGGAAGGCAAGAGGTCGCTATGTTTAATGCATTTCTTCAATTATCCCGCTTTAAAAAGCGCGTAATCTCCCTGTTTGTGGATTTTATCGCGCTTTCTTTTGCGCTCTGGGCGTCTTTTGCGTTGCGCCTGGACGTGGCTTTGTGGGAACCAAACAGAGCTCAGTTGCTGATTTCTCTGCTTACTGTTGTGTTTACGCTGGGTGTGTTCGTCCGGCTTGGTTTATATCGTGCTGTTATTCGCTACATGAGTGACCGGGCTTTTATAACCATCATCACCGGCGTTGCTGCCTCGACGCTGTTGCTGGTGTTACTTAGCTACAGCTTGAATGTGTTTGTTCCCCGTTCTGTTCCGCTAATCTACTCTGCGCTGGCGCTTATTTTTGTAGGTGGTAGCCGCATGAGTATGCGCATGTTGGTGCAATACTCTTCCGGGCGCGACAAAGAGCGCGTGGCGATTATAGGTGCCGGTCAAACCGGTGTTCAGTTGGCCAAAGCGTTACAGCAGGGTGACGAATACCACCCTGTCATGTTCATCAGTCTGATACCCGCCAACCACAAAACCTTGGTGGTGGGTTTGCCAGCGTTTGCGTTGAGCCATTTAAAAGACGCGGTGCGCAGCCTCCGTGTTGAGCGCTTGCTGTTGGCGGTGGATGCAGACATGGATGTAAATCGTCGCGAGTTGCTGACGCAGTTGGAAAAGCTGGAGTTGCCGGTACAAACCGTGCCGTCGTTTAGCGAAGTGATTGCCGGCCAGGCGCGCATTAATGACATTCGTGATCTTGAGATTGAGGACCTTTTGGGGCGTGATCCGGTGCGATCAGACAGCGCCCAGGTGGCGTCGTCGCTGTTTGGCCGTGCGGTGATGGTGACCGGCGCCGGTGGCTCCATTGGTTCGGAATTGTGCCGGCAGATTATTCGCCACCAGCCGAAATGCCTGGTGTTGTTTGAGCAGTCCGAGTTTGCCCTGTACGCCATTGAGCGCGAACTTCAGCAGATTAACGCTGCGGAAGGTTTGAATGTGTGTGTTCACCCGCTGTTGGGCAGTGTGGTGCACCGCCGCCGTTGTGAAGCGGTAATGCTTTCGTTTGGGGTACAAACGGTGTATCACGCGGCGGCTTACAAGCATGTGCCCCTGGTTGAGCACAATGTGATTGAGGGCGTGCAGAATAACGTGTTTGGTACGCTGCATACCGCAGAGGCGGCGGTGGCGGCGGGTGTTGAGCGTTTTGTGCTGATTTCAACCGACAAAGCGGTGCGCCCGACCAATGTGATGGGCGCCAGTAAGCGCATGGCAGAGCTGGTATTGCAGGGCTTGGCCCAGCGCCAGAGCGATACGGTGTTCTCGATGGTGCGTTTTGGCAATGTGCTGGGTTCGTCGGGTTCTGTGGTGCCTTTGTTCCGCGACCAGATAAGCAGCGGTGGGCCGGTTACGGTGACTCATCCGGACATTATTCGCTATTTCATGACCATCCCCGAAGCCAGCCAGCTGGTGCTGCAGGCCGGTAGCATGGGTGAGGGTGGCGAGGTGTTTGTGCTGGATATGGGCGAGCCGGTGAAAATTGCCGATTTGGCTCGCAAGATGATGCACTTAATGGGTCGCCGTGAAAGAACCGCCGAGCAGCCGGATGGCGAGATTGAATTGGTGTTCAGTGGTTTGCGTCCTGGTGAGAAACTATTCGAAGAACTGCTGATTGGTGATGATCCCCAAGGCACGGCACACCCGCGCATTATGATGGCCCGCGAAGTGTGTATGACCTGGCCAGAGGTTGCGGACACTATCAAGCAACTGCAACGCGCCAGCCATACGTTTGATTGTGAGGGTGCGCTGTCTGTTCTTAAAGCGGCACCGACGGGTTTTGCGCCTAATGGGGGTGTTGGGGATTTGGTGTGGAATTTGAACCCGCGGCCGTTGGTAGGCGATAAAGCCGGTAAAGCAGGGACAGATTTAAAATCTGTCCCGAGGGCGGGAAAAGAGAAGCTGGGACAGATTTGAAATCTGTCCCAAGGAGGAAGCCGAAGTAAAGCGGGGACAGATTTATAAATCTGTCCCCGGCCGGCTCTTGAAACCGGCAACAAGGAATTGTTCAGCCACCCGGAGTTTGTTCAGCAGTTGATCGAAGGGTTTACCCCGTTCGATGCGCCAAACACCGTTGAGTGGGGTTTTTGGTGTCGAGAACGCTGGCCACAGCTGGGAATCTTTGCAGCAGGCAGTGGATCGGGTTGTGGCGATCATACAGTCGGACCCAAACAAGGATCGTACCGACAGAATCATTACCCGCTGGCTCAAACGCCATTTGCAGCGACTTGGAGCTGAAGTACACCTGGATCAGCTCAACAGTTTGGTGGAGGACAGAGATATGTTGGCAGAGAATTTGGAAAACTTGGTTAAGAAAGAACGGCTTGAAGGCATGCTGGCAGGGCGTCAAGAAGGGCGCCAGGAAGGTGAGCACATGAAGGCTGAACAAATCCATAAAATTCATGGACAGGCATCCCCTCCTTTCTCGGCGTTCTTTACGTCAAACGCATGGCGGACAGGCACTCATATTGGTCAGAAACCCGTATTTCTTTTTGGATTGTGCCCTTGTAGTCGAAGAACTACACTGTGTTTATCCGCACATTCTACGGGGCCATCAGCCTCTACGTGCTATCATATTTTTTTGTTGCTCATGGCAAGAAGAGGTTTGTATGTACGCAATCGAGTTTGAAGCTGACATTCAGAATGGCGTCGTTAAAATTCCCCCGGAGTACGCTCGTCTCAGAAATATCCATGCCCGAGTGGTTGTGATGGTCGGGGAGTCAAAGGCGAATGCCGAGGTAATGGCGTTTTCCCGGCATTCAGCGAACGCTATCGAGGAATGGCAAGACGAGGCCGAGGACGATGTATGGACCTGACCCCAGGGGAGGTGTTGCTGTGTGAGTTCTATTTTTCGGACTTCCAGACTAGCAAACGTCGGCCAGTGATTGTGTTTAAAGATAACCTGCCGTTTGATGACTTTGTTGGCATACCGGTTAGCAGTCAGACTTTGCGGCTGCATGATGATGAATTTATTCTGGAGCCATCCGATATGGCGCTGGGAGCTTTGCCAAAGCGTTCGAAGATCATGGTTCGTAAAACGTTTGTTATTTCGCGGCAGGTCATTGTAAAAAAGTATGGTCAGTTGTCGGATGTGCGGTTTCAGCGGCTGCACGAAGATTTTTGCCATTTTTTCGGGTGCTGCTCATAAACAGGCAGCCCATGACCAATCTCATCTACCAGTGCCCTCCACAGCAACCCGCAAAGCCCTTCTGTGCAATATTCATCATTAGTCGTGGAAATATTGTCGTGGACAGGCACTTACTCTCCGCCGGTCAGCCCATCAGGACATTTACGAGATGGTGCAAAGTAGGGGACGGATTTGAAATCCGTCCCCAGTTTAGATCTGCAGCAGCCAACCACACCTTCGCTATTACCTGATTGACGAGGGGCGTTACACTGATGAGGAATTAGGCTGACATGGTTCAGCCGGCACCACCAGAGTTCTTACGAGTGTACCAACCGCATCTGCGTTATTACCTGATTGACGAAGGGCGCTACACTGATGAAGAATTGATCAGCAAGCAAACGCCGTTAAGTGGCATATTTGGGGTTGAGAACGCCGGCCATAGCTGGGAAGCCCTGCAGCAGGCGGTGGATCGGATTGTAGAAATTGTCAAAGCTGACCCGAACAAAGATCGCGTAGACAAGATCGTTACTCGTTGGATTAAGCGCCATTTACAGAGGGTGGCTCCCAAGGCCAGGCTTAATTTGGATCGGATGAGCAGTTTGGTGGAGGATAGAAATATGTTGGCAGAAAATCTGGAGAATCTGGTCAAGAAAGAGCGGCTTGAGGGTCGCCAAGAGGGTCGCCAAGAGGGTCGCCAAGAGGGTCGTCAGGAGGGTGATAGGCGCGCGTTAGAAGAAAAACGTAAAACCGTTCGTCATCTTCTTTCATTTGGCGTGCTGAGTAACGATCAGATTGCGGTAGCGACGGGGTTGTCGGTCGACGAGATCGTCAAGCTGCGAATTGAAGACAAGCATTAATAGAAGAAAAGCAGGGACAGATTTAAAATCTGTCCCCAGGGAGTAAAGCGGATAGCCGGGACAGATTTGAAATCTGTCCCGAAGGCGGAAGCTGAAGTAAAGCGGGGACAGACTTTAAGTCTGTCCCCGGGGAATAAGGTCCTGAACGGCTGGTCGTCCAGTTCAAACTGCAAAGCAACCTCGAAGTCTTGTCCGCCGTAAAAAACGCCCAAGATGGAAACATGCATGGCAGTAACCGTTCATTCCAAGACGTCCTGCCACCCCGGTGAATTTCTTTCTACAGTAACCTTACATTTCCCAGCACGAGGTTATCCCAATGAGAAAATACCGTCCCCAGGAGCAATGGCAGGGACTAAGCGCTCTCTCTTTCGGCTTGACCCCGCTCAGTTGGTTCACTAAATTACTGTTTAAATACAATAAATGGACGAAAGGTATGGATGGACCCAAGCGAGTGAGCCACGACCAGAATTTCAAGAACCTTATCA
>RKMI01000217.1_pt1 | contig 24160 bp, 22 predicted proteins | sample 2174191 | NCBI WGS metagenome assembly RKMI01 (sample SAMN10236717, study PRJNA505201) | synthetic metagenome | isolation source: mock community containing 12 organisms: Thioclava sp. ES.032, Psychrobacter... | place: USA: Walnut Creek | collected 2015-10-01
TCCCGCCAGCTAAGCGAGCGCTCACCGCGTGGTTGGGTTTGCCACTCGATGGAGCGCCCCAGCAATACGTTGATGATGAAAAGACTGTGCCAAGCCATCATCAGCGGGGCGATTAAAGCAGCAAATAATATTTCAAAGCAGGTGCTCACGATCAAGCACAACCGGCCCCCAAAGGCGTGAGGCGCTTGCCATAAAGCCAGTCCCAACCCGAGTAATTTAGGGGCCAGCAGCATGCCAAGAGTAATCGACAACAGCCCGAGCGACAGTGGCTGGGGTAGGGGATGGCCGGACACTTCACCCAGCACATGATAGGTCACCAGCACACTGGTGCAGATCAGCAAGCCTAGCCACACCAGCGATGACAAGTAGGCGAAGGCACCGTAAAAAAAGTGCAGCCGGCTAAGTGGGTGCAAGCCTGCTCCGCCCAACAGGCGCAAGTGCTGAAGGTTGCCTTGGAGCCAGCGGCGGTCACGTTTGGCAAAATCAAGTAAATTACTCGGCATGGCTTCGAAGCTGTTGTGGGATGCGCTGACGTAGGGGTTATGACGCGAGACAGCGGTGGTCACCGTGGTGTCCAGCAATACTTGCCAGCCGCCGCGCTTAAGCAGTGCAGCCTCAACAAAGTCATGGCTGAGTAGTTCACCGCCCATCGGTGGCTTGCCAGGTAGTGTGGGCAAGCCGGCATGGTCCATAAAAGCGCGGGTGCGGATGATGGCATTATGCCCCCAGTAGTTGGCGGCATCGCCCTGCCAGAAACTTTGGCCAGCCGCCAGCATGGGGCTATATAGCGCTGACGCAAACTGGGTAAAACGGCCAAATAGCGTCTTTTGGCCTACCGGGATCGGTACAGTTTGGATCATCCCAATACTTGGCTGGCGCTGCATGCGCTGGACCATTCGTAGCAGCGTGGCACCGCTCATCAAACTGTCGGCGTCCAGCACGACCATAAAATCGTAATGCCGCCCCCAACGGCGGCAGAATTCCGCGATATTGCCCGCTTTTCGGCCGTTGTTGTTGGGACGCCGCCGGTAATGGATAGCGAGCTCGCCAGCAAAGCGACGTTGCAAGGCCGCGACGTGGACTTCTTCCAGCTGCGCATGGTCTGCGTCCTGGGTATCGCTAAGAATAAAGACGTCAAAATGTTCGCAAAGCGGATTAGCCGCTTCCTGCTCGTCATGATCATCAAGCGCATGCGCTAAAAGCGAGCGGCAGGTGGCTTCCAGCCCTGCAAAGGTGGGAATCGGCGGTTCGGCGTAAATCGGCATGACAAGCGCCGTGCGGCTGACCAGCAAGCGTGCATTGGGTATTTCTCGGCTGAGTCGGCGCAGGCTAAGGGGGTCGAGATGCAGTGCGCATACAACAAAGCCGCAGAGCGCCCCCCAAAATGCCAGCGCGATCCAGGTAAAAGTGAGCGCAAACAGCATGAGCATGGCGATCTGCCAACCCATGGCCAGGCTCAACGTTACCCGATACATGGCAATGCACCCCGCCACGCTTGAGACCAGTACCGCGATGGCTAAGAGCGCTCGACGTGTTTTCAGCCAGGGAATCGAGGGTATCAGGGCGCTTGTATCAGTCATCGGGATACCACACGTAATTCCAGGTTTCGCTAACGGGGGCGCCCTCCAGGGTCAGCCGTAGGCGAATATCGCTGGGTTGGTCGTCGGCGGGTAGCCGGAAGCTAGCGCGCCAGCCATTGTTTGGCAGCGGGGTGACCTGGGGCTGTTTTATCTCCCCTTGTTGGGTGCTGATGTCGAGCTCGACGGGACTCTCGGCGGCAATATCGTCAAGCTCGCCGCCCTGGAAATCGACAATAAATTGACGCTCGCCCTCGCGAGACGGTTCTGCTTGACCCGGCACCTCCGCGCGTCCGTGGCGGGTGCGTACCACGCGGCCCAGCGTATGGCTTTCCGGTTGTGTATTGAGCGTATGGGTTTGGTAGTGCAAGCGACGTGATTCACCAGCCTCCAACGGGGCGTCGGCGACCCAGTATGCGACAATATTGTCGTGGGTCTCGTCAGGCGCGGGAATCTCCACCAGTTCAACGTGGCCTTGGCCCCAGTCTTCAAGTGGCTTTACCCATTGGCTGGGGCGACGGTGATACTGCGCTTCGGTGTCCAGGTAACGGTTGAAATCGCGTTCGCGCTGCATCAGCCCAAACCCCTTGGGGTTATCGTCAGTAAAGGACGAAATACGCACGCTTTCGGGGTTATTTAGCGGCCGCCAAATCCACTCGCCGGTTCCCGTTTGTATCAGCAGCCCATCAGAGTCGTGAACTTGAGGGCGGAAGTCATCGGGACGTTCGCGACTGGCTTCGCCGAAGGTGAACATGCTGGTAAGGGGCGCGAGGCCCAATTTGCCGACATCTTCGCGGGCGAATAACTCTGCTTCGACCTCTACCTGAGTATTATCGCCGGGCTTAATCACAAAGCGATAAGCGCCGCTCAGCGACGGGCTATCCATCAGCGCGAGTAATTCTAATTGCTCGGCGTCAGCCTCGGGTTTGTATAGCCAAAATTCACGGAAAGCAGGAAACTCTTCTCCGTCAGCTGAAGCGGTATCGATAGCTAATCCCCGGGTCGATAAGCCGTATGCCTGATCGCGTCCTACCAGCCGGAAATAGCTTGCGCCGAGAAACACCGCAAATTCGTCGGCGTAGTCGTCGCTGTTAAGTGGGTAGTGCAGACGGAACCCAGCATGACCACTGCCTGTTAGGTCATCGTCAAGCAATGCACGGGCATCGTCATCGTAGGAAAAGTCATCTGTCGAGAAGCGTAACGGCGACACCTCGTCGTTCTCAATCACGTTGAGTCGAACCGGCGCCTGGAACAAAAAACCGCTGTGAAATAATTGCAGATTGAAAGGGCTCTCGTCACGCCAGTATGCGTGCGATGGATCAAAGCGAATCTGTCGGTAGGTATCGTAGTCGATCTCGCGGAGCGCAGCAGGCAAATCTTCTTCAGGCGGCTGATAGGGGGTATCGGCCAACTCTCGTGCCTTGTCTAACACGGTTTGGTAATGAGTGTGTTGATCCGCCATCGCTGGCAGCGTGGTCAGCGCGCTAGTAATAATGACGAGCAACGTTCCTTTCGCTATTTGTTGCATCACAATGATGTCCTTTCAGTTGCTGGTCTAATCGCTATCTTCTACCACTTCGTGCAATTTTTAAACAATAGTTATACATTTGGCTAGTAAAGTACATGCTGAGTGTATTTACCAGCACCGCTGTTCTCGTGCGACGATATGGCACTCCTTCACTCTGTTGGCAACGGATGGCAAGCCTGCAATGCGTCGATTATGGATAGGGGCGTTAGCGCTCAATATAGGCTTGGTGGCGCCGCTGTGGTGGCGCTACGGCGACATCCAGGCAAATGTGATCGCCTGGGAGGCCTGGTGGGTCATGCCGATGATGCTGCTGGTGCCCAGAGGGCGCTTCAGCCTTGGGCTGGGCGTTGCACTGGCAAGTTGGCTCATCCTGGCCACGTTGATCAACCTCGGAGACGCTGCTACTTACACCGCCTTTGGTCGACCGCTAAATCTCTATCTCGATACGCCGCTGCTGGGCTCCGTTTATGACTTGCTTGTTGGTAATGTAGGCCAAGTTTGGGCGATTTGCGCAATGTTAGTGGCGGTTATGCTGCTAGCGGGGCTTGCGGTCGGTGTGATCAAGTTGCTGCGCCCGAGAGCGGGTTACCCGCTAACCCTGGGAACGAAGCGAGTAGCGCTTGCAATGCTGGTGTGCGCGAGCCTAGGCATAGGACTTGAGCTTGGCGGCAAGCGTGTCATCGTGCACGCGAGCCTACCGGCGGTGAAGGCCACTCACGACCAGGCGCAACAATTATGGGCCACCCATCAGGCGAAACAAGCATTCACACGCACGCTTGCAGCATCTCCCATTGAGCAGCGTTCGCTAAGCGGCTTGGCGGGGCGCCGGGTGCTGATGACGTTTATCGAATCCTACGGTGTATCGGCGTTGGCAGATGATCGTTATCGCCCGGCGGTGGCCCCGACGCTTGACGAGATTGAGCAACGCCTAGCAGGACGCGATATTGCAGTGGTATCTGGGCTGCTCAAATCGCCGATTCGTGGCGGACAATCCTGGCTTGCCCATGCCACTGCGTTAAGTGGTTATACCATCGACAATCAGCTGTGGTACCAACTGATGCTGGACAGCGAGGCAACCACGCTAGTGGACGATTTTAGTGCCACTGGGCAGCGCACCCTGGCGGTGATGCCCGCCATCACCCAAGCGTGGCCGGAAGGCGCGGCCTATGGATTTGACGAGCTAGTAGTGGAGAAAGACATCGACTACGCCGGGCCCATGTTGAACTGGGTGACCATGCCCGACCAGTTCACTCTGGACTATACTCAGCGCGAACTGCTGGATGAATCGCCGGTCTTTGCTCAACTGGCGCTGATCTCAAGCCATGCGCCTTGGACGCCGATTTTGCCGGTATTGGACGATTGGTCGACCATTGGCGACGGGGCGATTTTCGCCCCATGGGAGGAGGCAGGCGACCCGCCGGAAGTGTTATGGCAGGACATCGAGCGTATCCGCGAGCACTACGCCTGGTCGATCGACTACTCGATTAAAACGGTGGGACGCTGGGCTGAACGTGTAGCGGATGATAATACGTTGCTCATAGTACTTGGCGACCATCAGCCGGCCCCAATGATTACTGGCGACGATGCTAGCGGCGCGGTACCGGTGCACATCATCAGCGGCGACCCCGATTTGCTCGCCCCGTTTCAAGCCAGAGGATTTGTTTCGGGCATGTGGCCCGCGTCTGAAAGCGAAGCGCCCGCCGCCGAGTTAAGCCAACTGCGGCGCTGGCTCCACGCTGATTTTGCCTCTGACACTAACAACTCAAGGACGGCGCCATGATCCAGCCGGTGATTCTTAGCGGTGGCAGCGGAACCCGCTTATGGCCGCTTTCGCGGGAGCAAATGCCCAAGCAGTTTTTGCGCTTAACCTCTCCCCAAAGCCTATTGCAGCAAACCTTGGCGCGGCTGGATGGGATCAATGCATTGCCAGCGATGGTCATTGGCCATCATCGCCACCGCTTTCTTATGGCCGAGCAGCTACGTGAAATAGATGCGGCCGCACGCCTTATACTTGAACCCGAAGGGCGTAATACTGCGCCGGCGATTGCCTGTGCCGCGCTGCTGGCGTGCCAGTCCGGTGATGATCCATTATTGTTGGTGCTCCCCGCGGACCATGTGATTGGCGATGTGGCGGCGTTTCAGCACAGTGTCGACAAAGCGGTGCCGTTGGCTGAGCAGGGGTATCTGGTGACGTTTGGCGTTGTGCCGACACACCCGGAAACGGGCTACGGCTACATTGCTAGTGGTGAACCGCTAGGCGGTGGCTATCACCTGAAGGCGTTTATCGAGAAACCCGATGCCGAACGTGCCGCCCAACTGGTTAAAAACGGCGACACGCTGTGGAATAGCGGTATGTTTTTGCTGCGTGCTTCCACCTATTTAGCCGAGTTGCAGCGGCTTCAGCCGGCCATGGGCGACGCCTGCGCAAGGGCGGTCAGTGGCGCGCATCGCGACCTTGATTTCCTGCGCCTGGGGGAAGACGCATTTTGTCAGTGCCCGGCGGATTCGATTGACTATGCAGTGATGGAGCACTGCCAGCACGCCGCTGTAGTGCCGCTTGCGGCTCAGTGGAGCGATATTGGTAGCTTTGATGCGCTGCGCGCAGCGGCTACGCCGGATGCTAACGGCAATGTAAGTCACGGCGATGTGTGGCTGACCGAGACCCAGGATTCACTGGTGATGGCCGAAAGTCGCTTGGTGGCCACGCTGGGGATCAAGGATCTGGTGGTGGTGGAAACCGCGGATAGCGTGTTAGTAGCCCACCGCGATCAGGCGCAACAGGTCAAACACCTGGTGGCCAGCCTTGGCCAGGCAGGGCGGCGCGAAGTGGATGAAGCGCCGAGGGTGCATCGGCCGTGGGGAAGCTTTCAAGCGATGGACGCAGGGGCGCGCTATCAGGTCAAGCGCATTACCGTTAAGCCCGGCGGTCGGCTTTCGCTGCAGCGCCACCACCACCGGGCCGAGCATTGGGTGGTGGTTAGCGGGACTGCGCGAGTCACGGTGGAGGAGCGCTGCTATCTGGTCAGTGAAAACCAGTCGACGTACATTCCCATTGGCGCACTGCACCGGCTGGAAAACCCCGGCAAGATCCCCCTTGAGCTGATTGAAGTCCAGTCGGGCACTTACCTGGGCGAAGACGATATCGAACGCTTTGATGATGCCTATGAGCGCAACAGTGATGAGTAACGTTGAGCCGAGTTAGTAAAGCCGGTAGTCGCGGAAGTTGGGCCGTTTTTGCTGTTCTTCGGGGGTTTTGCCGTAGCGTTTGTATTCCCACTGATACTGCGCCGGGGAAAGCGCGATGGCGTCTTCCACACTGGCATTGACCCCGGTGGCAGACTGGACATCATCCTCGTTATAGACCCGCTCGTCGGCGTCAAGGAAATGGATTTCAAACCCTTTGCCGGGCACCCGCAAAGCGACCCCGGTTACCACGCGCGCTTGGGTGCGGGCCACCAGTTTGGGCAATAGCGTTGCGGTATAGGCGTCACGGCCAAAAAACGGCGCGAACACGCCGCTACCCCAGCTGGGATCCTGGTCGGGCAGGATGCCGATGGCTTCGCTACGTTTGAGCGCCTTGAGAAGCGCGGCAACGCCGCGAGGGTTGGTGGGCACCAGCGCGGCGCCCATTCGCTCACGGCCATGGCGGATAATGGGGTCAAGCGCGGCCATTTTAGGCGGCTCGTACATGGCGGTGAACGGGAAATGGCTCGACAGCCAGAAGTTAAGTACTTCCCAATTGCCAAAGTGCGGCGCCAGCACAATCACGCCGCGTCCTTCGGCCCTGGCATTGTCGAGCTTGTCGCGCCCATGCACCGCTAGAATGCCGCTCTCTACGCGATCGGGTTCGGCCATCCACGCATGGCCAAGCTCCAGCATGGTGGCGGCGGAGTGGCGCAGGCTATGATGGGCCAGCGTCTTGCGCTCGTCGGCGGTGAGCGTGGGGTAGGCGACGGTCAGGTTGGCGTTGGTGACGTGGCGCTCGCGACGGCTCAGCCGATAGACCTGCGGCCCCAGCCATTTGGCGCAACGCCATAGCCTACTCAGTGGCCAGTCGGCAAGCAATCGCCACAGCCGAGCAATGGCCGAGGCCTGCGGAAAACGCTGCTTGATGCGCTTTAAAAGTGACTGACGTTTCGGCATAACTTAAATCAGCCAGCTATTCACATTGGAGGGGGCACGTTTCTCGTGCAAACACTTAAACCCTTTAACACAGCGGACAATCAACCACACCGCCAGAGCCAACAGCAAAGGAAAGCCGATCAGCACGAGCGTTAGCATAAAGGCTATGCATGCGTAGAGTAGGCCAATCCAAAAGGTACGCACTTGGTAACGGTAGTGCTCATCAAGCCAGACAGGCCCTTTGCCGCGAAACACATAGGCCATCACCACACCGACGACGGCGGTAAAACCGACCACAAAACTCGCCAGGTAAAGGGCGTAAATCACCAGTGCCATGGTGGTGTCGGGCGGCGTTTGAGTCTCTTGGGGGTTGTCAGAGATCATCTCACCTTCAATTGGGCGCTCATCTGGGTTGTGGTTCATATTCGTTCCTTTCGCAAAGTCTTAGCCACTGGCGCGACCATGACGCATTAACGCGCGCTATCATAGCGTGCGTGGCTCGTCTGCGCATTAACTCGGCGCCTAGCGTGCAGGGCGGCAAATCTCGAGCAGGTTGCCGTCCGGGTCGCGTAAGTAAATCGACTCAATCGGTCCGTTAGCTCCCTGGCGCGCGACCGGGCCTAGCTCAATCTCAATGGCCAGGGCGTCTAGGTGCTGTTGGAATTCATCCAGCGGTAGCTGACAGCGCAGGCAGAGGTCTAAACTGCCCGGCGTGGGCGTTGCGGAAATCGGCGCGATATCGGTATCGGTTTGATGTAGACGCAATGCAGTATCGCCGAGCAATAAATCTACCCGCTGAGCGTCTCGGTAGCGCACATCCAGTCCTAGAACACGTGAGTAAAAATCCACCGCGCGACCCATGTCGGTCACGGTCACAACGAGATGGTCCAGACCTGAGAGCATGCCACTTTCCTTAATCCAAAACAGTGAGCCAAAGAATACGACGATGCGACGTTGTCCGCTATGCGGTGCGGGGAGTGTCGTGTTGTATCACAGCGATCGTCGTCGAGACTATTACCAGTGTGCCACGTGTGTGTTGGTCTTTGTGCCCCCAGAGCAGCAATTGAGCACTGCTGACGAAAAGGCGGAATACGATAAGCACCAAAACTCGCCGCATGATACGGGATATCGACGCTTTTTAGCGCGTTTATTTATCCCGTTGACGGCTAAGTTGGCAGCCAACGCACACGGGCTTGATTTCGGGTCAGGCCCTGGGCCCTCGCTCTCGGTTATGTTCGAAGAGCAGGGCTACCCAATGACAATTTATGACCCCTTTTACGCGCCAGACCAGGCAGCGTTGACCCAGGCATACGATTTTATCACCGCGACGGAGGTGGTGGAGCATTTGGCCCAGCCCGGCCATGTGCTGGCTCAATTGGCAGCGCTGCTTACCCCTGGCGGCTACCTGGGGCTGATGACCAAGCGAGTCACGTCGGCCGAGGCATTTGCGCGCTGGCATTATATTGCAGACCCGACCCACGTGAGTTTTTTCAGCGAAGCAACGTTTCGTTGGTGGGCCGCCCAGCAACATTTTAAAGTGGAATTTCCTGAGGCCGATGTAGTTATTCTACATAAACCGCTAACAACAGTGGCAGGGTCGTGAAAAAAGCATTGACTTTGTTCCCTTGGGGGCAATAATTGCGCGCCGTTCTTCTTGCCTGACTGGATGCGCCAGGCGAGATGACCGCTGTTTTGAACATGGTTGGCAACGTTATTACTCCAGTCGGTAAGGTGAGGTTTTCATGTCGCGGCAACTGCTAGCCATGGCGCTCGCGCCCTTGTTAGGGCTTTTTATTCTCGGAATCGGTAACGGCTTTCTGGCCACCTTGATCACCATTCGCCTAGACGCGGCGGGTGAATCGGCCACGGTGATCGGTATTGTCTCTTCCGCCTATTTTATTGGTCTGGCGCTAGGCGCCATGGTCAACGACCGCTTGTTGCTGCGTATTGGTCATATTCGCGCCTACGGTAGTTTTGCCTCCTTAGTGGCAGTGACAGTGTTGCTGCAAGGCCTGTTTTTCGACCCCTGGGCATGGTTTGTGCTGCGCTTAATTGGTGGCTGGGCCACGGTGGGCGTGTACTTGGTCATTGAAAGCTGGCTGCTCACCTCCGGCGATCAGAAAGTGCGTGGTCGCCTGCTCGCGCTGTACATGATTTCGCTGTATGCCGCCGGGGTGTTGGGTCAATTATTGCTTGGCGTGACAGACGCCATGGGCGCCACCGCGCCTTTTATGGTGATTGGCCTCTTGGCGTCGCTTTCGGTGCTGCCCATGGCGATGATTCCCCGTGTATCGCCGCTTATCGAACACGCCGAACCGCTTCCTCCGCTTCGTCTGATTACCATGACGCCCACCGGTGTGATGGGCAGTCTGGGTTCCGGCATGGTGGTCGCAGCGGCGTATACCTTGCTGCCGCTTTATCTTCAGCGAATTGGCTTGAGCGTCAGTCAGGTCGGCCAAATGATGGCGGTGGTGATACTGGGGGCCATGCTGCTCCAGTATCCTATTGGTCGCTGGTCGGATCGCCACGACCGTCAAATGGTGTTGATCGCAATCAGTGCTTTCTGCGTTTTAATTTCAGCGGCCATGCTGTGGCTGCCGCTTTCCACGCCGCTGCTGGTGGTGCTGTTGTTCCTGTTGGGGGGTGGGGTGTTTGCGCTATACCCAGTGGCCGTCAGCCATGCGGCCGACCGCGCGCCGGCTGGTGCCCTGGTGCGCATGAGCCAGGGATTGCTGCTGATCAACTCGATCGGTGCGACGATCAGCCCGCTGATGATTTCACCGGTGATGACCGCCATGGGCGATGCTGGTCTATTCTGGGCCTTTGGCTCGCTGAGTTTATTCTTTTTGCTGTTTTTCGCCTGGCGTCGTCGTGTGCGTCCCGCACCGGCACCGGTGGCACCGTTCACCGCTACGACGCCAATGAGTTCTGCAGGTGCCGAGCTGGTGGTTACTGAAGAACTGATGCAAGGGGCGCTTGAGCACGAGCATTTAGAGGACTTATCTGATCTGGTGCCCGATGTGGATGTGGCGGAGCCCATCGCTGGGCCGCCGCCCGAAGACGAAAACCATATCGTTTACTACTCAGATGTAGAGCAGGCAAACGGGCGACATTAAGGCGTTAACCGCGTTTGGGTGAGACCTTGGGCTAATGGTGTGTAGTGGTGAGGATTACTACTATCCACTTCAGGCTTTCAAACAATTGTTTAAATTTTCAGCCCGAGGTCTTGTTATGAATTACTACGCCGCGCCGGTACGCGATCTGCGCTTTGTGCTTGAAGAGCTGCTAGCGCATCGTTCGCTGAACCTGCCGGGCTTTGAAGAAGCCACCCCCGATTTGGTCGAGGCAGTGCTTGAAGAAGCTGCCAAGCTGGCCGGTGATGTTTGGGGCCCGCTGAATGATGTCGGCGATAAGCAAGGCGCGACGCGTCATGCCGATGGCAGCGTGACGACGCCGGATGGCTTCGCGGCGGCTTACCAGGCGTATGTGGAAGGTGGCTGGAACGGTATTGGCGTTTCAGAGGCGCTAGGCGGGCAAAACCTACCTGAAGTAGTGGCCAGTGCCGTTCAGGAAATGCTCCATGGCGCCAACATGGCGCTGGGTCTCTGCCCCATGCTGACCGCGGGCGCCATTGAAGCCTTGGCCCATCATGGCAGCGACAACCAAAAAGCGATCTATCTACCCAACCTGGTGGAAGGCACTTGGACCGGGACCATGAACCTGACCGAGCCTCAAGCCGGCTCGGACCTGTCGAAAGTCCGCACCAAAGCGGTGCCTGAAGGCGACCATTACCGTATCAGCGGCCAGAAGATCTACATTACCTGGGGCGAGCACGACGCCGCCGAGAACATCATTCACCTTGTGCTGGCCCGCAAGCCCGACGCGCCGGAAGGCAATAAAGGCATTTCGCTGTTCCTGGTACCTAAATTCCTGGTCAATGAGGACGGCTCGCTTGGCGAGCGCAACGATGTGACCTGCGCTTCCATCGAGCATAAGTTGGGCATTCACGGTTCACCCACCTGTACCCTAAGCTTTGGCGAAAACGGCGGCGCGGTTGGCTATCTGGTCGGCGAAGAAGGCCGTGGCCTCAACCATATGTTCACCATGATGAACGAAGCGCGCCACAAAGTGGGTATTCAGGGCATCGGCGTGGCCGAACGGGCCTGTCAGCATGCGGTTGCCTACGCGTTAGAGCGCACCCAGGGCCGCTCCCCCAAAGCGCGGGGCGGTAAAGATTGTGCTATCAGTGACCATCTTGACGTGCGCCGCATGCTGCTCTCCATGCGCGCGCGAACCGATGCGCTACGTGCGCTGGCGCTGTATTGCGCCGCCGAGCTGGACACTGCTCGCCATGCTGAAAGCCATGAGGCGCGTAATGCCGCCCAGGCCCGCGCGGACATACTGATCCCCGTCATCAAAAGCTTCTCCACCGACCAGGCGGTGGATATCGCCTCCATGGGCATTCAGGTGCATGGCGGCATGGGCTACGTGGAAGAGACCGGCGCCGCCCAGCTGCTGCGCGACGCGCGTATTGCCCCCATTTACGAAGGCACCAACGGTATTCAGGCGCTTGATCTGGCGGGCCGTAAGCTACAGCGCGACAACGGCGAAGCATTGACCGAGCTGCTGAATGATATCTCAGCGACCGTCGAACAGCTTAAGGCAAAACCGGACCTGGCACTATTGGGCAGCGGCTTAGCGGCGGGGCTTGAAGATTTAAAGGCTGCCCAAGCCATTGTGCTTGCGCATGGGCAAGACCCGGATTGCGGCGCTGATGCCGTTCAAGCGTATGCGACGCCTTTCCTGAATCTGGCGGGGCATGTGCTCTGCGCATGGCAGATGGGCCAGGCAGCGTTGAGCGCAACAGCTGCCATTGATAATGGCAGCGACGACCCCTTCTATACTGCCAAGATGCGCAGCGCTGAATTTGCCATCACCCAGTGGCTGCCGGTAGGCCGCGCCCAGCGGGCGGTGATTGAGGCGGGCATACAGTGTTTAAGCGACTATGAGGTTTACTAACGTTAATTTGCAGCTTCGCGCCGCCGCCCTTTGAGGCGGCGGTGCTGTTTCTAGACAATCAAAACAAGTATTTAAAACGAACGCTTTCAATAACAATATTCTCAACACCACCAGGAGCCGACCATGCCATCGATTTTTGAGCAAGGCTTGCCCAAAACTGTTGCCAATCACGTGCCGCTTTCACCGCTGACTTTTATCGAGCGCTCGGCGTCGATTTACCCTGATTACCCCGCGGTAGTCCACGGTAGTACACGTCGTACCTGGAGCGAGACCTGGTTACGCTGCCGCCAGCTTGCTTCCGCCCTTCAGCAGCGGGGCATCCAACCGGGCCAAACGGTCGCGGCCATGCTGCCCAATGTTCCCGCCATGTTTGAAGTCCATTTTGGGGTGCCGCTCGCGGGCTGCGTGCTCAATACCCTGAATATCCGCCTTGATGCAGAGGCTATCAGCTACATGCTGGCGCATGGCGAGGCTCAGGCCGTACTGGTCGATCCCGAGTTTGCCGACGTCATCCAGCAGGCCGTGGCGAAGCTTGAACATAAGCCGCTGATCATTGACGTCGCCGATGCGGAGTTTTTGGGAGAAACCCAACACATAGGCGATGTCGAGTACGAAGCGCTGCTTAAAGAGGGCGATGCCGATTTCGCCTATCAACTGCCTGCGGATGAATGGGATGCCATCTCGCTTAATTACACCTCGGGCACCACTGGCAAACCCAAAGGCGTGGTTTACCACCACCGTGGTGCCTACCTGAACGCCGTGAGCAATATCATGGAGTGGGCGATGCCCCACCATCCGATCTACCTGTGGACGCTGCCGATGTTCCACTGCAACGGCTGGTGCTTTCCATGGACGATTGCCGCCAACGCCGGGGTAAATATTTGCCTGCGTAAAGTCGATCCCAAAAAGATTATGCAGCTGATCGTCGCCGAGAAAGTTAGCCATTTCAGCGGGGCACCAATTATTCTCAATGGTCTGGTGAACCTGCCTGCGGAAGATAAGCATCAGTTCGACCATCCGGTGAAAGTGACCACCGCTGGTGCTGCGCCACCTGCGTCAGTCATTGCCGGGGTCGAAAACCTCGGTATCGAAGTGACTCATGTGTACGGCCTGACCGAAGTGTATGGCCCCGTTACCGTGTGCGCTTGGCGCGAAGCCTGGGATGAGTTGCCACTGGAGGCGCGGGCCAAGATTAAAGCCCGCCAGGGTGTGCGCTATCACATGCTCGAAGCGCTGTGCGTGGCCGACCCGTTGACCCTGGAGCCGGTACCCAAAGATGGCCAAACTATCGGCGAGATACTGATGCGCGGCAACAACGTCATGAAGGGCTATTTGAAGAACGCCGAGGCGACCGAGCAGGCACTGGAAGGCGGCTGGTACCACACCGGCGACTTGGCCGTGTGGCACCCGGATGGCTACATCGAGATCAAGGACCGTTCCAAGGACATCATTATCTCCGGCGGTGAAAATATCTCGACGATTGAAGTGGAAGACGCCATTTACGGCCACCCCGCCGTTGAGGAAGCGGCTGTTGTCGCTAAACCCGATGAAAAGTGGGGCGAAACGCCCTGCGCCTTTGTGAAGCTCAAAGTCGGCTACGGCGAAGTCACCGAAGCCGATATTATCGCCCACTGCCGCGAGCACTTGGCGGGCTACAAGGTGCCTAAAACGGTGGTATTCAGCGAGCTACCCAAGACCTCAACGGGCAAGATTCAGAAATTCGTATTGCGCGAAGAAGCCAAACAGCATTGATAACCGCCGAGTACTGGTAATCGATAGAGGAGACTATGCATGAATGATCAACAGATTGGCGTGGTAGGCGCCGGCACCATGGGGCAGGGGATTGCCCAGGTGGCGACTGCCAGTGGTTTTCAGGTGCACCTTTACGATGTGGCTGAGGAACAGCTTAGTCGTGCTGAGACGGGCATCGAGAAAGGCCTGGGCAAGCTGGTTGCCAAACAAAAACTCAGTGAGACAGATAAAGACGCCGCGCTGGCGCGTCTTTCAACCACCACTTCCTTGGATGCCTTAAGCGACTGCACGGTGATTATCGAGGCGGCCCCAGAGCAGACTGCGCTCAAAGAGAAATTGTTTCGTGATCTCAGCCACCTGAGTAACGATGCGATTTTGGCCTCTAATACATCATCGTTATCGCTGACCCGCCTAGCCGCGGTGTGTGAGCGACCAGAGCGCGTAGTGGGCATGCACTTCTTTAACCCGGTGCCGGTGCTCAAGCTGGTGGAAGTCATTCGCGCCGAGCAGACCTCGGATGCCACCGTCGAACGTATTGAACAGCTCGCCAAGGCGCTGGGTAAAACCGCTGTGCCGGTGGGCGACGCGCCGGGGTTTGCGGTGAACCGCCTGCTGGTGCCGATGATCAACGAAGCAGCGTTTATCGTCCAAGAAGGCACCGCCACGCCAGAAGCGGTTGACGAGGCCATGAAGCTTGGTGCGGCTCATCCCATGGGGCCGCTGGCGCTAGCGGATTTGATTGGCCTGGATGTCTGTCTGGCGATTATGGAAGTGCTGCAAGAGGGTTTTGGCGACCCCAAATACCGCCCCTGCCCGTTACTTAAGCGCATGGTGTCGGCCGGTTATTTAGGCCGTAAGAGCGGACGTGGTTTCTACGTTTATGAATAATTGATGAGACATGAAGAAGTCATTGCCTCCCAACCAAGCGTTCGCTAGGGTTGGGTGGTACCCCTTTTCAAGATAAAACAACTTTTGTACACAACAACGTTGTACACAAAAACAAGGAGCTCGCCATGAGCGAATCAGTGATCGATAAGGTGGATAACGATGGGGTGGTGCGGCTAACCATTAACCGCCCAAAAGCGCTCAATGCATTAAATAGCGATGTGTTATCCGCATTGGAAGCACATTTGGTGGAGCTTGAAGCTCACCCGAACCTGCGTGCCGTGTTGATTACCGGCGCCGGTGAAAAATCCTTCGTGGCGGGTGCCGACATCACCGAAATGCGTGAAAAAACACCCGAAGAAGCGCGGGCTTTCGCCGCTCAGGCGCTGCGTACCATTAAACGCTTAGAGACGTTGCCGGTGCCGGTGGTCGCCCTTGTTAACGGGTTTTGCCTTGGCGGCGGCTGCGAACTGGCGTTGGCCTGCGACTGGGCGGTAGCCAGCGATAACGCTGTATTTGGCCAACCGGAAGTCCTACTAGGCGTCATCCCGGGCTTTGGCGGCACACAGCGCCTGCCACGCCGGGTAGGGCCTGCCATGGCGATTGATTTAGTCACCACCGGTCGCAAGATTGACGCACAAGAGGCACTGCGTATTGGCCTGGTGAATCGGGTAATGCCCCAAGCGGATCTTGAGAGCTACGTTGAAGAGCTCACCAAGCAGCTTAAAGGCAACGGCCCACAGGCGGTACGCGGTGCCAAGCAGGCCGTTCACGACGGCATGGACCAGGACCTGGGCAGCGCACTGGCGCTGGAAACCAGCCTGTTCGCATTCTGCTTTGCCGGCGACGAGCAGAAAGAGGGCATGGCGGCCTTTGTTGAAAAGCGTAAACCGAACTTCTAAAGGTTGCTCGTTGCAATTTTGCTTATTTAGGGGGTGGCGCTTGCGCCACCCCCGTTTTATTCTCAAAGGCTAACAATGACTTCCTTGGAGTTGCCACGATGCAATGGGCCGCGTTTATCCTCGCCGCGCTTGGTTTTGCCTATCTCCCTGGGCCTGCAATGCTGTATACCGCAGCGCAGACCCTGGGGCGCGGCCGGCGAGCAGGATGGTTAGCGGTCATTGGCGTGCATATGGGCTGCTATGTTCATGTGGTGGCCGCCGCGCTGGGCTTGGCGCTGCTGTTTGCGGCGATTCCGCCTGCTTACATCGCCATGAAAGTCATCGGCGGGCTTTACTTGCTCTGGATGGGACTACGCCTATGGCAACAGGGCATCCGTACCCATGGCGATGAGGTGCCGCTGGCAACCACAAAACGCGTGCTGCGCGACAGCTTTTTGGTTGAAGTGCTCAACCCTAAAACCGCGCTCTTCTTTGTCGCGTTTCTGCCCCAGTTTGTGCAGCCCGAGAGCACACTGCCAGTGGCATGGCAGTTGCTTTGGCTAGGTATCGCCGCCAATGTGCTGTTCTCATCTGCGGATGTCGTGGTGGTGATGCTTGCCAGCCCGCTGCGGGCCTGGTTACAAAAATCCCACGGTTCCTCTCGGCTGATTCAGCGCATCGGCGGTGGCGTATTAATGGGTTTGGGCGGAAATACGCTGGCTCAGGCAGCACGTTAAGAATGGCTACCTACATCAACCGGCTAATTCATTTCCCCACGTAAGGAGCGCTGCATGTTTGATCTGTATATTGCCAACAAGAATTACTCTTCCTGGTCGCTGCGCCCTTGGGTGCTGATGAAAGCACTGGAGATTCCGTTTAACGAACATCTTATGCCGTTTGAGGGCGGCTTCGGTGCTAGCCATGCTAGTTACACGCGTTTTTCGCCTTCGGGTTTGGTGCCCTGCTTGGTGGATGGCGAGGTGGCAGTGTGGGACTCCCTGGCGATTGTCGAGTACCTGGCCGAACAGCACGCCAACGTATGGCCTGCAGATAAAACCGCCCGTGCCTGGGCACGCTCAGCCACTGCCGAAATGCACAGCGGCTTTAGTGCGCTGCGCGACGAGTGCTCGATGAACTGCGGTATGCGGGTGGAATTGAATAGCTTATCGGACAAGCTCAAGGCCGATGTGGCTCGTTTGGATGCGCTATGGCAGCAAGGGCTTGAGCGCTTTGGCGGGCCGTTTTTAGCAGGCGAACACGTCACTGCTGTCGATGCGTTTTATGCCCCCGTGGCGTTTCGCGTGCAGACGTTCAACATACCGCTAAGCGCAGCCTCTCAGGCTTATGTGGAACGCCTGCTGACGCTGCCTGCCATGCAAGCGTGGTATCAAGCCGCGCTTGAGGAGCCGTGGCGGGAGCCGATGCACGAAGCCGAAACGCTAAAGAACGCCACCCTTAAGACGGATCACCGCCAGTCATAACCTGTCTACAGCATGTATCAGGTACACTGGCGCAAATTTTCGTTTGGAAACTCCCATGGCCCTTAGTGCAACGCCTTACAAAGTAGATATTAATCTGACGGATCTGGATCGCGGGGTGTATGAAACATTGCGCTTTACCGTGGCCCGTCACCCGTCAGAAACTGAAGAGCGTATGACCGCCCGGCTGCTTGCTTATGTGCTTTGGTATAGCGAGTCGCTCGCCTTCGGCCGTGGGCTTTCTGATGTGGATGAGCCCGCGTTGTGGGAGAAAAGCCTGGATGGTCGTGTGCTGCATTGGATCGAAGTGGGGCTGCCAGATGCAGAGCGAATTACCTGGTGTTCCCGCCGTGCCGAGCGCGTTACCTTACTCGCTTATGGCCGGGTAGACCTATGGGAAAGCAAAGTGCTACCCAATATATCGTCGCTGAAAAATGTACATGTGGCAGGACTGCCACAGGAGGCATTAGCCACCATTGCTAAAGACCTGCCAAGGGCTATTAACTGGGCCGTGATGGTTAGCGAAGGTTCGCTGTTTATTACGGATGAAAATGGTCAGCACGAGATTACACCTCAGTGGTTACTGCAGGATCGTTAGCCTTAAGGTTTTGTTTCTTCTGAATTTAGCGTATGCAACAGGGTGGCCTAACGGCCATCTTTTTTATTTGGGAGCGTTTTTTCTGGAAAGACAGAAGCATGCTTGCTATCTTTTTGCACTAATACATACAGACAAAAATGTTTGTCTGTGATCGGTTGTTTTAAACCGCTTCTGCCTCCCTCAACTCATGGACTGAGCAATGACTGGATATTCCCCTCTGCGTTGGCCACTTGCCAGCCTGTTTGCCTGCGTTAGCCTGCTGCCCGGGTTGGCCAATGCAGCGGATGATGTGCTATCGGTAAAATTTGAAAATGATAAATTTGCCAGCAGCGACGATGGTCACTTTACCAGCGGCTTTGAACTTAACTGGGCGTTTGAGCCTGCTTCTGACAGCTGGACTCAGCGTCTAGCAACGGCACTGCCTAATAGTCTAATCGGCAGCGCGGATAGAGCTGCTTACCGGCTAGTGCATCAAATTTATACGCCGAACAATATCACACAGAGTGAATTAATTGAGGATGATCGCCCTTACGCAGGGCTTGTCTACGGCGGTATTTCACTTTACGAAGATGTGCCAATGGGCAACTGGCAACAAGCGACCGACCTGCATCTGGATATTGGATTAGTGGGGCCGTCATCACTTGCCGATAGCATTCAGCGCGAAGTGCATCGCTTCACCGATGGCGACCGCCCTAGCGGCTGGGACAACCAGCTAGGTGATGAGGCGATACTTAATGCGGCCATACGCCGCCAGTGGTGGCATAGCACGCCGTTGGGTGGGAAGCAGTTTGCCCATGGCCCGAGCGTAAGCGGTGCCTTGGGTAACCTCTACACTTATGCTGGCGCCGGTTACAGCGTGCGCTGGGGCGATGACGCCTCGGGCATACCTACGCTAACGCCTAATCCGGGCAGCCGTCATCACCTGACCGGCAGTGACGGCTGGCAGTGGTACTTGTTTGCCAGTGTGGATGGCTATTACATGGCCCAAAATCTTACCCTGGATGGTAATAGTTTCCGCAATAGCCACTCGGTTGACCGCAAGGCGTGGGTGGGCGATGTGTCGGGTGGGCTGGCGCTCGCGTGGGGAGATTGGCAAGTGACCTATGCCGCCGTGGCGCGCTCGAGAGAGTTTGATGGTCAGGAAGAGCAGGATAAGTTTGGAGCACTGATGCTGTCGAAACGCTTCTAGTTGCATTGCGGTGCTGGCAATGTACGGCGTAGGACGGTTGACGTAATACGGAGGACGCTAATGGCCAGGAAGCAATACCCCCACACGCCTGATGGACGCTACTTCGTCGCCAAAAACCGTCTCTGGCGCTGTACCGACCCGCGCTTGAGCGAAGAGGAAAAACGCTCGCATATAAAAGCGCTGATGAAAGCCCGCCGCGCGGTGAGAACCGCCCAGCAGCAAGGCGATGAGCACGCTCTGCGCCAAGCCCGCGACGCGGTACAAGCCGCCAAGGAAGCGTTGGGCGAGCGCGGCCCGGTCTGGTGGAAAGACGATGCACCCGATGAAGGCGGCTTAGCACCTCACAATAGCTCTTATGCCTGGTGGTGGGAGAGCCGCGAACCTTCATTGGAAGAATAGCTTTTTGTTTTGACGCCTCTTTTAGCCGCGTTGACAGACGGTATCTCGGTCTTTATATTTAAGCTAATAAAAATCACTATCATTATTATTTATATTAGCTCCGGGATCTTTTTATCATGTACACACACGCCTTTCGTATGCGCAGGCTGTCTAGCGCTATTGCGCTTGCGTCTATTATCGGTACGCCTACGCTTGTCTTTGCCCAGCAATCCGATGCCGCCAGTGATGTCGAACTGGAGGCCATGCAGGTCGTTGGCACCGCCATGGACGCAATGGGCTATATAGAAGCCGAGAAACAGCCCAGCGTGGGCAAGCTGGACGTGCCGTTAAACGAGCAGCCATTCTCCATGTCGGTGGTGGATGAGCAGTTCATGCAGGATACCGGCAGCAAAACGATCCAAGATGCGCTGCTGTATACGCCGGGTGTTTACGCCGGTAACTATGGGTTTGATACGCGCATTGACGGTGCCTCGGTACGCGGTATCGAAGCGGGGCGGTACCTGGATGGCCTGCGCCAACTTTACGGCTCTTACAACTCAGTGCGCACCAACCCCTATGCGTTGGAGAGTCTGGAAGTGCTGAAAGGGCCATCTTCCATGCTGTATGGCCAGGCAGATTTAGGTGGCATCATCAATGGGGTCTCTAAACTGCCAGAAGAAGAGCCCAGCGGCGAAGTATGGGCCCAATATGGCTCCCATAATCGCAAGCAGCTCGCCGTCGATGTCACTGGGGCTGCTGACGAAGAGGGCAAGCTGCTTTACCGCCTGGTGGCCCTAAAGCGTGACAGCGACACTCAGGTGGATCACGTCGAGGACGATGGCTATGTGGTCTCACCCTCACTGACTTGGCGGCCGAGTGATGACACCGAAATCACGCTGCTGGTTAATCGCCAAGAAAATGAAGGCCAGGTGTCTGCGCAGTTTTTACCCCAGGCCGGTACGTTGGAACCGGGTTCTGAGGGCTTTATCGGTTCCGAGCGCTTTGTCGGCGAGCCGGGCTGGGATCGCTTTGATCGCGAGAAAACCGAAACGACGCTGTTCTTTGACCATCAGCTCAACCGCGACTGGGCGTTTTCCGCCACGGCGCGTTACACCGATTCAAGCACCGAAACCCGCGAGCACTGGGTCGATATTCCCAGCGTGCCCGACGCCAACGGCGAGGTCTCGCGGACGATTTTTACTGCCGATGCCGAAACCCAAATATTTAACCTCGATGCCCGTCTGGAAGGGGATTTTAATCTTGGCAATACCCAGCATAACCTGATGGCCGGTATCGACCGCCAAGACGCCACTTGGGAGCAGGATAACTATTCATCAGTACCTGGTGGTGGGGGGGCCTTCGACATTTACGATCCTCAATACGGCGACCTGCAGCTGGATTCGCTTGCCCCGACAGACCAGCCCGGCAACGAGGTTGAGCAAGTCGGCATCTATCTTGCCGATCATATTGAAGTAGGGCCAGTGGCAGTATCTGCCGGACTGCGTCATGACTGGGCTGAAAATCGCGAGCTAGCCGTGACAGGGGCTGATACGGTCAGCGATGAAGAAGCGACGACGGGCCGTTTGGGGCTGATGTATCGCTTTGAGAACGGCATTTCGCCCTATGTCAGCTATTCGGAAGCCTTCAGCATGAATTTAGGCACCGATGGCACAGCCAATCAAAGCACGCTTAAGCCCACCACCGGCGAGCAGGAAGAGGCGGGGGTTAAGTATCTGTCGCCAGATAAATCGCTGGCGATCAGCGCCGCCTACTTTGATATTACTCAGGAAAATCGCATCAACGATGGCACCACCCCAGGCGGCGTAGAGCAAACTGGGGCGGTAATTGATGGCTGGGAGTTGCAGATCAACAAGCGGTGGCAGGACTTCGAGACCCAGTTAGGCTACACCAACATGAATGCCGATGACGCAAGCTCTGGCGAGCGGCTCTCGGCCGTGGCCGAAAAGCAGGCGTCCTGGTGGAACAAGCTGTACGTGGGCAATAACTGGCGAGTAGGTGCCGGGGTTCGCTACATCGGCGACAACGTAGGCTCTGGTGGTGCGCCTAAGGTGCCTTCTGAGACTCTATTTGACGCAATGATTGGTTACACCGTAGGCCAGTGGGATCTGAGCCTGGACGCTAAAAACCTGACCGACGAAGAGTTTGTCTCCTGGTGCCGTTACGAAGGCGGCGACTGCGGCTACGGCGAGCGGCGCAATGTGACGGCCAACGTGCGCTATCAGTTTTAAATACCCACGCTTGGAGCACATTGAAATGGCACAAGGGGGCGACGTCAGTTGCCCCCTTGTGCGTTAGGCGTGGGGCTTTTTAACCAGCAACGCTACTAGCTTGCGCACGATGGGTAACACCAGGTTGATAACGGGCAGTGCGACAGCAAAAGCGAAAAGCCACGCTTTAAGCCAGATCATCATTATGCCGTCAATGAGGCCGATATTGTATAGCGTGATCACCAGCGACATGACGCATGACATGAACAGCGCCATCAAAAAAGTAAACAGCAGTTGGCTGTATTTGGGGTCGAGCATCGTGCGCCTCTTCACGCTGCAAATTATATCAGGAATGTAACGCAGAACGGCCCGTTTGGGCCGTTCGCGATAATGATTGCAGACTATTATTGCTTGTCTTGGGTGCGTAATTCAAAGTCACTGGCATCATGGCGCTCATGCAGCTGCTCATGCGGCTCGCCAAAGGTGCGGTTGACCATGCGGCCACGCTTTACAGCGGGGCGCTCATCGATTTCTTCCGTCCAGCGTAGAACATTTTTGTAGGTGTGTGCCTCGATAAACTCTGCCGCCTCGTAGACCCGGTTTTTCACCAGGGCGCCGTACCAGGGGTGAATCGCCATATCCGCAATGGTGTATTCATCGCCCGCCATGAAGCGATTCTCGGCCAGGTGACGGTCGAGCACGTCAAGCTGGCGCTTTACTTCCATGGTGTAGCGGTCAATCGGGTACTGATAGCTTTCCGGAGCGTAAGCGTAAAAGTGGCCGAAACCGCCACCGAGAAGCGGTGCGCTGCCCATTTGCCAGAATAGCCAGGAAAGGCACTCGGTGCGTTTAGCCGGGTCCTGGGGCAGGAAGGCGTCAAACTTTTCGGCCAGGTAAAGCAGGATGGCGCCGGATTCAAACACCCGCTGCGGCGGCGTTATGCTGTGATCCATCAGCGCGGGGATTTTGGAGTTGGGATTCACCTCGACAAAACCACTACCAAATTGGTCGTCCTCGCCAATCTGGATCAGGTGGGCATCATACTCAGCGCCTTGTATGCCTTTTTCCAGCAACTCCTCAAGCATCACGGTGACTTTTACCCCGTTGGGGGTGGCCAGTGAATAAAGCTGTAGGGGATGTTTACCAACCGGCAGCGGTTTGTCATGTGTCGCGCCCGCCACAGGGCGGTTAATGTTGGCAAATTTGCCGCCGTTGCCGGGTTCCCATTGCCAAACGCGCGGCGGGGTGTAGGTGTCATCGCTCATCATGCTCTCCTGTTATTGAAACCACCGCGCCAAGGTGACGCGGCGGCTAATGGTTCGCCGACTATCGACCTTATACCAGGGTCAGTGTGACGTCGATATTACCGCGCGTTGCATTGGAATAAGGACAGACGACGTGAGCTTTATCCACCAACTGCTGGGCGAGCTCTTTCTCAAGGCCGGGTAGGCTGATTTTTAGCTCCACTTCGATGCCAAAACCGGTGGGAATAGCCCCGATGCCGACGTGGCCGTCAATTTGGGTATCGTCAGGTAACTTAACTTTTTCTTGGCTGGCGACATGCTTCAGGGCACCTAGGAAGCAGGCCGAATAACCCGCCGCGAACAGCTGTTCGGGGTTGGTGCCATCTCCGCCGGGGCCACCCAGTTCTTTGGGCGTGCTGAGTTTTACGTTCAACGCGCCGTCGGACGATTTTGCATGGCCTTCACGTCCACCGGTGGCGGTGGAATGGGCTCGATACGCGATGGTTTCAATCGACATAGTCGATACTCCTTGATGGCTAAGAAGATACGTTGCACCCAGTCTCATATCACGGGTGTGCGCATAAAGTTAGTGCAACTTTATTTTGCGCGCAAGTTAATTGGGTCAACGCTCTGTTTTAATGCCTGTGAGACGCTGACTATTGAGTGTGTTGAAGTTTATCGCGCAGTTTGACGAGGTCGTCTTTAAGTTGAGTGAGCGCCTCGATGGACTGCTCGCTGGCGTTCACCACGCAGCTTGGGATATGACGCGCCTGTTTACGCATCGCCTGGCCGCGGTCGGTAAGAAACAGCTCCACCACCCGCTCATCCAACTGGCTACGCTTTCTTACCAATAGCTGATCGGCTTCAAGGCGTTTAAGCAGCGGTGTGACCGATCCTGGGTCTGTGAGTAATCGCTTACTAAGCGTGCTGACGGTAATGCCGTCTTCCTGCCATAGCACCAGCATTGCCAGGTATTGAGGGTAGGTAAGCCCCAGCTCTTTGAGCAGCGGCTTATAGACCTTGGTCATCATCAAGGAAGTGGAGTACAGCGCGAAACAAAGCTGGTTATCGAGTTCTAGCTCGCTGCAGGTCGGGGCGTCGGCCATGAAGGCTCCCTAACAAAATGCGTGACCCTAATGTAGCGTGATCGACCCTCAGGTGGCTAGCGCTCTATACCTTGGTCGTAATTTACCCGATTAGCTTTGACAGTGTACTGGCAGGTGGCTAGTGTTCGCTTATCGAATGTTACCGGTAACAAGGCGGCGCTGACCGTTGGTGACC
>RKMI01000228.1_pt1 | contig 22301 bp, 20 predicted proteins | sample 2174191 | NCBI WGS metagenome assembly RKMI01 (sample SAMN10236717, study PRJNA505201) | synthetic metagenome | isolation source: mock community containing 12 organisms: Thioclava sp. ES.032, Psychrobacter... | place: USA: Walnut Creek | collected 2015-10-01
AGATAATGACTGGGAAACAGCCGGTAGCCGCCAATTACCTGTCGGTCTATGTCAGCGGCGACCTCGTCAGGAGTGGCCATGTCGGCGCCAACCGGCGAGCCAAAGCGCAGTTGAACACGCCCCTTGGTGCCGGTAATGCCGGCGACAATGGAGCGAATATCTTCGAATTCGCTTTTCGCGTAGCTGCCTTTGGTGTCGATATCGTAAAGCTCTTGGGCTTTTTGCAGATCGCAGGGGTCGTACTCGTAGCTGATTGAGACCGGCACGAGCTTAAGCTCGGCAATCGCTTCGCCGAACAGTACGTCACGGTTGCTGGTGCGGCTGGCGATAGTCAGCATCTTGATAATGGCAGGGTCAGTCCGGTCAATACCGTTTTTGGCTCGACCTTCCCGCTGTGCCATCCAAATCGAGTGCTGATCCTCGGTGATCGAGTGACGGATATAGGCTGAGAGTTGCTGATAAGCGGCCAGCATGGCCCGCTTTCCACGTACGCTGCGGGGTACAATGAAGCTTTTGTTCAGCCGCATTAGATCGGTGACATAAGGCTTTTTCAATAAGTTGTCGCCAATCGCAATGCGCACGGTATCCCGGTTTGCTTGATAGAGGGCGTAGTTGACGAAGGCTGGGTCAAGCGAAATATCCCGGTGATTACCTATAAATAAATAGGCGCTATCAGCGTCGAGCTTATCTAACCCCTCGACCTCAAAGGCATCAGTGGTCGTGCGAATCATGCGCACCATGTAACTTGCGATGCGCATCTGAAATTCGCGCACGCTAGTGACGTCCTTAACCTCCCGGCGCACCGCGTGGCTGGCAATGGCTCGTGCCAGCGGTGGAGCCCAACGGGCTAAGCGGGGCAGCCGGAAGCGGGTAAGCGCATCAAGCAGCTCGTTATCCCGTGAAAGCTTGGCAAGCACGTTGGCTACTTCATGATCCATGTAAGGGCGAATATCCGCCCAAGGGTCTGATGTCGTCGAGGTAGTTGAAGCGTTATTGTGATGTGTCATGCGATCCGTAGGATTTCAATAATAAAATCAATTGTGTGGGCAGCAGAAAGTCGAAACTGTCAGACAGAGTGCTCAAGGGGCTGAAGGTTCCCGTTGTGTCTCACCGCCAAGCCATTCCATCAAGCGAGCGATATCCTCAGACAGGGCGTTCGCCATCAAAATAAAGTCGGTTTCTAACCGGGCCAACGCATCGTCGCCATCATCGGTTTGGTCGGCCTCTTCTATTAGTGCGTCGCCAAAACGCAGCGACTTAAGCGCTAAGTCTTCGTGTAATACCAAGCTTAGGCGACCTTCGATATGTAAAGCGAGTTTACTCGCTTGGCGCCCACTCTCTAATAGCTGTTGGATTTCGTCGCTGTCCAGGTCAACCTGCCGCGCGCGGAGCACGCCATCGTCGCCTTTGGCTTTTAATTCTACCTGATCGCCAAGCTGAAGGTCGGCGGGGCGGCTTGTGGGGTCGCCTAGCCAAGTCGTCATGGCACGCATGGGCAGCGTCTGAGAAGCTAACGGCGTGACACTCAAGGTGCCCAGGGATTCGCGTAGCAGGTCTAGAATGTCTTCCGCCCGTGTGCGCGAACTGGCATTAATGCCGATGAGTTGGCGGCCCGTATCCCACCATAAATCAATTTTTTGGCTGCGAACAAAGGCGCGAGGCAGCAGGTCCTCAGTGACTTGTTCTTTAAGAGCGGTTTTCTCTTTGCGGGTTACTTTGCGGCCTTCGCTTGCTTCAATATTGGCCACCTGCTCGTCGACTTCCTCTTTAACGACAGAAGCGGGTAGCAAGCGTTCTTGGCGTAGCGCCGACAGCAGACGATGGCCTTGGATTTCATGCAGCCGCTGACCACTACCGAGCCGCCCGGCAGGTGCCGTCCAACCAAGACGCCGCGCATCGGCATTGCCTAAGGGCGCCGCCGCGTGCGCATCCAGCGCGTCGTTCAGGGCCGATTGGTCTAGCGCCGGGGCGCTATGTACGCGATATAAGTGCAGGTGTTTGAACCACATGTCGCCTGTCCTGTTTAAAAGGTGGCACATTATGTCGAAAGCAGCGCTTTCCTACCAGCACCGTCACCAAGAGGTTGAATATTGCGAGTGTTTCAAACTTATGTTTGATTGGGGATGGCGCTGGCTCAGTCAAGTTGGTTAGCGGCCATTATCAATAACGTATACACCCTGGGAGGATTTATGTCGGCTGACTTAGTATCGCGTACTCATCTCCGTGTACGTGGGTATCATTTGGATGGCTATGGGCACGTTAACAATGCGCGTTACTTGGAATTTATGGAAGAAGGGCGCTGGGCGTTTTTCGATGCACATCCCGCGCTCATGAAAGAATTGCACGATGCCGGTCGGGCATTTGTCGTGGTTAATTTGAATATTGATTACCGTGCCGCCGCCGTTCAAGGCGACGACTTGGTGATCATGACGGGGATTGTCGATGTGGGCGAGCGTAGTGCGATATGCCACCACCAGATTCGCCAACAGAATGGCCGTTTAGTGGCCCAAGCGGATCTCACCTTTGTGTTGCTGGACGTGCGGGCCAACAAGGCTAGCGCTATTGACGGCAATGTCCGCCAGACGCTTGAGGCTTTAACAGTAGAGAAGGCGGTATTTGCCGATTGAAACGTCTTGACGATGTGACCGGCTGCCCTTGGTGCCAATGCAGTGGTATGATGGGGCAGTATTTGGGCGCCGCTTTGCCGTGCCTTTAAGGCCGTTTTTATAAGCGCTTTCAACTCTCGCAGTGCCAATGCAGTGCAAAGGATCTGACTTTCATGGGTGACATCGCCAGAGAAATCTTGCCCGTCAATATTGAAGACGAGCTCAAACAGTCGTATCTCGACTATGCGATGAGTGTCATTATCGGCCGCGCGCTACCTGATGTGCGTGACGGCCTGAAGCCTGTTCATCGGCGTGTGCTGTTTGCCATGCATGAGCTGAGCAATGACTGGAATAAACCGTATAAGAAGTCGGCGCGTGTCGTCGGTGACGTTATCGGTAAATACCACCCGCACGGCGATAGTGCGGTCTATGACACCATCGTTCGCATGGCGCAGCATTTCTCAATGCGCCACGTGCTGGTCGACGGCCAGGGTAACTTCGGTTCGATCGATGGCGATAATGCAGCGGCCATGCGTTATACCGAAGTGCGTATGTCGCGCCTGGCCCATGAGCTGCTCGCCGATCTTGAAAAAGATACCGTCGACTGGGTAGACAATTACGACGGTACCGAGCGTATTCCTGAGGTGCTGCCCACAAAAGTTCCCAATCTGTTGATTAATGGGTCATCGGGTATCGCTGTGGGCATGGCCACCAACATCCCGCCGCATAATATGCGCGAGGTGATTGATGGCTGCCTGGCTCTGATTGATGACTATACGCTGTCGGTGGATGATTTGATGGAGTATATCCCCGGCCCGGATTTCCCCACAGGCGCTATTATCAATGGCCGCGCGGGTATTCTGTCAGCTTATCGTACCGGGCGGGGACGCATTTATGTGCGCGCTTGCCACACCATCGAGCACCACGATAAAACCGGCCGCGATCACATCATCATTACCGAACTGCCTTATCAGGTAAACAAGGCGCGTTTGATCGAAAAGATCGCCGAATTGGTCAAAGAGAAGAAGATAGAGGGCATCGCCGAACTGCGCGATGAGTCCGATAAAGACGGGCTGCGCGTGGTTATTGAAATTAAACGCGGCGAGTCCGGCGACGTCGTGGTGAATAACCTCTTCGCTCAAACACAGCTACAAAACGTCTTTGGTATCAACATGGTGGCCCTCGAAAATGGCCAGCCTCGCACGTTGAACCTGAAAGAAATGCTCGAAGCGTTTATCCGCCACCGGCGCGAAGTGGTGACTCGGCGTACGCTGTTTGAACTGAAAAAAGCCCGTGAGCGTGGTCATATCTTGGAAGGTTTGGCCGTCGCCATCTCCAATATTGATAAAGTCATTGAGCTCATCAAAGCCTCGCCCAATGCGGCAGAAGCGCGTGAGAAGCTGCTCGCCAAGACATGGCAGCCCGGCCAAGTGACCGCCATGCTGGAGAGAGCCGGTGCAACGTCGTGCAAGCCAGAAGAGCTTGAAGAAGGCTTTGGCCTAAACCCCAGCGCTACTGAGTACCGGTTGTCGCCAGCGCAGGCTCAGGCGATCCTGGAGCTTCGCTTGCATCGTCTTACCGGCCTTGAAACCGAGAAGCTGCTTGATGAATATCTCTCCATCTTGGAAAAAATAGCCGAGTTGACAGAGATTCTTGCCTCGCCAGACCGTCTGATGGAAGTGATTCGTGAAGAGCTGCACGCGGTGCGTGATCAGTTCGGCAACGACCGTCGCACCGAAATTCAGGCCAGTCACCTTGACCTGTCGATGGAAGACTTGATTGCCGAAGAAGACATGGTGGTAACGGTCTCGCGCTCAGGCTATGCCAAAACGCAACCGCTTTCCGATTACCAGGCCCAGCGTCGCGGTGGTCGTGGTAAGTCTGCTACGGCGATGAAAGATGAAGACGTCATCGAGCACCTGCTAGTGGCGTCGACCCATGACACCGTGCTGCTGTTCTCCAACCGCGGCAAGGTGTACTGGCTCAAAGTCTACGAAATGCCCAACGCCAGCCGCGGCTCGCGTGGCAAGCCGCTGGTCAATATGCTGCCGCTCGAGGAAGGCGAGGCGGTCAACGCGATTCTGCCCGTACGCGATTATGATCCTGAACACTACATCTTCTTTGCCACTGCCCAGGGAACGGTTAAACGAACCAGCTTGGAGCAATTCTCGCGTCCGCGCAGTGTTGGCCTGATTGCGATCGACCTTGAAGAGGGCGATCGTCTGGTGGGCGCCGCGATTACCTCGGGGTCTGATCATGCAATGCTGCTGTCGTCCAACGGCAAGGCGATCCGCTTCGAGGAAGGTAACGTTCGCGCCATGGGGCGCACGGCCCGCGGTGTGCGTGGGATGCGTCTGACGGATAACGCTGAAGTGATCAGCCTGATCATCCCCAAGACGCAGCAGATCGACGGCGAAGACGACGCCACCGACGGCGATGTCGAAAGCCCGTCCGATGGCGGCAATATCTACATTCTCACCGCCAGTGAAAACGGTTATGGCAAGCGCACCCGGCTGGAAGCGTTCCCGCTGCGCGGCCGCGGTGGCCAGGGCGTGATCGCCATGCAGACCAGCGAGCGTAATGGTTCGCTGGTGGCCGCCATGCAGATCTACGACAGCGACGAAATGATGCTGATTACCGATCGCGGCACGTTGGTCCGCACGCGGGTGGAAGAAGTCTCGATCACATCGCGCAATACCCAGGGGGTCATGCTGATCCGCCTCGGTAAAGAAGAGAAGCTGGTCAAGACCGTGCGCGTCGATGAGCCGGAAGAGGCAGAGTTTGAAGCGCTCGAAGAGGCGGAGACAGACGACGCCAATGATAATGACGCACAGGATGACGGAGCCGATGACACGTCGTTATAATTTTTGCGCGGGACCGGCGGCACTGCCTGAGGCGGTGTTGGCGCGGGCCCGTGATGAACTGCTCGATTACCAGGGGCGTGGTTTATCGGTGATGGAGATGAGTCACCGTAGCGACGAGTTTGTTGCGATTGCCGAACGAGCTGAAGCCGATTTGCGCCAGTTGCTGGATATTCCCAGCAACTATAAAGTGCTGTTTCTGCAAGGCGGCGCCAGTCTGCAGTTCGCAATGCTGCCAATGAATCTATTGGGGCCAGGAGGCTGTGGCAACTTTATACAAACCGGTATTTGGGGTAAAAAAGCGCTCAACGAGGCCAAGCGGCTCGGCTTCGATTGTCATGTGGCCGCCAGTAGCGAGGCCAGCGGCCATACCGCCGTGCCAGCGGCCCAGTCGCTGAATGTAAGCCATGATGCGGCGTACCTTCACTATACCGCTAATGAAACGATTGGCGGCCTTGAGTTTGATTACACCCCAAGGGTGCAGCGCAGTGATGGCAGCGCTGTTCCGCTGGTGTGTGATATGTCCTCTAGCATTCTTTCCGGGCCGCTGGATGTCAGTGAGTTCGGCGTGATTTATGCGGGCGCGCAGAAAAACATTGGCCCGGCAGGGTTAACGCTAGTCTTGGTGCGTGATGATTTATTGGGTAAGGCTAAGCCCACCATTCCTTCGCTGTTCGACTATCAGCTTCTCGCCGAAGCGGGGTCTATGGTCAATACACCGCCTACCTATGCTTGGTATTTGGCGGGGTTGGTTTTCCAGTGGCTTAAAGAAGACGTTGGTGGCCTTAAAGCGATGGATGCGATTAACCAACGCAAAGCCCAAAAGCTTTATGCTGCTATCGACGCCAGTGATTTGTATAGCAACCCGATTGCGGTTCATAACCGTTCACGCATGAACGTGCCCTTCGTTTTGGCGGACGCTAAACTGGATCAGCTGTTTTTAAAAGAGGCAGATGAGGCCGGGCTACTGAATCTGAAAGGCCATCGCAGCGTTGGCGGCATGCGCGCCAGCCTATATAACGCCGTGCCCGAGGAAGCCGTGGACGCATTGATTGCCTTCATGGCAGATTTCGAACAACGAAGGGGCTAATCACCATGTCCGATACGCCGATCAATCTGGACGCGTTGCGCCAGCGTATTGACCAGCTGGATGACGATATCCTGCGTTTGATTAGTGAGCGTGCCGACTGCGCTCAGCAGGTCGCGCATGTCAAGCTTGCCGAGGACGAAGGTGCGGTGTTTTATCGCCCTGAGCGCGAAGCCCAGGTGCTGCGCCGCATTATGTCTTTGAACAAAGGCCCGCTTGATTCTGAAGAAATGGCGCGGCTGTTCCGCGAGATTATGTCGGCCTGCCTGGCACTGGAAAAGCCCATCAAGGTGTCGTATCTGGGGCCTGAAGGCACCTTCACTCAGCAGGCGGCGTTAAAGCACTTTGGTGAAAGTGCCGTTAGTCTCCCCATGGCTGCTATCGATGAAGTATTTCGTGAGGTAGAAGCCGGTGCTGTTAACTACGGTGTCGTGCCTGTTGAGAACTCCACCGAAGGCGTAGTGAACCACACCCTTGATACCTTTATGGAATCTTCCATTCGGATTTGCGGTGAAGTGGTGTTGCGTATTCATCACCACTTGTTGGTTAGTGAAACCACCCGCCGCGATAAAGTCTCGCGTATATACTCTCACCCCCAGTCCTTTGCCCAGTGCCGCAAGTGGCTTGACGCGCACTTTCCACACGCTGAGCGAGTGCCGGTTTCCTCCAATGCCGAAGCGGCAAAACTGGTGAAAACCGAATGGCACAGCGCGGCGATTGCCGGTGATATGGCGGCAAAACTGTATAACTTGGAGCCCGTGGCAGAAAAAATCGAAGACCGTCCGGATAACTCCACACGGTTTTTAATTATCGGCAACCAAGATATTCCCATGTCGGGAGAGGATAAAACGTCGATTGTGGTTGCTATGCGCAACCAGCCAGGCGCGCTTCATGATCTGCTTGAGCCGTTTCATCGCCATCAAATTGATATGACCCGCCTGGAGACGCGTCCGTCGCGTACCGGCGCGTGGAACTATGTCTTTTTTATCGACTTTAAAGGTCATCGCGACGAGCCCCGTGTCGCGGCCGTATTGGAAGAAGTCCAACTCCGTGCCGCTGAGTTGCGCGTGCTGGGCTCCTACCCCCAGGGCGTATTGTGACGCCAGGGGATAATGGGGTGACTGGCGTTAATGAATCGCGAGTATTGATCGTTGGTCTTGGGTTGATAGGTGGCTCACTGGCAGCGGCACTGCGTTCGGCTGGTTTTGAGAGTCAGATAGTCGGCTGCGACCCCAATCCAGATGAAATTGCGCGTGGCGTCGAGATGGGGATAATTGACAGCGGTGGAACCGAGCTTGGCGATCAAGTGGTTGATGCATCATTGATCGTGCTGGCTGTACCGGTGCTGGCAATGGAAACGGTCATGAAAGCGCTTGCCAGTGCTTTACCGCGCGCCGGCGAAAATGTAGTCATTACCGATGTGGGTAGCACCAAGGCGACGATTCGGGCCTGTGCTGAGCGTGTGTTCGGCCGCGTGCCCACTAACATGGTATTGGGTCACCCCATTGCAGGCTCGGAAAAGAGCGGCGTCTTGGCGGCCGACCCAGGCCTCTATCGTCACCATAAAGTGATTTTGACTCCCGAGCCCGATGTTGACCCGGCCGCGTTAGCGCGTGTGCGAACGCTTTGGAAAGCCTGCGGGGCTGAAGTGCTTGAGATGAGCGTTGAGCACCACGACCATGTATTGGCACGCACTAGCCATTTGCCGCACCTGTTGGCTTTTTCATTGGTCGATACGCTGGCACGTCAGGATGATCGGCTGGATATTTTCCGTTATGCCGCCGGTGGCTTTCGTGATTTTACCCGTATTGCCGGTAGCGACCCGGTGATGTGGCGAGATATTTTTATTGCCAATCGCCAGGCAGTGCTAACGTCCTTGGACGAGTTTGAAGCAGGCCTCGCTCGGCTGCGGGATGCCGTTGAGCGTGGCGATAGTGATGCCCTGATCGCGACATTTGATCGGGCCAGTCACGCACGCCATTATTTTGATACGTTATTGAATAAAACCACTTACCAGGCGGAATATCATATGCAACCACAAGGTAAGGTGACTTACCGGGTGCGGCCAGGCGGTCAGGCGCAAGGTCGCCTACGTGTACCCGGTGACAAATCCATGTCGCACCGCTCCATTATGCTTGGCGCGCTTGCTGAGGGTGTCACTGATGTCACGGGGTTTCTAGAGGGTGAAGATAGCCTCGCGACTCTTCAAGCGTTTCGGGAAATGGGCGTGGCCATTGAGGGCCCTCACCAGGGACGCGTTACTATCCATGGCGTTGGTATGCAGGGGCTAAAAGCGCCTTCCGGGCCGCTTTATGTAGGCAACTCAGGCACGGCGATGCGTTTGTTTGCGGGTTTATTGGCTGGTCAGGCCTTTAATACCGAACTGACAGGCGATGAGTCGTTGAACAAGCGCCCGATGGCACGCGTTGCCGACCCGCTGCGATTGATGGGGGCAACGATCGATACCGCAGAAGGCGGACGGCCGCCCTTGAAGATTACCGGCGGCGCCGTTCTGAAGGGCATTTATTACGATATGCCCATGGCCAGTGCCCAGGTGAAGTCCTGCTTATTATTAGCTGGATTATACGCCGAGGGTGAAACCCGCGTTCGAGAACCCGCGCCTACTCGCGACCACACTGAGCGCATGCTTAATGGCTTTGGCTATGCAGTATCGCGCGAAGGCGACACCTGCTGGCTGCAGGGCGGCGGTAAGCTGACAGCAGGCCCGATTGATGTGCCGTCGGATATTTCATCGGCGACATTCTTCTTGGTCGCTGCTGCTATTACGCCGGGGTCTGACATAACGCTTGAGCACGTCGGCATTAACCCGACCCGCATTGGTGTGATCAATATTCTCACCTTAATGGGTGCAAACTTAGCGCTTGAAAACCAGCGCGAAGTGGGGGGTGAGCCCGTTGCGGATATTCGCATTCGCTACTCGCCCCTCACCGGCATTGATATCCCCGTAGACCAAGTGCCACTAGCGATTGACGAATTTCCTGCGTTGTTTATTGCCGCCGCGAATGCCACAGGCACCACCCGGCTGCGCGGAGCAGAAGAGTTACGGGTTAAAGAGTCTGACCGCATCCAGGCAATGGCCGATGGACTCACTATTTTGGGCGTTGAAAACACAGTGGTTGCTGACGGCATCGATATCATTGGCAATGGCAATGATCAAACACCCAGTTACGGCGGTGGTCGGATCAATAGCCTTGGTGATCACCGTATCGCGATGGCCTTTGCCATTGCGGCGCTACGGGCAAGTGACGATATCGTGATCGACGACTGCGCTAATGTCGCCACCTCGTTCCCTGATTTTGTCCCTCTGGCCACACGCGTGGGCATGACGCTTTCAGCGGAGGGCGTATGACCGAGCAGTTCCCTGTGTTGACGATTGATGGTCCCGGTGGTGCGGGTAAAGGCACCATTAGCGGGCTGGTGGCTGACCGTTTGAAATGGCATCTATTAGATAGTGGTGCTCTGTATCGCTTAACCGCGCAGGCGGCTGTTAAGCATCAGGTTGCGCTTGATGATGAAGATGCCCTGGCAACATTGGCGCAATCACTGGATGTCGCCTTTCCAGTTGATGATGGTCAGGCGCGGACGCTTTTGGAAGGAGAGGATGTTAGCCGCGTGATTCGTACTGAAGAGGCTGGTGAGCGCGCCTCTCAGGTGGCCGCGCTGCCCAAAGTTCGTCAGGCGCTATTGCAACGCCAGCGCAACTTTTGCCAAGCACCTGGACTAGTGGCGGATGGCCGCGATATGGGAACGATCGTTTTTCCTAACGCTTCCTTAAAAATATTCTTGACTGCATCGGCCTCCGAGCGGGCCCGCCGTCGCCATCAGCAGTTGCAGGAAGCGGGCGTGGATGCTAGTCTTTCGAGTCTTCTAAAGGAGATTCAGGCGCGCGATGCACGCGATATGCAGCGCAACGTGGCTCCACTCAAGCCGGCAGATGATGCCATTACGCTTGATACCACGTGCCTGAGCATACCGGAAGTGGTTGATCAATTGACCGAGTTGCTTTCCCAGCATGGCTTAGCATCCGGCATTTGACTCTCCCTTGCGGCGTTTTTGGATAGGTGTCACGACATGGCAGGGCGCAATACTCACATCGGTGAGCCCGGTCAGGTCTAACCAGCGCTAACACCCCCAAAAGCAGAGTGACATTAGGCCCGTACTCGCTGGTGGTACGGAGAAGGCATTTATGCCTCAACAACGTTGATCACGTAGGAACACCATGAGCGAAAGCTTTGCTGAACTGTTTGAACAGTCTCTTAACGACATTAACATGGAGCCGGGCGCTATCGTTGCGGCCCAAGTTGTCGATATTGACGGTGACTGGGTTACCGTTAACGCCGGTCTAAAATCGGAAGGTCAGATTCCCGCGTCTCAGTTCCGTGACGAGAATGGCGAACTGAACATTGCCATCGGTGACGATGTGCACGTTGCACTTGAAGCTGTTGAAGATGGCTTCGGTGAAACGCGTCTGTCCCGTGAAAAAGCCAAGCGCGCAGAAGCTTGGAAGATTCTGGAAGCCGCCTTCGAGAAAGATGAAGTTGTCAAAGGCGTGATCAACGGTAAGGTCAAAGGCGGCTTCACTGTCGACGTCGACTCTATCCGTGCCTTCTTGCCAGGCTCTCTGGTTGACGTTCGTCCGGTTCGCGATACCGCGCACCTGGAAAATAAAGAGTTGGACTTTAAAGTCATTAAACTCGATCCGAAGCGCAATAACGTCGTGGTTTCACGCCGTGCGGTTCTGGAAGCAGAAAATAGCGCTGAACGTGAAGCGCTGCTGGCAACACTCCAGGAAGGCCAGCAAATCAAAGGTATCGTTAAGAACCTGACCGATTACGGTGCCTTCGTTGATCTGGGCGGTGTTGATGGCTTGCTGCACATCACTGATATGGCGTGGAAGCGTATCAAGCATCCGTCTGAAATCGTGGCCGTAGGCGACGAAGTCAACGTGAAAGTGCTTAAGTTTGACCGTGAGCGCAACCGCGTTTCGCTGGGTCTTAAGCAGTTGGGCGAAGATCCGTGGGTTAACATTAAAGACCGTTACCCAGAAGGTACCAAAGTGCACGCAGTGGTCACTAATCTGACCGACTACGGCTGCTTTGCTGAACTGGAAGAAGGCGTTGAAGGTTTGGTTCACGTTTCTGAAATGGATTGGACCAACAAAAACATTCATCCGTCCAAAGTAGTGCAAGTGGGCGATGATGTTGACGTCATGGTATTGGATATCGACGAAGAGCGTCGTCGTATTTCTCTGGGTATTAAGCAGTGCACTGCGAACCCGTGGGAAACGTTCAATGCCGAGTACAACAAAGGCGACCGTGTATCAGGTACCATCAAGTCAATCACTGACTTCGGTATCTTTATCGGCCTGGAAGGCGGTATCGACGGGCTGGTTCACCTGTCGGATATTTCCTGGACAGATACTGGCGAAGAAGCGGTTCGTAACTTCAAGAAAGGCGACGAAGCTGAAGCGGTTATTCTGTCTATCGACCCTGAGCGCGAGCGTATCTCCTTAGGTATTAAGCAAATGGATTCCGATCCGGTTGCCGAGTACCTGTCGGTTAACGACAAAGGTAGTATCGTCACGGGCCGTGTAGTTGAAGTGGATGCTAAAGAAGCTCATGTCGAGCTGGCCACTGATGTGGTAGCCGTTCTTAAGGCATCTGAAATCGCCGCTGATCGCGTTGAAGATGCACGTAACGTGCTCAACGAAGGTGACAGTGTTGAAGCGCGCATTGTAAGCGTTGACCGTAAGAGCCGTCAGATTAATCTTTCAGTAAAAGCGAAAGAGCAAGACGACACGCGTCAGAACCTTAAGAAAATACGTGAGCAAGAGCCGGAAACAGGTGGCGCCACCACTATCGGTGACTTGATTAAGCAGCAGATGGGTCAAGACTAATGACGCATTAGTCATGGCTTTGTAAGAGCGCCGCCTTTAAGGCGGCGCTTTTTTTGTCTGTGACTTCCTGGCTTCAGTGACTTATTGATAAAGCCTTTTAAAGTTATTCAATGCTAAGTCAATATTTAAAAAATTTTCGTAATTGACTAAAAATGAACTAGACTGTTGTCAGTTGGCTTTTTTGCAGTAATAATGAATGCGCATTCTGAACTAATGGATACTGGCAATGTCAGTTCGGTATCTTATCTGGTTTGACCTGATGTTAAAGGATTCCCCATGTCACTACTTAATGAATACATCCAAAAAGAACAGCAACTGAAGCAGCTTCAAGAAGATCTTCAGCGCCTTGAGGGTGATCAGCGGCTCAAAAGCGAGCTAGAGTTCAAGTCAAAGCTTGAAGCGCTAATGAATGAATTTGGTAAGCGGCCAGCCGATGTGGTGGCGTTACTTGATCCTGCCGCTGATCAGCGTGGTGCGAAATCAACTGGCAGCAATGCTGGTCGCCGTAAGCGCCGTTTGAAGATATACAAAAACCCCCATACAGGTGAGGTTATTGAAACGCGTGGCGGTAACCACAAAGGGCTGCGCAGCTGGAAAGACGAACACGGCGATGAGGCCGTTGAGTCCTGGCTCGTCCGCATGGAAGACTAAGCACTAAGCATCTACAAGCCGGCATTTCTATTGAAGTGCCGGTTTATTTATGGCCCTAAATAATCTCTATTTTCAGTGTGTCAGCGGTACCCTTAGCTCCAAATAATCCGGCTGCCAGAGAACCATAGGTGCATCGCCGCTAATATAGACGTTTTTTGGTTTATGCAGAAGCTCTAGCAGCGTGTTGGTTAATGCGCGTGAAAGCTGTGAAAATTCATGAAAGTAGGTGCTTGCATAATAGCGCGTTGCAATATTTACGCGGCGATAGGGCGCTGGTAATGGAATGCTTTTTATATTATGAAGCGTTTCCAGATAAAGTCCGATATCAGTGCGTACTGGATGTGATGTTTGATCGCTGAGTGCGTCTATTTTCTCGCTTAGCAGATCGGGCAGCGAGACGACCGGTGTGGAGTCAGCCAAACGTGCTTGCAGGCCTTCCAACTGATGGCTATGGTAAGTAGTATCCCCCAGGCCTTGTAGGTGTTCAGGCGACTTATACAGCCGCATTAAAACTGCCTGTCGCGCGGGTGCGCGCTCAATACGTGTCGTAAAGCCGTGAGAGGGTATCTGCTGGTGTAGCACGTAGCGTATAGCCTGACGATAATTTCGCGGGGATAATTGAAAGTGCCGCTGAAAAGCTCGCGAGAAAGATGAGTGATTTTGGTAGCCACAGCTTATCGCTATTTGCGCTATATTACGTGGAGTAAAGGCTAGTAATACTGCAGCTCGTTCCAAACGCCGTTTTTCTCGATAAGCACTCGGCGAGGTGTGGAAGTAATGGCGGAATTGGCGCCGTACTTGAGAAGCTGAATACCCTAGATTTTGAGCAAGATCATCAATGCTTAATGGCTTTTCAAGTGTGTCCTGCAGCCAGATCTCAGCTCGTGTCATTGCGTTGAACATTATCTGGCCTCCCATGCATGAGTATTACGGCCAGATGCCGGATCTGGCTGTAATGTGCACCCTCCCGGTGCGTTGATGTAGCGGGTGTACTTTCGCATTAGGGCAATGTGACGACGGCTTACTTGGCGCCGTGATAGTTACATTGCAGCTTACTATTACAGTGATTGCAAAATGGGCAACGATACGTAAGCTTTTTTTGCTATGTGCACCGATTTATAACGATGCTCTCTTTATGCTAGTAACAGCCGATGAAGGCAAGTTTGCTTTGCCTTTTTACGCGTTTGGGCACAGTTTTTAGGGAAAATAGCCAAATAAACAGGCGAATCCCATAATCGAAAGGGTGTAAATGAAACATCAATGAAATATCAAAAAGTTCATAAACAGTTGGACGAGCGCGATAAGCTTCGCAAATTTCGTGAATTAGATGATGCGTTTGCGCAAGCGCTACGTCAGCTAGAAGACCCTGGCAGCACGATGGATATTCCTACCGGACCGCCTGTTCGCTCTTTGGAAGCGCTTGAGAAAGAAGACGCGGAAAAGAATGCCCATCTACGCGAGGAGCAGTTTCAGCAGCGTTTTGAAGCCCTGCTGACGGAGTACCATATTGCCCCGCATGACCTACGCCTCCTGATAGAGACATTAATAACGGCTGGGCGTTGGACAGACGGACAGGTGCCTGCCTAAAGTCTTCAAGTCGTGGTTATGAGCGGTAACGATAGACTCGCAGGCTGGGTAAAAAAACGTCAGATTCTAGCTTTTCATCGCGTCGAGTTGCACGTGTTCGCGTGGGCTGAGGATGAGAAGGCGGTGCTTTGATATTAGGTAGCCCAGCGCTAGTGCTGGGAACAAATAGGGGCATTGCGACGTTTAACGCTCGCCTGGTATGGCCATCTGCAAGCGGGTGGGTAAAAAATAGATTGGCTCGCATTAGCGGTGCCTGAGGCTGGACTTGGGCGAGCGGCTCACCGCTAGGCAAACCTGCAAGGCGACGCAGTTGCAGCTTTACATGAGGTGCTTCGGCGTCAAGCTGGAGAAGTTTTTGTTCTGCTTCTCGAACGGTGATGCGTTTAATTGACCGCCCGCTTTGGTACCAGGCAAAGCGTACTTTGCTTACCTCCGCATCTGCGATAGGTAACTGACGCCAGCATTGCTTTAAATGCAGCCGAGCTAGGCCTTCTTTACGTAAAACGCTTTTAACTTCTGGGTGCCGTGTTGTTAGGCGTGCTTTGGCGTCACTCAGCGCCTTCGGTGAGGTGTTTTTGATTTTTTGTAAGCCTGTATGAAAAGCCTCTTTCGCCAAATTAACATTGTGAGCAGCGTCGATAAGCGCATCATTGGCAACCACAATGCCTAGGTAATTGCGTGTTTCCCGGCCGTCCTGCCCCGGTTGGTGCCAGACATCAAACATGGCCGTTCTAAACCATTCAGATGAGGTATCGTTTGTCGGCAATAGTGTCCAGGTAAGCGGACGTTGCTCCTCGTAGCGTTTTGCGAGTACTTCCAATGCTGCCATCAGATTGTCAAAACACCGCTCAAGCTCCTGCATAAGTTGGTAGGCAGGGTAGTGTGGTGCCGTCATGGAGCGGTGACTCTTTGATCGTGGAATGCGCTTTGTAAATAAGCTAAAAGGTCAGGAAAGCGGTGCATCGCGATCTGCCTGTGCTAGAAGGGTGTCGATATCCGCTTCGTCCATGGCGTTTTCACCGGCAATCCGATGAGACTCCTCTGCCCAGGCACCCAAGTCGAGCTGTTGGCATCGCTTACTGCAAAATGGACGATAGGGGCTTTCGTCACTCCACGGAACGGCGCGAGTACACTGGGGGCAAGCAACTTCAAATGGGCTGTCGTTAGCGGGTTGAGGCATAATAAATCCGAAGTGATGTAAAACGTATTAGTGAGTGAGAAACGAAAATAGTTGTGAAGCCAATCATGAAGAAAGGTACGCGCGATAGGCTTGATCAAGGCTAGCGACTTGCTGCTTCATATGCGCAATATCGCGACTATTGTCGATGATGTCATCGGCCCTAGCGCAGCGCTCCTCACGCGACATTTGTGCTTTTAGGATAGCACGCACGTTTGCTTCACTGACACCGTCTCGCTTCAGCGTTCTTGATAGCTGCATGTCGGTGGGAATGTCGATCACCAGGGTACGATCCACTAATGCCGCTTGCCCAGACTCGAACAGTAAAGGCGATACCAGCAGCGCGTAAGGTGAAGGTCCCGCTTCGATGTGCCGTAGCGCTGCAATGAGGCGTTCACGAATGAGTGGATGAGTGAGTTGCTCAAGCCATTGGCGTTGCTCTGGTTCTTCAAAAACAATCTCGCGAAGTGTGGCCCGGTTGAGCGAGCCATCTTCGGCGATCACCTCGGGCCCAAACCGGTTAAGGATGTCGGTGAGGGCGGGCTCGCCGGGCGCGACAACTTCACGGGCGACGTCGTCGGCATCGACCCAACCAATGCCGCGTTCGCCAAAGGCGCGGGCGACCGTCGACTTACCCGAACCGATCCCCCCCGTTAAGCCAATAATCATGGTGTTTATACCTGTGACATGTCATTTGTTTGCGTGATGCTTAACTGACGATATTCAAGTACATTGCTAATACCTCGTTGCCAGCAAGCAGCATAATCCAGCCGGCGAGCGCCAAAAAGGGCCCAAACGGTATAGGCGTGCCGCGGGCTTGGGGAGATGATGCTTGATAGACGATGCCCAATATGGCTCCTAAGCCCGCTGAAAATAGCATGACCAGCGGTAGTGATAACCAACCCAGCCAAGCGCCCAATGCGGCTAATAGTTTAAAGTCACCAAAGCCCATGCCCTCTTTGCCGGTAGCAAGTTTGAATAACCAGTAGAAACTCCAAAGACTTAGATAACCGGCCACGGCGCCGATGACAGCATCGGCCAGGAAAGCAGGCTGAAAGAGCCACTGGTAAAGTAACCCGGCCCACAGTAACGGCAACGTTAGAGCGTCAGGTAGCAGCTGCACTCGCCAGTCGATGACCGCCAGCGCAAGCAGCGTTAAGCAGGCACCATAAAGCCATAGGGCTTGCCAACTGAAGCCATAAAGCAAGACAACAGTGATGGCCAGGACACCACCGGCAAACTCAATTAGCGGATACTGTACGCTGATTCTGGCCTGGCAATGCGCGCAGCGCCCGCGTCGCTTAAGCCAGCCGATTAGTGGTAGATTGTCGTGCCAATGAAGAGTGGTTTCACAGCGAGGACACATGGAGCGTGGTTGGGCAAGATTGAATCGCGGCAATGGCTCGTCGCCCAGCGCCAATTGAGCGCGTGCTTCCTGGCGCCATTGCCGCATCAGCATGACGGGCAGTCGAGTGATGACAACGTTAAGAAAACTGCCCAGGCATAACCCCAGTATAAAAATAAGCGGCCAGAACGTTATCGAAAAATACTGCATGACAAGCCTTTGCACTGACCCTTATAGAGCCGAGCCTAAGTTAAAGATGGGTAAGTACATCGACACCACGACACCGCCAACCAAAAGGCCTAGCACCACGATAATAAGCGGTTCCATCAGCGAGGTTAAGGCATCAACCTTGTTGTCGACTTCTTCTTCGTAGTAGTCCGCGACGCGGTTTAGCATGGCATCAAGTGAGCCAGCTTCTTCACCAATACTGACCATTTGTACCGCCAGGGGCGGGAACTGATTGGTCATGCGCATGGCGAAATGTAGCTGTTGGCCGGTGGCGACGTCATGACGTGTCTGGGTGGCTGCGCGCTCGTAAACCCTGTTGCCGGTGGCACCTGACGCCGTATCAAGTCCCTCGACTAATGGCACGCCAGAAGCAAACGTCGTCGCCAGGGTTCTGGCAAAACGGGCGACTGCCGATTTATGCAAAATGTCGCCGACAATGGGCAGGCGCAGTATAACGCTGTGTGCTCGGTAAGCAATGCGCGGGGAGCGCTTAATCGACTGTTTTAGCAGTAATACGCCTGCTAGGACGGCCCCCAGTGCGTGTAGCCAAAATCGCTGGGCAAGATCGGATAGGTTGACGGTCATTTGCGTCAAGGCGGGTAGCTCCGCGCCAAAGCTGTCAAACATGCTATCGAACTCGGGCACTACCTTAACCAGTAACAGCAAAGTGACCCCTACACCGATAAGCAACACGGCGGAAGGGTACCACAAGGCCTTTTTAACGCGGCTCTTCAGCGATTCGACTTTTTCTTTATAGGTGGCGATTCGGTCAAGCATCTGGTCCAGCGCACCGGCTTGCTCACCTGCTTCTACCAAGTTCACAAACAGCCGATCAAAATATTTAGGATGGCGGCGTAGCGCATCGGAGAAACTGGCACCCGCGGAAATATCGCTCATCATTTGCTGTACCAGCGCCACCATCGCCGGTTTTTTAAGGCTCTCGGCCACCACCTGCAACGCCTGCAAAAGCGGAATGCCGGCGCGAATCATGGTGGCCATTTGACGAGCAAACACCATGATATCTTGCGGATTAATGCGCCCGCGCCCACTGAGGCCGGTTTTTTTGCGTAGTCGACGCACGCTGATCTGTTGATTCGCCAGCTCGCTTGCCACATCCGCCTTGCTGCGGCCAACGATTTCTCCGCTCAGTGTACGATTTTGTGGTCCTGTACCTTCCCATTTCCAACGATAAAGTTGAACGGTCGGCTGGCGTCGAGCGCGGGGCGCCTTGGCCATGATTTACTCCTTGCTGATGCGGTTAACTTCCTCAAGGCTGGTAATCCCTTGCATCACTTTTAAAAGGCCGCTGCGATGCAAGCTAGGATACCCTTCGCGACGAGCCAACTGGTCAATATCGAGGGCATTGGCATCGCGCATAATCAACTGACGCATCGCATCGGTAATGGGGACCACTTCATAAACGCCAACGCGTCCTTTGTAGCCTTGGGTACACTGCTTACAGCCCACCGGACGATAGAGAGTAGCTTGCTGAATTTCCTGTTGATTAAAGCCTTCGCGCCGAAGGGTTTCATGGGGAATATCAGCGGGTGCTTTGCAATGAGGACAAAGCTTGCGCGCCAAACGTTGTGCGATAATTAAGCTGACCGCACTGGCAATATTGAAGGAGGACACCCCCATATTGGATAAGCGAGTCAAGGTCTCGGCTGCCGAGTTGGTATGTACGGTGGACAGAACCAGGTGGCCGGTTTGGGCGGCTTTGACCGAAATCTCAGCGGTTTCTAAATCGCGTATTTCACCCACCATGACCACGTCGGGATCCTGGCGCAAGAATGCCCTTAACGCGCTGGCAAAATCCAGACCTATTTTCGGCAGCACGTTGACCTGGTTAACGCCAGGGACTTTGATTTCTACAGGATCTTCGGCAGTGCAGATATTGCGTTCTACCTGGTTGAGCATATTGATGCCGGTATATAGCGATACGGTTTTACCACTGCCCGTTGGACCCGTCACCAGGATCATCCCTTGTGGCTGTGCTAACGCCCGCTCGTAGTAGCCACGCTGGTCATCAGTGAAACCAAGCTGCTCAATACCCAGTTGTGTGGCGGTAGGGTCTAGAATCCTCAACACCAGCTTTTCGCCATACACGGTGGGCAGAGAGTTAACCCTAAAATCGAGAGAACGGGTGCGTGACAGTTTCAGTTTAATGGCCCCGTCCTGGGGCAGTCGACGTTCGGAAATATCCAGCCGCGCCATGATTTTCAAGCGCGCGGCAATGCGGTTACGCATGGCAAAAGGAGGGCGCGCCACTTCAATTAACATGCCGTCAATCCGGAAGCGAACGCGGTATTGGGTTTCATAGGGCTCAAAGTGGATATCCGACGCGCCTCGGCGAATGGCATCCAACAATAATTTGTTGACGAATTTAACGATCGGCGCATCGTCGCTATTTTGGGGTGCCTCTTCAAGTGGAGCGTCATCCCCCGCGCCCTGAACGACATTTAAAGAGCTGACGGCATCATCGACGTCGTCAAGCTCTTCCAGCATGCTGCGCTCGTTTTGCGTTAGGTATTGATTTAGCGCCGTGGCGAGTTGGTCAACGGGGGCCAGCACCCCTTCAACACTTAGACCGGTGGCAAATTGCAACTCATCCAGTTGGGTGAGTGTTGCGGGGTAGGGGACGGCAACGGTGAGCCGGTGGCCATGACGCGCCAGCGGCAAAACGGTTAAATGTTGCAGCACTTTGACGGGATATTCCGCGGCCGGCGGTAGCGATGATAAACGCACTGCATTGAGATCAATCACCGGCAGCCCGTACTCCCAGCCAGCGGCGACTGCTGCCTGCTTAGAGTCGACTAGGCCGCTATCCACCACGTGTTGTAGCAGTGAAATGTCTAAATCAAAGGCCGTCGCCTCGGCGGTGGCCGCCTGAGACTCAGTGAGCAAGTCATGCTTGACCAAACGCTGGGCAATACCCCGAAGCCCGCCCCTGGCGGCGGCATGGCTTAAAGTGGACTCGACATTAGATTCGCTCATGCGGGACTCATTAGTGAATAGCGCTGTAGGGTACTTTTACCATACTTGGCCCCGCACGGCAGTAACATGGCTTAAGTCGATAAGCTCAAGAAAAGCATATAACGGTCGATAATGTTCATACGTTAGGGTTAATGCGCAGCGTTGATAAATAACAGACTGTAAGTTAATGTCATTAAGCCTTCACCCCATTGTGGTGCCCAGCGCCGACGCTGAGTACGATTCCCCAAGGAGACGTCTCCATGCAGCATTCTGCACAACCGGCAGTAGGTAACAAAAAACAGGGCGGTTTTACGCTGATTGAGCTGATGATCGTGGTGGCGATTATCGGCGTACTGGCGTCCATCGCCGTGCCGCAATATCAGAACTACACCGCCCGTGCCCAGGCAAGCGAAGGACTGTCGGTGACAGCTGGAGTGCGAGCAGATATCGCAGAGCAGTATTCACTGCGGGGTGAAATGCCCGACGATGATGATATTGATACAGATGATGTTACTGGCCGTTATGTTGATGAAGTAACGTACGACAACCCCAATATAGAAGTTGAGTTTGGGGAGAATAGCTCGCTTGATGGTGAATTGATGGTCATCACACCTATTGCCGATGATGGTGCTGATGATTCTGAGGACCCCAGCAATGGATGGGTTTGTTCTTGGGATGATGAAGATACACAAGAGAATCTGCTACCTGCTGGCTGTCGCGAAGATTAAAACAACCTTGATTTTGAATATGGGGCCTTTGTTGGCCCCTTTTAGATAGTGACGTTCAAATACGTCCTAAGAGGGATAAACGGTGAAGGGAACCCAGCGTGGCTTTACGCTTATTGAACTGATGATTGTGGTGGCCATCATCGGCGTATTGGCTTCTATCGCCATTCCGCAGTACCAGAACTACACGGCTCGGGCCCAGGTCTCCGAGGCGCTTAATGTACTCAGCGGCGTAAAGAGCGAGCTTGGCGAGCGCTATGCCATGGAGGGGAGTTTTGGTCAGGACAATTCGCTAGGCGATGAGTCTCTGGTTAGCCACACCCAGTATATCCAATCCATTGACTATTACGCCGCCGAGGGCGGCGAAGGCGTTGATATTGGCATTCGCATGCGCAATGAAGCGCCGGTCTCCCAGGCCATTCGCAATACGCGTTTCAGGATTGAAGTGCGCGCAAGCGAAGGGGCGATCACCTGGCGCTGTATGCCTGCTGAGCAACAGCCAATGGGGGACCAATACCTGCCTGGAAGCTGCCGCTCATAAGACATAAAAGCCGTATTATTTCCACACTCCCTGCGCATTCGCTCGTTACACTGTAGGTTCTAAGCCCATACGAGGAGCTTACAGTGAATCCTTTCAAAATCGTTTTTGTTGGTGGCGTGGCCGCCCTGGTGCTTAGTAGTGCGGCGTTTGCTCAGCCTGATCATGCCCCGGCGCATGGTGCTCGGGATAAGCAGCATCAGCAAGGCCAGCATCAAGAGCACCGCCAGCGGTCATCCGACCATCGCGGCGAGCGTGATTACCGTGATGATCAGCCGCGCATTGAAGAGCGCGCACTTCAGCGCTTGCTGCGTGAGTATGGCGCGCCCCGAGCTGAGTCGCTGCCGCCCGGCATTGAGCGTAACCTGGCGCGTGGCAAGCCGTTGCCGCCGGGTATCGCCAAGCGCTTTGACGGCTCTTTAGCCAATCAGCTTCCCGACTATCCGGGTTATGAATGGCAGCGAGTGGGCGCCGATGTGGTGCTGATTGATGCGGCTACTCGTGTGGTTGTCGATATCCTGGTGGATGCTCTACGCTAACGTCTCATCCACTAATGGAGTTGCTATGTCGGCCTATACGCTCAAAGAGCGCCTGGAAATTGCCCGG
>RKMI01000229.1_pt1 | contig 22218 bp, 27 predicted proteins | sample 2174191 | NCBI WGS metagenome assembly RKMI01 (sample SAMN10236717, study PRJNA505201) | synthetic metagenome | isolation source: mock community containing 12 organisms: Thioclava sp. ES.032, Psychrobacter... | place: USA: Walnut Creek | collected 2015-10-01
GCGACTTACGATCCCAACCGACGATCACGCCACTGGAAGCGCTCCACCCCTGATTACGATACGCCGTGAGGTCGTTATTAGGGCCACTCACCCCGATAAGATCCGCCCGGCCATCTCCATCAATATCGGCATACTCCGCCTGCTCTACAACGTTTGCATACCCACAATTGTTGCTGGTTCGATACTGCGTCGGAGACGGTGATCCGTCAACGTAGATTGGTCCAGTTCTCGCGCTACCATCGGTAGTAATGCCCGACGGGGAGCCGTCGAAGTATGATTCGACCTTGTCTCCGACGCCGCGGGTTTTGTTCGGGTCGCGGGTGTCATCGAGCTGTTCGTAGTGCAGGTGCTCGACTTGCGTCGCGCCCGTCTTCCCGACATTGCCCAGGTGCTGACCTTGCGTCACTGACTGTCCGGTGGAGACGTTTGGCCAGGCAACAAAGTGCCCGTAGACCGTGACCCACCCGCCGCCATGGCTAATGATCACCCCATAGCCTAAGCCGCTCGCGGTACCTACCGATCCCGGAGGGGCTTGAGTGCCATCGCCCCACTTGCCATTCCAACCAGCCCAGATGACGGTACCGTCAGCTGAAGCCAGGATCGCTCGACCAGCGGTACCTCGGCCATCGTTGGCGAAGAAATCAATGTCATAGTCGTCATGCCCCTGATAGGTAGTTAGGCGCCAAGACTCGCCGCACGTAAAGGGAAGCTGGAAGTTGGGGCGCGGAGTCGTCGCGGCAAGGCTGGCCGAGGGCGCGGCGACAATGCCTGCCACGCCACTGATTATCACGAGGCCAATCGTGGCCAAGCTCCGGATACGTCTCAATCGCATGATGAGGTTCCCTTCAAGGATTCGCAACATCCACGGAAAAGGCTTGACGGCGAACGTTTGATGATCGTTTACTAATTTGATGAATTTAAATTATGCGCATTCAACCTTCCTCGGCAATGGATCGGTATGATTTTGAAAAGGTCTGGTATTGCAGAGGTATAAGCAGTCCACAGTTGCACCGTTTGTAGAGCTCCTTGTCGAACACTGGTGGTCGACCGTCACGGCGCCGACCAGCAAGCCGGCCGCCGCAGACGCGGCAGCGTGCAGGGATCGTGTGTCCGAACGCGCGACGGCGCAGCTCGGCACAGATGGCCTTGGAGTCGTAGCCCTTGTCGGCGATGACGGGGCGGCCGACGCCGGCGCAGGCGAGATTGATTTTCGTGGTCAGTGCACCACGACTTCGACCGAGCGTGATCTTCCGGCTCGTCCGTTTCCCACCGCCACCCTCTCGCTCCGGCAGCATGATGGTGCCACTCGGCGTCCGACAGCTCGTTAGGACGACCCACGCGCTGCAGCATCCAACGCCAAAGATTCCTGAAAGCACTGCCTATGTGTTCTGTCCATCACAGTTGGTGACAGGGCTGGGATCTTGGAGAGGTGAGGACCTCCGGGTGCGCTGGAGCTCGTCGAAGATGCCGCATCACCCGGGAGGTCCTCGTGCCCCACGCTGACGTACCCCTGACCGAACGAGGCAGGCTACGCCTTGCGCGCTGGCCTGGTCGATGACGACTGGCCGTTGCGACGGGCCGCGGAACGGTTCCAGATCAGTGTGAACACCGCGAAACGGTGGGCCGACCGGTACCGGGCCGAAGGGCCGCGAGTATCGCTGATCGTTCAGCCGCCCGCACGGGTTCCGAAGCGGACCCAGCCGCCGGTGAAGCGCAAGGCGCTGCACCTGTGGGTGAAGAAGCGGTGGAGCCTAGCCCGTATCACCGGCCGTCGACATTCCGGCCTCGAGATGGCGTACGTGATCCTGCGCCGTGCCGGGGGTCGGTCCCCCGCCTGGCGCAGCTCGACTGCGGCACCGGCCGCCCGGTGCACCGCTACGAACACGCTGGCCCCGGCGACCTGAACCATTGACGTCGAAAAACTCGGCCGCATTCTCTACGGCGGCGGCTGGCGCACCCAGGGCCCGCCGCCGGGGCGATCTGAACCGGACCGCCGCACCCGGACGTGCCACCGATGGGGCGGCACTAGGGTTGGCCACACGTTCCTGCACACCGCCCTGGAGGCATGGGTCTAGGCCTCCCCTACCTCTCCACGCCGCACGCCGTAAAGCCCTGCCCGGCTGGCTACACGCCTATAATCACCATCGCCTTCGAACCGCACTAAGAGGTCCTAACTATTTGAGCGTTGGAGTCGGCGCCAGCAGATGATGGCGCAGGCGAGGGTGAGGAAGGCTTCATGGATGCCGTCGCGGATCTCCCAGCGGATGCGCAGACGGCGGAACCAGTGCAGCAGGGCGATGGCCTGCTCGACGACCCACCGTCGGGTGCCGAGGCCGGAGCCGTGTGCGACGCCGCGTCGGGCAATGATTGGGGTGACGCCCTTGGCCCGCAGCTGACGGCGGTAGCAGTCGTAGTCGTAGCCGCGGTCGGCGTAGATCCGCTGCAGTCGCTGTCGTGGTCGATCGCGGACGCCCCTGATGGGCGGGACCTTGTCGACCAGGGGCATGAGCTGGGTGAGGTCTTGGCGGTTGCCGCCGGTCACGCTGGCGGCGAAGGGGGATGCCGCCCGCGTCGGTTATGACGTGGTGTTTCGAGCCTGGCTTGCGGCGGTCGACCGGGCTCGGACCGTATTGTGCCGCCCTTGAGCGCCCGCACTTGGGACCCGTCGATCACCGCCGGGACATGTCCAACTGCCCGACGGCCCGGAGTCTGCCGACCAGCACCTCGTGCAGCCGCTGCCACACGCCGGCGTCATTCCAGTCCCCGCAGCCTGCGCCAGCAGGTCATCCCCGATCCGAACCCCCGTTCCTGGGGTAGGTACTCCCACGGGATTGCGGCGTGGAGCACGAACAGGATCCCGCACAACACTTTGCGGTCGCCCGGTGGTTTGCGGCCTGGGTAGCGGCGCCCGACGTGGAGGTCGGGGTGGCAGCAGCGGCGCGATCTCGGCCCAGAGTTCGTCCGAGACGATCCACGGCGGCTACTAACCCACCAGACCGGTCCGCGAGGTTAGAAGGCACGACATCCATCGGGCGTCTTCGGACAGCATGAGATTAAATCGGTCCCGCAATCGATGACATGCGCACAGTTGGTTTGTTGGCAATCGCCCGCTCGTCATCAGCTTTGGTAGCCTGCCGCTGCTGGCTCATGCCAACTGTATCACAGCGGCCCCGGCAAATCCTGAAACTGAACACGCGCAATGAAACTGGCGATCCGCGCAGTTCATTTCGACCGGTCAGGCAATAGTGGTGATTGAACTGGGCGACGATTTGCGCGGCCAAGTGGGTCACGCCAGTGACTCTCCTGCACACTTGTGGCCAAGTGCAGAGTAGGCCTCGCCCCCCCCTCTCCGCGAGCCCGACAATGCCAGGCCTCGGTGTGCTGCTCGCCTCACATCCTTCAAAAAGGTATACGGAAGCCCGCTTGCTTGAGCGCGGTGGGGCGAGTCCGGGGGGTGACGTCGGCCCCACCGCGCAAACACTGATCTGAACCCTGAGCATCCCAGATCAGCCGGCCAGGACTTGAACCTGTCCTGTTCGGACTCTACGAGGAAACGCCTTCAACCTGGCTTCAACTGGCCTACAATTTGAGGATCGGCAGCTCGGGACGCCGAGGCCATACGGGCCCTGCCCTCCTTCGCCCCCGGCCAGGTAGCAGAGAAGGTAGATCGTTCACGCCTGGCGAGCGCTCACGCGCCGGCTCCTTTAGTGCGTTACATCGGTGGCCGACCCTGCAGCGAGCAGTCGTTGTACCGCTTGCGCACGGAGCGGGCGAGCACTTGATGAGACGCTTGCCTGCCGGTCCGCGACGGCTTCGCCGGGGATCCGGCTGGCGCCGGTCATCCTGAGCGCGTCACGATCCTCATCGAGGCTAAGCCAGGAATGCCAACCCGCCATCTGAAACTCGTACCTCTGACGGGTGGATCGGGCGGGTCCTCATCCCCGAGCCGGATGCGTTCGACTAGCTTCGTAAGTGGATTCGGCGAGCGGGGAGTCGAGCATGCAAGAATACCCGCCAATTGAGGACCATGGCCTCATCGGCGATCTGCAGACTGCCGCTCTGGTTACGCGTGACGGCACGGTCGACTGGTTTTGCGCGCCTCGGTTCGACTCCCCCAGCATCTTCGGCGCCCTTCTAGACCGGCGGCGGGGTGGCTACTTCGCAATCGCCCCGGACGGCGTGCGATACGTCTGCAAGCAACTCTACCTTCCCGACACACCTATTTTGATCACGCGATTCATCAGTGCCGACGGTGTCGCGGAAATTACAGACTTCATGCCCGTCACTGGCGAACAACCAACCGACCAACATCGCTTAGTGCGTATGGTGCGGATGATACGGGGCAGTATGCGCTTCAAGGTGGAGTGCCGCCCTAGGTTCAACTACGGCCGCGACCACCACGACCTATCCATCCAGTACGAGGGCTACATCTTTCGTGGCCCGTCCCTGACCTTGACTCTCAACCCCATCCGGCGAGTCCGGCGGCTGATTCGCGGGCAAGAAATCGACAGTAGCGGCGGCGACCTCGTCGGGTTTATCACCCTTAATGAAGGGGATGTAGGCGGGGCGGTCCTAGAAACGGCCGCAACCCATGCGCCACGGGTCATCCCGACTGAAGAGGCCGAGTTATTGTTTGAGCAAACTCGAGATTATTGGCGCCGCTGGCTCGACCGATCTCGGTACACCGGCCGGTGGCGGGAAATGGTCGAGCGCTCCGCCATTACTCTGAAGCTCATGACGTTTGCGCCCAGCGGCGCCATGATCGCTGCACCCACCACTGGCCTGCCCGAGGAGATCGGAGGCGGCCGAAACTGGGACTACCGCTATACCTGGATCCGTGACACGTCGTTCTCGGTACACGCCCTCCTTGGCCTTGGATTTACCGAAGAAGCTCGCCGGTACATGAACTGGCTAGACGAGCGCATCCGGGAAGCAGGCGAGAATGCGGTACCGCTCAAGATCATGTATCGCGTGGACGGCTCATCTGACCTCTACGAAGAAGAGCTCTGCCACCTCGAAGGGTACCGAGGCTCCAGCCCTGTCCGTATCGGCAACGGCGCGGCCGACCAACTCCAGCTCGACATTCACGGTGAGGCCTTGGATGCGATGCACCTTGCCGATGAACAGGGCATCCGCACATCCCACCAGGTGTGGCGCAGTACAGTTCGGCTCGTTGACTGGCTTTGCGACAACTGGGACCAACCCGACGCAGGCATATGGGAGAGCCGCAGCCATCCCCGCCACTACACCTATGGCCGCCTCATGTCTTGGGTAGCGCTGGATCGGGCGATCCGCCTCGCCGCTCGTCATGGCCGACCGGGTGCGGTGGACCGGTGGGCTCGCCATCGCAATAATATCTACGACCAGATAATGGCCAAAGGCTACCATCAGGGCCGCCGGTCATTTGTTCAAAGTTTTGGGGAGAATGTCCTCGACGCTTCACTGCTCATCATGCCATCGGTCGGTTTCGTAACGCCAAACGATCCGATGTGGCGATCTACACTGAATGCCATCGACCACGAACTTGTCTCGGACAGCCTCGTCCGTCGCTACAAACCTTCCGCCGCCCCTGACGGCCTCCCCGGCGACGAGGGAACCTTCAATATGTGCACCTTCTGGTATGTCGCAGCCCTCGCCTGCAGTGGCCGCCTAGAGGACGCACGTCTGACCTTCGAGAAAATGTTTACCTTCAGTAACCACCTGCGCCTTTATGCCGAGGAAATCTCGTCTACCGGCGAACAGGTTGGAAACTTTCCCCAGGCATTCAGCCATCTGTCCCTTATTACCTCAGCAGTGGTACTTAATGATCTGCTCGACGCGAGCCGTGAGAATTAGCGCACCCCGGGGGTGCGTGGCACCGCTGCGGATAATTCCGAAGCGGCGAAGCGATGTCCCGCTGGCGACCTATTTGCGGCCTTTCTTGATTCTGCTGATGCCCTCAAGGATAGGCGCCTCCCGTCGTAGCTCGATGCTTGGAACAAAGATCTCAGCGAATACATAGGCCCTTCAGGGCCGTTCTGTCGCTAACCAGGCCGAGCTGACGCTCACGTCCCAGCCAATCAGATTGGCTGCGTCTCCGCGGTCTACAATCCACAGACAATCCGCTGCCACGCCAGACCCCCCGCCAAACGGATGCCATTTTCAAGACGCCGGTGTCATCGACGAACAGCACACCCTGTGGGTCACCAAGGTGCCCGATCAGGTGGTCCCGCACGGCATCACGGACCGCCACGACATCCCAGTCCGCCTACCGCAAAACCGCTGCATCCCCTCCGGCGACACCTCACCCGCACGCTCGGCCAGGGCCCGGCCGTTCTTCCGCTACAGCCCCCGCCGCGAGCCCGCACAGGTAGTGCCGCCCCCGCGCCCGCGGCTCCGCCCGCCAAAAGAGGCCTCCATTCCGAGCCCGCAGCCGATCCATCTCGGCCGCCCATGCATCGGCCTCCGCCACAATCACAGCCGACATCATGCGCAACCGGCATCCATAACTGTCGTTGCATTACTAGGTCGACGCAGTAATGAGGTATCCGGGGGGTGGCAAAAGCGGTGCCGTCGCCGACTTCAAGGAGGATCCTAGCGGCGGTCCCGACGCCGATGCCGGCATCGAGGGCAGGACCGTGGCTGGAGGGTGTGCATCGAGCATCCTTTCGACCTCGTCGGCGGCCTGGTCGTGTTGTCGCAGGATGTCGCGGAGGGAGTCGCCGGGGGCGGGCCGGGACCGTCTCCGCAGCCTGGGACGCCGGGGACGGTGACGGTCTGCTCGTCGGGGGCGGTCATGATTTACTCGACCCGTTGGGCGACCGAGATTCCCCCGACCTAGACACGATCAACAAAGGTAAGGGGGACATCGCCTTCGCCGATCTCGAAGCCGGGCGGCAAGTCGCAAACGCCGCCCGAACGACCGATTCGGCTACCGTTGTCCCACCACACAGGTGCTCAGAAGGGCTCCGGTCGGACGGCGAGCAGGTCGATAAGGAGTGATGCAAGCACCAGCGCGCCGAGAACGAGGTAGACGATACCGCTGATCATGGCAAGCGCCCGCGCATTCTTGCCTCGCCGGGCCAGGAGGCGTCCGACGAGCCCACCCAACAATGCGTAGACGGTGTCGATGAGGAAGCCGACGACGACAAACGAGAGCCCGAGGACTAAAAGCTGTACGGCGGAGTGTCCGATAGTGGTGTCGACGAACTGAGGCAGGAACGCGATGAAGAAGATCACGATCTTCGGATTGGTGAGATTCACGACCATGGCGCGCCAGAAGTTCCGGCCGGTGGCCGTCACCGGCGGCGCGTCCGGCCCGTCCGCGCGGCGCAGTGCTCCCATGCCGAGGTAGACGAGGTAGCCGGCGCCCACCAGGCGGATGGTCACCAGCGCGGCCGGGAGGGCTACCACGACCGCGCCAACACCGGTGACCGCGACGAGGGTGTGGACCGTCATTGAGACGGCCATCCCGGATGCCGCGACCACTCCCGCGCGCCGACCGTTCCGCAGCGCGACGGCGCCGAGGTAGACATGGTCAGCGCCGGGCACCACGGCGATCACGAAGGACGCCGCCAGGAATGCCCCGTAGGCCTCCATCGGAACGCCGAGCATCAGAACAACCACCGCACGGCGACCGTGATGGCCAGGCACACGAGCACTGTCACCAGCTGCCCGGCATGCAGTCGCCACGCCACAGCGGCTCCGGTCAGGCCCGCGAGAATCGCCGGATCTAGGCCACGCCACTGTGCATCGACCACGACGGAGACCAGCATCCCGGCCAGAAGGGCCGCAGGCAGCGCCTCGATCACCGCTTCAACCTGCTCGGGGAACCGCCGCTCATACAGCAACACCGGCCCTACCGCCTTCACCCCGTAGTTGATGACGGCGAAGATCAGAACCGTGACCAGCATCGAACTCATGCGCGCCTCCTCGTCTCACGCAATGCCAACAGGGAGGCAATGCCGGCGCACAGCAGCGCAATCCCCGGCGGGACGAACCAGCACATCATCGCGGCGATCAACGCCGCCAGAAACACGGTCGACCGATGCCTCGGCTCGTCCCGTAGCGAATCGAGCACGAAGACGAGGAAGAACGCCGGGAAGATCGTATCCAGCCCCAGTGCGTGAGCGAGGTCCGGTCCGGGCGTGAGATAAGCCCCGATCGCAGTGCCGGCGACCCACGCCGGCCACTGCATCAGCGACGCGGCGATCATCAGCTCCCGATCCACCGATCCATCCGGGCGATGAGCCGCCGCCCACGAACCATCCACAACGGCCTGGGCGTGCACCGACCGCACCCACCGGCCACCAATCAGCGAGCGCGACGCCGTGACAGCCATCGGAACGAACCGCAGATTGATCAGCGTCGCCGCCCCCAGCGCGGCCATGGTGCCACCTCCGCCACTGAATGCGATCACCAGCGCGAACTGTGCCCCACCGGCGAACACGACCGCCGACATCAGCACCACAAGCCACGCCGGCCAGCCCTCCGTGACCGCAGCCGCACCGAAGCTGACCGCCAACGCAAATGCCGCCACAGCCAGGCCGGACCCAATGCGCACACCACCTCGCCAACCATGCGGCCGGCCCCGTTCGCGCACCCGCGCTTTCGCGCTCATGACACCTCCGCCCGCCAGTCAAGACGAACCGAGTCACGCCTTGACGACCATCTACCCGTGACTGACTCTGTCACGCGACGATACCCTTTTATGCGTGACATCGCGAGAGCTTCGGAGCCGCCGCAGCGCGCTCACCTGAGGCAAGGCGGCCAGGCCGGGTTCGATCATGGATGCTGTATCGAAGTCCGGGGCCAGGACTTGAGCAGGTTTGAGGATCTTCGCGTGTCAGAGATCTAAATGTGGCGAGGTGGACCAACCAGAACCTGCACCCGAAGACCTCGTGGATAGCCAGCGGTGACGTGGCGGTTCGACCCGACCGACGGGCAGTGGCCGGCGTGCTGGAGCCGTTGCTACCGGCGCCGAAGCCGCCGGATCGACGGTCGTTGTGGAGTAGGCGGCAGTTGATTGACGGGATCCGGTGGCGGACCCGGGTGGATGCTCCGTGGCGGGAGGTGCCGCCCCGGTACGGGTCCTGGTCGGCGTGTATGCCCTGTTTTTAGTGGCGGCAGCTGCACCTGGCCTGCTAGCAAGGGCAGAAGCCGCTTTCACCGCGTTGACCGCCGGACAGCGCGCGGACAGCGCGCGGACAGCCCGCACTTTATCCTGGTGCTCGACGGCATCCCGGTGCCCCGGCTGGCCGCGGGCCGGCCTCGCACTCGCCCGGACCGGGTCCTGGCCGACAAGGCATACACGCTCGATCCAGCCGCCGCTACCTGCCGACGCGGTCGCTGCACCCATCCCATTCCGAGGCCGACCAGGACGCCAACCGGCGCAGACTCGGCTCAAAGGGCGGCCGATCACGACCTTCGACCCCGAGCGGTACAAGCAGCGCTATGCCCTGTAGTGCGGGATCAACCGCCTGAAGCGTAACCGTGCCGTCGCGACGCGCTCCTACAAGCGCACCGTGCGTACGAAGTCACCGTGCTGATTGCCGTCATCAATGAGTGGGCTGTGAACCCAATTCGACACAAGCCCCAGCCGACGAGGCAAGGCCGGAGGGAACGGGTTGGGCGAGCACGGCATGCATTCTGTGGACGGTCTGGGTCCGGGTGCGGACCAGGTCGTGGTGCTCAGTCAACGCTTGTAGAGCCGCGAGGGCATCATGCATGACAGCCCGGACAGGGCTGCTTGGCTCCGGCGAGGAGGGGCAGACCAACTTTGGACCAAACAGACCGCTCTCGAGCCACACTCGCCGGCGGCCGTGGCCGGGACGCAGACCGTTCGGCAGCCAGCCCCGTGGGCGGCAGGTGTAACCCGAGCATCCCAATCACCGCCTCGAAATCATGGCTGCAGACCACGACCTCCACCAACGATCAAACAAGTTGGAGGCCTCTCTGTTGCCAACGCCTTGACACAGGGAGGCGCCGTCCGTCTTACCGTCCCCCGCTTTACAGGTTCAGTACTCGAGTGTCGGGAGCTGAGCCGACGGGGTTCAGGTGGTGAATCGCGTCCCGAGCGGCGACGCCCAGGCCCCGCTGCGGGTGTTGTAGAGCGGACCGGTGCCGCCGCTGAGCAACGTTCGAACGATGGCGGCGGCGCTGTGCCGGCACCGGCGCCGATGTGGCTCGGCCGGCTACGCCTTCTCATCGCGTGGGCCCGCGGCCGTCTTCGATGTCGACGTCGGTGGCGTGGAGTGGTTCGCCGCACTCGGCGCAGCGGACCTCGGCGCGCGTGAGCGCGCCGCACGTACGGTGGTAAAGCAACGCGGGCGGCCCGGCCGATCCCGCCGTCCAGCGGTCGCCCCATGCAACCGCGACCAACAGCACCGCGCAGAGCTCAAAGCCCTTGTCGGTAAGCAGGTACTCATAGCGAGGCGGTCGATCCGAGTACGATCGCCGCCGGAGTACTTGCTGGTCCACGAGCCGGCCGAGCCGTTCGGCGAGCACCTTGCGGGATACGCCGAGGTCACGCTGAAGGCCCTCGAAGCGGGTGACCCCGGTGAAGACATCGCGCAAGATCAGGGCCGTCCAAGGCTCGCCGAGCAGATCGAAGGTACGCGCGATCGAGCAGGAGATCTCGGCGAAATTCGTCCTCTGCATGCCAACCACCTACCAGTTTCTTTAAGGGACGGACCATGGTACGGTCAGTTCTCTGAAGAGACTAACAAGGTAGGAGGACCGGTGACGACGAAGGGGGCAGCGCCCGCCACGGGCGGGAGAGTGGCCGCAGGGCGGCGAGAGTGGCTCGGTTTGGTTGTGCTCGGCCTTCCCACGCTGCTCATCTCGATGGACATGACCGTCCTGCACCTGGCAGTGCCGCAGATCAGCGCCGCGCTGAACCCGTCCGGCGCTCAACTGCTGTGGATCGTGGACGTCTACAGCTTCTTTGTCGCCGGTCTGCTGATTGTTATGGGGGCCATTGGTGACCGGATCGGCCGGCGCCGGTTGCTACTGGCCGGTGCCGTCGGCTTCGGCGTGGCGTCGCTGCTGGCCGCCTACTCGACCAGCGCGGAAACGCTGATCGTCGCCCGCGCGCTACTGGGCGTCGCCGGTTCGACGCTCATGCCATCGACGTTGGCGCTCATCCGCAACATGTTCCACGACGCGAAGCAGCGCGCCATGGCCGTTGCCGCGTGGTCGATGACCCTCATGGCGGGCGCCGCGCTCGGCCCCGTCGTCGGCGGCGTGCTGCTGGAGTTCTTCTGGTGGGGCTCGGTGTTCCTGCTTGCCGTCCCGGTAATGGCGATCCTGTTGGCCTTCGCGCCGGTACTGTTGCCGGAGCACCGCGATCACCACCCGCCCCGGTTGGACTGGGCCGGCGCGGTACTGTCGCTGATCGCGGTGCTGGCCGCAATCTATGGCCTCAAACGCGCCGCCGAGGACGGCCTTGACGGAGTGACCGCGCTGGCAATGGGGGTCGGGCTCACCGCAGGCCTCCTGTTCATCGCCGGGCTGCGTCGATCCAACCACCCGTTGATCGACCTGACACTGTTCCGGCGGCGGACCTTCAGCGTGGCGCTGTCCGTCCTGCTACTCAGCACGCTCGTTCTATTCGGGATCACCTACTTCACCGCGCAATACGTGCAACTCGTTCTCGGGCTGAGCCCGCTCGCCGCCGGGCTCTGGATGGTGCCCCCGCTGCTGGTGGGGCTCCTGCTCACCATGCTCGCGACGGCCGCCAGCGGTCGGCTGCGTCCCACGCATGTCATCGTCGGCGGGTTGGCGCTGGCCGCGCCGGGCTTCGCCGTCCTGGCCGGTCTTGACGACACGGGTGACCTGCCTCAACTGGTCATCGGTCTCGCCTTCGCATTCGGAGGCATCCTGCCCGCGTCCACCCTCGGTGTTGACATCGTCATCAGTGCCGCACCACCCCAGCGGGCAGGCGCCGCGTCGGCCATCTCCGAAACCGCGACCGAACTCGGCGGAGCCCTGGGCATCGCGGTCCTGGGCAGCATAGGCGCCGCCGTGTACCGTGAGCGGATCGGCGCCGCCCTACCGGCCGGAACGTCGCAGCGCGTGGCGGACGCCGCCCGCGACTCGCTCGGCGGCGCGACCGCCGCAGAACTGCCCCCGGCGGTTCTTAGCGCGGCTCGAGAGGCCTTCGCGGCCGGCATGCGGGTATCCGCGATCGTCGCCGCACTGCTGGTTGTCGCCGCGTCGCTGACCGTCGCGACCGTGCTTCGCCAAACACGTGGGTCACGAGCGGCCGGTCGTGGTCAGCGCGCTGTCGGGTGACGGCCGTACAGCGAACGTCGCCGAGGGGGTTCACCTAAGAGGGTGTCGCTTCTTTTCGGAGGGCGCGAGCGAGGCGGCGAACGGCCTCGTCCATGAGGTCGGGTGGGGCAGCGGCGTAGGTCAGGCGCAGGTGCGGCGCCGGGGGTTCTGCCGCGTACCAGGGACGGCCGGGGAAGACGACGACGCCTTCGGCGGTCGCTGCGGCGGCCAGCGCGACATCGTCGGTGCTGTCCGGAAGGCGGACCCACAGGTGCAGGCCGCCGCGTGGGACCGTCGGCAGGGCGAGTTCGGGCAGGTGCCGGCGCAGTGCGGTCAGAAGCGCCTCGCGCCGTGCCCGCAACGCGGTGCGCAGGGTGCGGCGGTGCCTCGTCCACGCCGGTGCGGTGACGAACTCCAGCGTGGCCTGCTGCAGCGGGCCGGCGACGAAGAAGTCGTCGAGCAACCTGGCCGAACGCAGCCGGGCCCCGGCTGGGCCGCGGGCGCCGATCGCGGCGACGCGGAGGCCGGGAGCGACCGACTTGGTCAGTGAGCGCAGGTAGATTACGTGCCCGTCAGGGTCGTCGGCGGCCAGCGGTAGCGGGGCCTCTCCGTCGATGGTGAGGTCGCGGGCGTAGTCGTCCTCGATCAGGAACGCTCCGGCGTCGCGTATGGCACCGGCGACCTCGACTCGGCGGTGAGCTGCCAGGGTCGCGCCGGTCGGGTTGGCGTAAAGCGGTTGGCAATAGAACAGTCGCGCGCCGGTGCGAGCAAACGCGGCGGCGAGCTGGTTAGGGACTACGCCGTCGGCGTCGGCGGGCACCGGTACTACTCGGAGCCCAGCCGCCCGGGCGGCGGCCAGCGCCCCCAGGTAAGTCGGGGACTCGACGAGCAGGGTATCGCCGGGTGCGGCGAGCGCGCGCAACGCGGACGACAGCGCCGCCTGCCCGCCCGGGCAGATCACCATGTCGTCGGCGCGCAGCCGGGCCCCGGCCTCACGGGCGAACCAGGCGCGCAGGTCCTCGCGCCCCTCGACGGGCCAGCGCTGCCATGCCGTGGGCTGCCGGGCCGCCCGGGCGAGCGCGGCGCCGAGCGTCGCGGCCGGCTGCAGATCTGCGTCCAGGTAGCCGCCAGATAGCGGAATCGCTCCCGCAGGGGGCAACGCCAGTAACGCTTGCACCTCCTCCTCGCCAGGTCGGCGGGCACCGAGAGCGACGGTCTGCCAGGACAGGTCGGGGGCGCGTCGCTCGTGCGGAAGGGCGGCCACGAAGGTGCCCTTTCCTGGTCGCGTCTCGATCAGGCCTTGCGCCACCAGCCGTCGGACCGCCTCGGCTACAGTCACCGGCGAGGCCTGATGTCGGGTGGTCAACTCGCGCACCGAAGGCAGCCGTGTGCCGGCGTCCGCGGCGGCCACGAGCCCGCGCAGATCTTGGATAATGCGGTCCACCGCGTTACCGTCGTTCATGAAGAAACAGAGTAGCGCTACTGCCGAAACTACGGTAACGGCGGATCGGGTCATCGGTCTTACGCTCGGCGCGCTGGGCGTGCTCGCTTTCAGCATGTCGCTTCCGGCCACCCGCGTCGCCGTTCAGCAACTCGACCCGTGGTTCGTAGCCTTCGGTCGAGCCGTCGGTGCGGCGTTACTGGCAACGGCGTACCTACGGTCCACCAACCCGCCCCGGCCGACTAGGAGCCAGTGGCGGCGACTGTCGATCGTCGCGCTGGGCGTGGTCGTCGGCTTCCCGCTGTTCACCTCGCTGGCACTGACCACCCACACCTCGGCACACGGCGCGGTGGTCATCACCGTGCTGCCCGCCATGACCGCCGTGTTCGCGGTACTGCGAGCCGGCGAGCGCCCACCCCTGTTGTTCTGGGCCGCCAGCATCGGCGGGCTACTGGCGGTGCTCGCCTTCCTGATCACGAGCGGTGCTGTGCACGGCGCACTGTCGACGGCCGACCTTTTCCTGCTCGCGGCGGTCGTCCTGTGTGGGCTGGGATACGCCGAGGGCGGCGCGCTCGCCCGGGAAATGGGCGGCGCCCGGACGATCTGCTGGGCCCTGCTGCTCTCGCTGCCCGTCACCCTGCTCATCACGCTCGTCGCCGCGTCGGCCCACCCGCCGCGCGCCGACGCCGCTGCCTGGTCGGCGTTCGGCTACCTCACCGCAATCTCCATGTTCCTTGGTTTCTTCGCCTGGTACGCAGGCCTAGCCCGAGGTGGCATCGCCCAGGTCGGCCAGATCCAGCTCACACAGCCGGTACTCACTCTGCTCTGGTCCGCGCTACTGCTCGCAGAGACCGTCACCCCTGCCTCGATCGGGGCAGCGCTGGTCGTGCTGGCCTGCGTCGTACTGTGCCAACACGCTCGCAGCGCGCGCAACAACTCAGGACGCAACCGCTGACGCAATGGATCCGCTTGTCCACCACCCATGTCCCGGGCGGCGCAAGGCTTCCAGGCGAGCGTCTGGCCTCGCCCGCTAGTCCCTGAACCTGTCGACGTGACGGCCTCGGGCACACTCAACTTAGCTGCCCGTTTCATTGAGCTGCGACCGTGGCCCGTGCGATCGGGGCAGTGAAGTACTGCTCGGCCGAGTTCGCCCGCGCCTTCGTACGGTGGAACGTACGCCAGCCGATGGGCCGGGTCGAGTCATGTTTCGACAACGCCGTCGCGGAGGTCACTTTCTCCAGCATCAGGGTCGAGCACGTCTACCGCCGCCAGCGTGAAATAATTGGCCTGGGCGAGCGAGGCTCCGGCCTCGCATCTGACGGCAAATCGTCGAACAGACCATCGCTCTGTTCCACTGGTCCCGCCAGCTGCGCAACCGCTGGGAATCCACAAACTTCCTCACCCTCTGCCCATCATCCGCCGGCGACGAACTCCGACACTCGATGAGTTAGGAGGAGTTCCAACGCGCGGGGATGCACAATACGCACCGTGCGCGCCCGGAGAGACCGCCGGCGCCCAAATCCCCCCGGTATGCAAAAACATGCCCCGGCGAACAGGTGAGGTGCACCCGTGCCTGAACGTGAACGGTTAGAAGATGCACCGTAGATAGGGTAGGCGCCGCTGGGGGTTTTCCCCACTCCCCCGTCAGCCGGTTCTAATCTGTACCTCAGGGGTACTGCCGGTGAACGTGGCGATGCGCTCGGCTTCCGCCTCAATCTCCCCCTTTGGGACATCGCCGCACTCCTTGAACAGCACCACATCCAGCCTGTCATCCTTGAGCTCCCAGGTGCCGGCGATTCGTCCCTGATGAACCACTACGGCAGATATCCATCCCCCTGCCCTGCTGATGTCCTTGCGACGCGTGGCGCCGATCAGCTGGGTATCCTTCGTGCCCGGGCCGAGTATATACTGGTCGAAGGCGGGAAGTAGGCGCACCTCGTCGAATGGCTTGACCTTCGCAATCTTGTCCACTTCGCGCGCGGGTGCGTACGCTGACTGACCCTCAACGTCCACCTCGATGAGCTCGCCGGCGTCAACGAGGTCGGCGTACCATGACTTCAAATGGGTCATCTTCAGCCCGCCGCGGTAGAGCCACTGGTTGAACACGTCGATTGACGCGGGACCGTAGCTGTTGAGGTACGCCGGAATCGCGACGCGCGCCGCTTCTGCCGGGTGCGGCAGTCCTTTCCAACCCCTCAGGTAGGTGTCCGGACGGGTGAACGTGACTCGGTTACCGTCGCTCGGCCCGTTGATGAGATATCCCTGAAACGCCAGCGGCTTGAGCACCGTACCCCAGCCTGACGTCAGGTCCTCCCTGATGCTGGCATCCTTCGTATGCTCGATCACGGCTTCCGTCAACTGTTCGCGGGTGAGAACTTTGCCATCCAACGCTGTATAGACGCCCTCAGCGATCGCCTCTAATTCCTTGAGGGTAACAAAGTTGCGCTGCCACACCGGCTTCTCCCACGCCCTGGTGGCGGCCAGCAGCGACAGATAGGCGGGCGCGTCTTCCGGGGCCAGTAGATGCAACGTGCCGCGCATCGCCCAGGTCTTGATGAGCTTCTTGTCTTTAACTGCCTTCGGCAGGTCGCCTTTGATTGGTTTCGCCTGGCGCGCCGCGACGGCAAGTTCGGCACATGACGCGACCTGCGCCTGCACACCACAGAGGACCCGCACGACGGCAGCTACACCGGTGTCTTTCACCTGACGGTCAAGAAGTTGACGACGCATCCGCCATGCGAACACCTGATCCCACGTCAACTTCATAGCCTCTCCGCCCTCCGAGACGAATCGTGTCACCCATGCTAGCAACAGTGATCGGCCGCGTTCCGACAGTACTCTGGCAGCGTACGGATGGAGCGAAGAACTGATCGAACGCTTTTGCACCGCCCTCAGGACTACGACGCGCCGTCTACCTGCGCAACGCACTGACCCAGGCACCGGAACCCCCTCGCCGTGTCGCTGACCGGTGGCAACCGCCACGACATCACCGAACTGCTCTCGCTGATCCACAGGAACCCGCCCGTAGGGAGTCGACGTGGCTGACCCCACGCCGGCGTCCCGGCTAGTTCTCCGGCAACCGCGCCGGACAGTACGGGCGAAGAACATTCATCCGTCCACGCATCGCCCGCCGCGATCAACCCCACGTCGAATGGGTGGTCCAGGCCACCGTCGCCTGATACAGGGCTTGAAACTTTCACGTATCCGGCGTGAGTATCCCGTCCGCTGCCGACGACTCTAACGCTCAAAGAGTTAGAGTTATTAGAGGTCCGCGCCATTACCCGCCCCCGCCCGCCGACCATGAACCCGCCAAATTGGGCGACCTCCTACTTAGACAGGCGCGACTCTAGCGTTTCTTCACCAGTAGGCCGCGTCGGTCCACAGTCGGAAGTCGGCGCGAATTCCAGCGGATCCAGGCGGGGAAACTCGTGGGCGGCCTGATGTCTTACGGGCAACGACAAAGTGTTGCTCCTGATGAATACCCGCGCTCTGCGGACGGAAGGCAAAGTCCCCACGGGTGCTACGAATTCGGGGTATCGGACGCGCTGGCGATGGCCCACTCTCAGGTAGTGCGCGGACCTGCATATCTCACACTTCCATCCGTTGAGGCGAAGAATTTTTTGCGTCAAATCCGGGCCTCATGTTAAGCAGCTGTGACACTTTCGCCCAACTCCTCTGTGAACCATCGACGACCATCCCACCACGTATGCAGGAGGCTGGCCGGAGCTGAAGATGCGGTCGCAAAGACCGAGAGTTGCGTGTCGTATTGTACCGCTACTGGATCACTGACAATGGAATGCCCGCTGTCTTCATAATGCCAGCTTCCGAAGTAGTACCAATGCAACAGGGTTCCTTCAGCGCCACGGGCATAGATTTGTAGACTACCGTCAAGATAGGTTATCGCGCTCGGCCGGCCTGCGATGTACCCGCCAGGAAGTCCCTGGTAGTGCCAGGTATGGTCGTCCTGCGTGAAGTAGTGCTTGAGCGCGTTGTCCACGCCTCGGGCGAACACGCTAAGCTGGCCATTATAGACAACGGCAGTTGGATCACCACTGATTACGCCGCCGAGGTTGGTCTTCGACCAGCCATTACCGTTCCACCGGCGGTGGTGCAACGAATTGCCCTCCCGCGCGAACACATGCAGCCCATTAGCATACTCCACGACGGTTGGATCTCCGGAAATGCCGTCACTGAAAGATTCGCTGCTCCAGCCAGTATCCAAGCGATACCACCAGTGCCACAGCGCGCTGCTGCCGCTCCGGGCTAGGACATGCAGAGTCCCGTCGGAATAAGCTGTGACCGCTGGTGTGCCAACGATAGAGCCACCTAGGTCTTCGGTGCTGCTCCAGCCCGTTCCGTACCAAAATCTATGCAGAAGCTGATTGTCAATGCTGCGACCGAAGACGCTAAGCTGGTTGTTGTACCTCACGGCGATGGGCGTACTGTTGATCGGGTCGCCCATGGATTCGTTGATCCAAACATTGTTGCGGTAGTACCAATGGTGTAGCGCGCCGTTGACGCTTCTCTGGAATACCTGTAACGTGCCATCAAGATATTCGAGGGACGCACTTCCTGGCGGCCGTGGGACATATGCCTTGTCCGCCGCAGACCTCCCATAGTGCTGCAGCACGTTTACGGAGGAGCCCACCATAGCATAGCTGCCATGCACATCGGTCGAGCTGCCCCTCGAGCAAACCAAGTCCAGGGCGAGGCAAATAGTAACGGCACGACTTGTGAACTGCGTGTTGATCTGTGCACTGCCGAGGATTCCGCCACCGCCATATGCTCCCAGATACTCCCCGGTACGGTTGTCGATATAATGGCTATAGCTTGCGTTGTTCACTCCGATTGGGTCAGATATCAGAAGAATGGCGCCGATCGCCCCTCTGGCGCTTTCGCTAAGCTGACGATCAAGCGTTGTGTGAACAATCTGAGCTCCTTGTGAGTAGCCAATCAGAATTGTTCTTGATATCGGACAACTTGCGGCAGCGGTATTAAGAATGGAAACGAGGTTCGCGACGCCCTCCTCCATCGATCTCCAATAGCCTCCCGACACTGCTTTCCAATCAATTGGCGCAGCCGGATAGGCCAACGAGACGTAACTAATCTGACTTTGTGGAACGCGCTTAGACGCCAGCCGTTGACCGATGTGGTCGGCGGCGGGGCCGACAGGCACACTCATCCGGTGAGGACCGTCGTACCCCTGACCTGAACCGCGAACGCCGACGATCGTATAATCGGTGCATTCGGCTTCGTTCCCTGAACTTCCGCGAACCGGTTCGACAACGACGAGAGTAGCGATGAGCACCACAACTAGATTCGCTATGACTTGGGTTCGGATTCTCATACTCCATCTTGGAAGGTGCGGGTATAGGCGACGTATAGCAGGGCGCTCCACTTGGCGGCAATCAGACGGCTTAATGTGTGTTTGAGAACGGGCTGACGAGGTCTAGGTGGGGTGGTTCGTCGGCCTGGTCGTGGAGCCTGTCATGCGGGTGATGGCGGCCAGCGGGCGGAGGCGGCCGGGTGGCGTTCGTAGTCGCGGGCCAGCGGGCGGGAGAGGGTGAGCCAAGCCAGGGGGGTTCGACCCAACGGTAAGGGTGAACCGCGAAGCCGCCTGTTCGGCGGGCTTGTGGACGACCTCGAGCGTGGTGCGCGGGGTGTCGTGGGTCCAGTCGACCAGGCGACCGCCCAGGCCACGGGTGTTGGCGCCCTTCACTGTTTGTGAGTCGACAAGGCCCGCCGAAATCCCGGCTGCCGGCGCTACACCGCGCCTCAACCCGCAGCCTCGCCAGCAGTTCTCCGTCGCCCCGACTTCTTCGCACCGGGTGATACGCCGGTAGACCGCTGCCATGGCGGCGAGTCAGCATGCGTCTGGTGCGCAGTACCTAAGTGATTGCATGAGAATCTCCCGCCGTGGATGCTGTCCCCGGCGGCCGTCCATGCTCAGCCTGCTAACAGCAGCTCGATCAGGCCAACCCGGCATCCGGCAGGATCCTTCTATGGAAGTCAAGCGGCGGTGAGGGTGGTCAGGTTGCGAGGAGAGCGGGTAGATCTCGCGGACGATGTATCGCTTGAGGCAGCGCATGGGTCTCATTCTTGTTGGGGCCTGTTTGGTGCGTCTGTCGACGTATGCGCGGGTGCGGGGATCGTGACGTATGCGGACGAGGGCACCGGCGTCTAGGGCGGCGTTAGCGGCTGTGTCTCGGCCACGGTTGAGGCGGTCTCTGTCGGTGCATCCCGAGCTGGCGAGGATGCGTGCGGCGCCGCAGAGGTGTGCCCAGGGCGGCTTTCGGAGCGCAGCCGGTCGAGGCTGTCGCGGGCGGTGCCTTGCGACGTCGGTGCCTGCGCCGTAGACGACGTGCAAGTGTTGGCCGGTACGGGGCGACGGCGGGTTGCAGGCGCAGGTCGGCTTGGGTGGCTCTCGGCGGTCAGCGTCTAAACCCAGGTCGCCAATGACAGCCAAGGCGGCCTTGGTGGCCTCGACCGGATCGTGAGTCGGGTCTCGTCGACCGTCAGCGTCGCGCTGCCGGTCGATGAGCGTGGCGCCGGGGGTGGCTCAGCTCGCCCTCGGCGCATTTCGGGTGCTGAGACGAGCAGACGGTGCAGTTGATTCATTGCGGCGGTAGGGCTTTCACCGCGCCTCGGCGGGCTACTCGTAGGGTGCGGACGGCCTCGACTGATCCGGATCGTGTCTCCGAGGATGCCGTTTGCTAGCCCACGCCGGAAAAGGGGGTGTGAAGCATTGCCCAGTGCCGGACACAGGATGGGTGGAAGGGGGTCAGATGCCGGCGGTGGAAAAGCGTTTTACGGCGCTGTACGAGCGCTACTACGACGACGTCGAGCGGTATGTGCGCAGGCGGGCGGCCGATATCGCGGTGCGGGATGTCGTGGCTGAGGTGTTCTTGGTTGCGTGGCGACGGTTCGGTGAGGTGCCGAGTGAGCCGTTGCCGTGGCTGTACGGGGTGGCCCGCAGGGTGCTCGCAAACGAGATACGTGGTCTTCAGCGCGGCCGACGACTCGTCGAGTGGGTCGCGGCGAACGCCGTGGGCGTTGTTGGTGATCACGCGGATGAGGTGATTGGCCGGGTGACGGTGGCCGTGGCGTTCGAGCGGTTGCCGGAGAGCGACCGGGAGGTGCTGCGTCTGGTGGCCTGGGAGGGCCTTGGGATGCGGGATGCGGCTGCGGCGGCTGGCTGCTCGATGGCGGCGTTCGCGATGCGGCTGCACCGTGCCCGGCGGCGCCTCCATCGCGAGCTGAGTTCCGTCGCCCCGTCGCCCGACACGGCAGCGGGGTGGCTGAGACCGGTTGTTGTAGAGGAGGGAAACGGATGATTCGACGCGTGAGGCGTGAGGTTAGTCAGCTGCTGGGTCCGTTGGACCCGGCACAGGGAGGGGAGACCCTGGTGGGCGCGACTGGCCGGCAGGTTGATTTGCAGCGGATCATGTCGTCGGGGAATCGAGGCCCGGATCGGCCGAGGTTGGGCCTGACCCGTCGTCGGCTTGTGTTAGCCGCGGCCGTCACAGCAGCCGCCGGCACCGCAGCAGCGACGGGTACGAGCTTGTTGGGGCCTGCGCCGAATCCGGCGCTCGCGGCAACGCCGGCGCCGCTCGCCTTTAAACGTCCAGCCAATGCGTGGCCAGCGGAGAAGATTCTCAGGGATATCGCGGGTAGGGCGGAGCATTCGACTGACGAACCGCGCGGCGGAGAGGATGAACATCTGGTGATCGTGAGCTGGGACCTGTGGACTCAGGTTGATGGCAAGCGAGTGACCTCCGCGGTGGTTCCTGCCCGGCGGGAGTCGTGGCGGGGCCCGGATGATTCGGGACGGGTAGTCTCGAGCTACGAGACGCCGATTTTTCGCTCAAAGGAAGACCGCAAGACCTGGGAGCGCGACGGCTCGCCAGGAGCCACCGCCGAGCGTCAAACGACGGACTTTCCCACTGGACAGTTTCCGGCGATTTGGAAAGAACAGCCGCCCACCGACCTAGCGTCCCTGACGGAGTGGCTGGCCCGCGGCCACCCGACCGAGAACGGCCCAGCCGAGGCGATCGTCGCGATTACCGATCTGGCCCGGGAACGTGTCCTCGGGCCTTCCACTCGGGCCAACGTGCTCCGCGTGCTAGCCACACTTCCAGGTCTGGCCTACGACGGCGAAGTCACCGACCGGGCTGGCCGCCGAGGCGAGGCATTCTCGATCGAGTCTAGCTTCAGCGGCCTGCCCACCCGATACACGGTCATCGTGGAGCCCGCTACCGGCCATCTGCTCAGCTATGAGCAGATGCTCACCCAGACCGCTGGAAAACTCAACGTCCGCATCCCGGCAGTGATCGGATATGAAATGTACCAAAAGTCCAACTATGCAGACCGCCCGAACTAGAATTCTTGGCCGAGACGCCTAGGGCCTGTGTCGAAGTCCGTCACAGCCACTCGTTGATTGCGGCGAGGTGGATGGTGGCTTCGTAGCGGACGGCCAGCTTGTCGAAGCGGGTGGCCACGGCGCGGTTGCGCTTGAGCCGGTTGAT
>RKMI01000233.1_pt1 | contig 22026 bp, 15 predicted proteins | sample 2174191 | NCBI WGS metagenome assembly RKMI01 (sample SAMN10236717, study PRJNA505201) | synthetic metagenome | isolation source: mock community containing 12 organisms: Thioclava sp. ES.032, Psychrobacter... | place: USA: Walnut Creek | collected 2015-10-01
CTCACCCGTCCGCCGCTCGTCAGCATCCAGCAAGCTGGATCTGTTACCGCTCGACTTGCATGTGTTAGGCCTGCCGCCAGCGTTCAATCTGAGCCATGATCAAACTCTTCAGTTTAAAATCATTGTGGTTCTTACTCACCACCCCAAAGGGCAGCAAAAGCGAACCAAACTTGGCTCAAGGGTCAAACGAATTCATTCAATATCGGCTTCGAAAAGCCGTAGTGCTTGAGTCGCTTGCCTTGATATTCGGTGATTTATCACCCTCATCGGCAAGCGCCCACATGAATTACCTGATCAAATTATTAAAGAGCGTTTCGCTTTACAAAACCGGCCAACCGGTGAACGGTTTGGCCTCAGCGAGGAAGACGTATTCTACGCACTTCCGGGTGGTTGTCAATGACTAATTGGCGCGAGGTGATGCAAACCCACTGTCACCATCAGCACCCTAACTCACTGACAAACCGAGGGTTTTAAACCCTTCTCACCGCTGGCAACGCTTGGCGTCCCCGGCAGCGGATGCGTACTTTACGGTGTCACCGCCGGGTTGGCAAGAGGCAGGGCGAAAAAATCCAACGCCACCCTGCTCTACTCTCATCAGCGCAAACTTCACTACTCATTATTGAGCGTGGCGCAATGCGCCTGACACTAGCGAATCCGAACTGAGGTCAGCAATACTCCGCGCTCCTGTCAGTGTCATGGCAACCCTCATTTCTTTTTCGAATAGCTCAAGCAAATGGGCGACGCCTGCCTCTCCAGCCGTGGCTAGCGCATAGATAAAAGCGCGGCCTATCAATGCCGTATCTGCCCCCATAGCAACCATTCTCACAACATCTAACCCGCTACGCACACCAGAATCGGCCAAAATAGTCAGATCGCCTTTAACGGCATCCGCTATAGCTGGTAAGGCTCGCGCAGTGGAAGGCACGCCATCAAGCTGACGACCACCATGGTTGGAGACAACAATGCCATCGGCGCCGAAACGGACCGCGTCTCGCGCATCCTCAGGGTCCAGGATGCCCTTGATGATCATCGGGCCATCCCAAAATTCACGAATCCACTCGAGGTCTTTCCATGAGATTGACGGATCAAAGTTATCACCAAGCCAAGCAATGTAGTCCTCAAGCTCCGTTGGCTTACCGCGATAATCAGAAACATTGCCCAAGTCATGAGGGCGACCATTAACACCCACGTCCCAGGCCCAAAAAGGGTGTGTTGCTGCTTGAAGCATGCGCTTCATCGGACCGTTCTTACCACTCATACCTGAGTGGGCATCGCGGTAGCGGGCGCCGGGAACCGGCATGTCGACGGTGAAAATCAGCGTCTTTACACCTGCTGCTTTAGCACGCTCTAAGACGTGCTTCATAAAGCCACGGTCTTTCAAAACGTAAAGCTGGAACCAGATGGGGCGTTCCACTGCCGCAGCCACCTCCGCAATCGGGCACACCGATACGGTGGAGAGAGTAAATGGAACGCCTTTCTTAGTGGCAGCACGCGCCGCCTGCACTTCACCGCGCCTTGCATACATCCCCGCCAGCCCAACAGGCGCCAGGGCAACAGGCATCGCCAGCTTTTCGCCAAACAGCTCAGTCTCCAGGGAAAGTGACGACATATCCTTTAGTACGCGCTGACGCAACGCAATATCGGCTAGATCATCGACATTACGCCGCAGGGTGTGCTCTGCATAGGCGCCACCATCAGCATAGTGGAAAAGAAACGGAGGAAGACGACGCTTGGCAGCCTTGCGGTAGTCCGTAGATGCTGAAATTATCATGGCGAGCCCTATGCAGCGGGTGTGCTATATGCTGGCACCCAAAACTAAAAATTGGTTTTACCAATTGACAAAAGTTCAGCACCAACATTAGTGAGGCAATCCAACAGTGTCAATTGATGATGCCGCCTGCAAGCTATTTACAGACCTATACTTTAGTCCAAATTAACAAACAGCCAGGCTCGCCACCCACCACTACTTCTGGAAGTTACTTGAGCTGAGTGGATAATCGTCTTAATATTGGTCTTACCAATTTATTTAAGGAGCTGTTAGATGAGCTACCCGCCGCTCCGCCAACAGCGTTTGGCCGATGTAATTACCGAGCGCTTAGAGGCCATGATCTTAGAAGGCAGCTTAAAACCCGGGCAGCGGCTACCGCCCGAGCGCGAGCTTGCCGAACGTTTTGGCGTATCACGCCCGTCATTAAGGGAAGCCATACAAAAATTGTCGGCTCACGGCTTATTGACCAGTCGTCAAGGCGGGGGCACTTTCGTCAATGATTCTCTCAATAGTGGGTATACCGACCCCTTATTAGAAATGCTCTCGAGACATAAAGAATTTCATTTAGATTTACTTGAGTTTCGGGATGCCATGGAGGGCATTTCGGCTTATTACGCAGCCCTGCGGTCTACGCCCGCCGATAAGGCAGTGCTCATACAGCGCTTTGAAGAGCTTGATGGCGGCTTTGTCGGTGCCGACCCTGCTCAAGAAGCGAAGCTAGATGCGGCCTTTCACCTATCGATTGCGGAAGCGGCACACAACGTCCTGCTGTTACATACTATTCGAGGCATTTTCCACCTTTTAGAGCAGAGCATTGTTGATAATTTAGCGCACCTCTTCGCCAAGCCTGACTCTCGTACACAGCTAATGAAGCAGCACCGCGCGCTGCTGGATGCGATCTTGGAAGGCCGAGCCGAGGATGCCCGCGCTCGCGCCCATGAACACTTGGTCTACGTAGAAGAAGGGCTATTGGAAATGGCAAGAGCCGAAACCCGCGCTCAGCGTGCGCTGCGCCGGGCCCAAGGGGCGAGCTCGGCACCGGCATGAAATTTTCTCCTTTACGCTGGCGATATCTATGGTTGATCGCGGTGCCGTTAGGCCTCGTCTTCTGTATGTGGCAAGCCGCGCTACTTGCCCGGGAGCAGGCACTGACCAACCTTCAGGAGGAAGCAGAAAACGAACTCCGCCTTTCCGCTGCCAACCTAAACGGCTATCTGTTGCGCTACGACTATCTGCCCCAGCTGCTGGCCACGCGCGAGGGTGTCCAGCGTTTCCTAGCGTCACCCAATCGCCAAGACCCCATGCCACTCAACTTACTGCTCGACCGTTTCCGTTTTACTTCGGGGGTATCTGACGTGTACCTCCTAGATCGGGATGCTGACACAGTCGCCGCCAGCAACTGGCACCGTCCAAACACTTTTATCGGACAAAATTACGCTTTTCGGAGCTATTACCGAGAGGCGATGGCAGGCGGGGAAGGACGTTTTTACGGACTTGGCCTTCAATCTCAGGAGCGCGGTTATTACTTTTCAGCGCCTGTGTGGCTAGATGACACCTCACCGGATGCACGTCCCGACGGCGTCCTTGTCATAAAAGTACTGCTCAACGACGTTGAGGAAAGCTGGGCGGAACAGGACTCAACGCTCTTTGTTACCGATGACGACAATATTATCTTTCTCGCCAGCCAGCCCGAACTGCGCATGAACGCGCTGTATCCACTTACCGAGGGGCAGCGGCAAGCGTTGCATGAGACAAAGCGCTATGGCCAAGAACCACTGACCCCATCAGGCATTCAGGTTCAAGACGTGCATGGTGCTCACAGCCAAATCGTAACCTTTCAAGAGGAGCCGCTCAGTGATGGGCACTACCTGAACCTGACCCGCGAAATCCCCGAGTTTGGCTGGCAAATGCATATTCTTAAGCCGCTTAGTCCGGTCGTGAACGCGCAGTGGATGGCTGCATTAATGGCCGGCGGCCTCTATGGAGTTGTCACTCTGGCTGCGGGTATTGGCTGGCAACGATTACGCCTCCGCCGTGAGCGCGAGACATTCGCCGAACGCGAGCGGCAAACCTTGGCCCGCGTACGCGATGAACTGGAAATGAGCGTTGAGCGACGCACCCGCGACCTCGTCGCCAGCAACCAACGCCTATCTGATGAAATAGACGAGCGTCGCCGTGCAGAAGCCAACCTGAGGCAAACCCAAGATGAATTAATTCAAGCAGCTAAGCTGGCGGTATTAGGTCAGCTCGCGGCTGGCATTAATCACGAGCTTAATCAACCGCTAGCGGCTATTCGCGCCTATAGCGAAAACGCCCGGCGTTTTATCGAACTTTCGAGAGTGGAGCAAGCGGACGCCAACCTAGAGCAAATTATTGAGCTCACCCAAAGGATGGCCGACATTAGCGCTCAACTACGCCAATTTTCCCGCAAAAGTAGCGACCGTCCTGAGACGATTTCCGTTCAAGCGTGTGCCGATTACGCATTACGCCTTTTCCAAAGCCGCCTTCGCGACGATCACGTTCGTGTCGAACAGCATTGGCCCGAGGATACGCTCTGGGTAAAGGCCGACCTAGTGCGTCTGGAGCAAGTACTGGTCAATTTAATTGGCAATGCGCTCCAGGCTATGAAAGAGACCGCTACGCCGCAACTTACGCTTAGTGCTCACGCCGAAAACCAACAGATCATCATTCGGGTTGCCGATAACGGCCCAGGCATTCCCCCTTCCTACCTTGAACAGGTTTTCGAGCCGTTTTTCACTACCAAAGCGCCCGGTAGCGGTTTAGGCTTAGGATTGTCCATTTCATCGCGTATCATGGATGATCTAGGTGGAAAGTTGCAGGCAGCTAACCTGCCCGATAGTGGCGCTTGCTTTACCATTATACTTCCTCTCGCGCCCGCGCCGCGAGCTACCCAGGAGATTCATTCCGATGCATGAGCCGTCGACGCTGCCGGTCATGGTGATTGACGACGAACCGCATCTGCGAATCACCGCCAGCCAGACCCTCGAACTTGCCGGTTATACACCGCACTGCTTTGAATCCGCTGAAGCGGCACTAGCGGCCTTACCCGTCAACTTTCCCGGCGTGATTGTCAGCGACATTCGCATGCCTGGCATGGATGGCATGACGCTGCTGCACGAACTCCATCGTCGCGACAGCACCCTGCCAATTATTTTGATTACCGGACATGGTGATATTTCAACCGCTGTTGAAGCCATGCGCGCCGGTGCCTGGGACTTTCTGGAAAAACCTTTCGCCGGCGAAGAACTGCTTGATGTAGTGCGTCGTGGCATCGAAACGCGCCAGCTCAGCCTGGAAAACAACCGCCTTAAAGCGGAGCTTGAAGCCCAGCAAGCGGCGCTCGGTCCGCGTTTGGTAGGTCGTACGCAGGTGATTTCACGGCTGGCGGCGATGATTCAGCGCATCAGCCAAGTAGAAGCTGACGTTTTGCTGTTTGGTGAAACTGGCACTGGCAAAGACCTCGTTGCCCGCGCTATTCACGAACGCAGCGCTCGGCGCAACCACCCCTTTATGGCAATTAACTGCGGCGCGGTTCCAGAAAACACCATCGAGTCTGAGCTATTCGGGCATGAGAAAGGGGCGTTTACCGGCGCCGTTGAGCGGCGAATCGGCAAATTCGAACACGCGAACGGGGGGACGGTGTTCTTGGATGAAATTGAATCCATGCCCCTCGCGCTGCAGGTTAAATTGCTGCGTGTACTGCAAGAACGTCATATTGAAAGGCTAGGCGCCAACGAAGCGGTACCCCTCGATATCCGCGTCATTGCCGCCACCAAAGTTGATCTCAAAGTAGCCGCCGAAGATGGTCGCTTTCGTGAAGACCTGTATTACCGACTCAACGTCGTCACCTTACCACTTCCGGCGCTCAGAGAGAGGCGTGAAGATATCCCGCTGCTGTTTCAGCACTTTGCCGTCGTGGCCGCCAACCGCAGTGGCCTGGAAGCACCCACCGTCGACAGCCACGGCGTCGCCAGCTTGCTGGCCCACGATTGGCCAGGTAACGTGCGCGAATTGCGTAATCTGGCCGAGCGCTATGTGTTGCTCGGTGCGGCCTTCGATTACCGGTTGGATGCACTGCTCGAAGGGGCCCAAGCAGATACCGAAGAACCCACCCTACCTCGCCAGGTCGAACTGTTCGAAAAAAGCCTGATCAGCCAGTCGCTATCTCGCTACCACGGCCGCGTCACTGAAGTTTGCCAGCACCTAGGCATTCCCCGCAAAACCTTCTACGACAAACTAAAAAAACACGGGTTACATGCTGACGACTACCGCCATAGTAGCGAACCCTGAGTTAATAGCTCGCCGAGCACGTTCCAGGGCGGAAGCCAAGGCCAGAGCGGTAACAAGGCAACCAGCATCAACATATTCGATAGCGGGCGACGGCAATCACCAAACTTCAACGCAGTGCCAAATGACCGCTTAAGCCGCGCACCTTCCAAATCGACGCTGTAAATTTCGTCCAACGTCAAGTGTACGATAAACCCAAGCCATACTGCCGCCCCATGCGACCAGGCAAGCCACGCAGGCTGTGATAGGAGTTGGAAGCTAACAGCAGTCGTCAACAGCGTACAAAGCAGACTCGCCAGCAACGAATGCCAAATACCGCGATGCACGGTGAACCGTGAAAAGGTGATGCCAGCAAAGTAGCGCACTGTGATGTATACCCCAGCGCACGCCATCAGCAACTGCCCCGCGGACAACCAGGGCTGCAGTATGAGTACGCCAAGGACCAGTGCGGGTATTGATAAAATATTAAAAATAAGCCGGATCGAGTGAGATCGATCCGCATCAATATCGGGCAAAATACCGCCAAACGCGGCCAGCGCCACCATCAGTAACGCTTGAGAAGGTGACCACCACTGCGCATGCCAGCCAGCATAAGCCAACAGCATACCGCCTGCGGTGGCCACCGTGAGGTGGGTGCGAAAATTCGCCATGGCGTGCTCGACCAGAAAACTGTATAAATTAACAGATTTATGGCCGATACAACACGCGTTATCAAGAAAAATAGAGGAAAAGAAGCGCTTAAGAAGCGTTTGGCTCGGCGAGGAACTTATCTTTTAATTTTACATAGTTACCCGCGGTATAAGGAAAGAATGCCCGCTCTTTGTCTTTCAGGGGGCGTAATGCTTTGGCTGGGTTACCCGCATAAACGTAGCCGCTTTCCAGATGCTTGCCCGGCGTTACCACCGCACCGGCGGCAATAATCACTTCATCTTCCACCACGGCGCCATCCATCACAATGGCTCCCATACCGACTAAAATGCGGCTGCCCAGCGTACAGCCATGCAGGATGGCTTTATGGCCAATGGTCACATCATCACCAACGGTGAGCGGGAAACCGTCGGGATTAAATTCGCTGGCATGGGTAATATGCAGCACACTGCCATCCTGAACGCTGGTACGCGCGCCAATACGAATACGGTGCATATCTCCACGGATGACCGTCATCGGCCACACAGAACTGTCATCACCCAACTCAACATCGCCAATCACTACGCTGGCCGAATCAATAAATACCCGTTTACCCAAACGCGGGGTCACATTGTCAAAGCTTCTCAAGGCGCTACTCATTGTCTCCTCCTCGCTCTCTATGAAGTGATAACGCCTTACTATAGCAATCCGCTTAGTAGAACCATAAGCGTCAGCGGAATCGATACCCAGCGAACCACATTACGCCACCATAAATAGCGACGCTCACCGACGCCCAGTGCCTTCATTGCCGTGCTGCGAGGCATGATCCAGACAGCAAATATCGAGATTAACAGCCCGCCTAATGGCAAGAAAATATCCGGCGGTACACTGCTCACTAACTCGAACACGTTGCGCCCCAGCAGCGGGCGAAAGTCAGCAAGCGTAGAGAACGACAACGCCGATAGCAGTCCAATCAACCAGACGCTCAACGCTACCACCGCCGTTGAGACGCTACGCCGCCAACCAAACCCCTGTAATGTAGCCACCATGGGCTCAGCCAAATTAATCGCCGAGGTCCAGGTCGCCAACAGCAGTAGCAAAAAGAACAGGCTCAACCAAAGCGAGCCCCAGGGAAGCTCAGAAAACGCTATCGGCAGCGTTACGAACATCAACCCTGGGCCATCGGCAGGGTCCATTCCTTGAGCAAATACCACTGAAAAAATGGCAATACCGGCCAGTAACGCAACGCTAATATCCAACACTGCTACCGCTATGGCCGCACCCGGTAGGCTCTGTTCGTCAGGCATATAGGCGCCATAAGCCATCAACGCGCACGCCCCCACCGCCAGGGTAAAAAAGGCATGCCCCATGGCATGCAATACAACGCTGGGCGTTAGCGCGTCAAAAGAGGGTAAAAATAGCCACGCCAGCGCATCAGCAAATCCGCTGGTGGTGGCCGCATAGGCCGCCAGTAACAGCAACAAGCCATACAATAAAGGCATCAACAGGTTATTTAATCGTTCCAGGCCTTTCGCAACGCCTGCTGCAACCACCGCCATGGTCATAAACAAAAACAACGTGTGGTTAAAAATCAGCAGGCCCGGATTGGCGAGAAAAGACTCAAAACCGGCACCGATTTCTGTTGCACTGGCCTCCTTAAAGTTTCCGTTGATCGATGCCACCAAAAACTCAATAGACCAGCCAGAAACCACCGAGTAAAACGACAAAATGCAAAACACGGTAAAGGCCCCAAAAAGGCCCAGCCAACGCCAGTGACGCGAGGCGCCAGCCTCTGCCGCCAATGCGCCAAGTGCCTGCATGGGGCCTTGGCGTCCTGCCCGGCCAATTAAAATTTCCGCCATCATCACGGGAATACCCAACAACAGAACAAATGCCACATAAATTAATAAAAAAGCGGCCCCGCCGTTTTCACCCGCAACGTAAGGAAAGCGCCAGATATTACCTAACCCCACCGCAGCGCCTGTTACCGCTAGGATAAAGGCTCGCTTTGACCCCCAGCGCTCTAGCGTTTTACTCATTGATGACTCCCGCCTTGGTGGCCCTAAAAGCCCGCAAGACTAACAGGCGCTGGCTTGAAGGCAAGCCAAGGTAACCTCCTGGCATTGAAACAGCACGCGTTCGCCCGCACTCTGTCAACATAACGGCGTTTGTCGCGCCCCACCGATACCCAAGAGGTGCCTATGTCCCGCAATCCGCTGCTCGAGAGTCACTCGCTACCCCCGTTCAATGACATCCGCACTGAACACGTGGTCCCAGCCGTTGAAGCCCTAATAAGCGAAAGTCGTGACACAATCGATCACCTCGCTCAGCAAGCGGCCGTTACAACGCCCACATGGGAAAATTTTGCCAAGCCGATTGAAGACGTTAACGACCGGCTCACCCAAGCGTGGTCACCGGTTTCGCACCTCAATAGCACGATGAATACACCCGAACTTCGCGAAGCGTACCAGACCTGTCTGGAACAACTTTCCGCATTCACCACTTGGGTAGGGCAGCACGAGGGGCTGTTTCACGGCTGGCAAGCGCTAAAAGAGGGCTCAGCATGGGCCCAAATGGATGCCGCACAGCAACGCACAGTTGATAACGCGCTACGCGATTTCCGCCTGGCGGGTGTTGACTTACCCGCCGATAAAAAAGCCCGTTATGGCGCTATTCAAGCGCGCTTGTCGATGCTATCCAACCAGTTTTCCAATAATGTGCTGGACGCAACGCAGGCATGGCATAAAGACATCGAAAGTGCCGACACTCTCGCAGGCGTGCCGCAAAGTGCGCTCGATACGCTAAAAGCAACCGCCGACGCGAAAGGCATTACCGGGTACCGTATTACGCTCGACTTTCCCAGCTTCTTCCCGGTAGTTAGTTATGCGGATAATCGCGAACTACGCCGTGAAGTCTATACCGCATTTGTGACCCGTGCGTCTGACCAAGGTCCCGATGCTGGCCAATTCGACAACGCCCCTATTTTTGAAGAAATCTTGTCGCTACGCCAGGAACTGGCCCACCTACTTGGCTTCGACACCTACGCCGACTACTCGCTCGCGACCAAGATGGCCGACTCACCCGAGCAGGTGCTCGCTTTTCTGAACGACTTGGCGAACCGAGCTGTTCCACAAGCCAAGCAGGAATTTACCGAATTAAGTGATTTTGCTCGGGATGAACTTGGCATTGAGTCGCTAGAGCCTTGGGATGTGGCCTACGTTAGTGAAAAACTGCGTGAAGCACGCCACGCTATTTCGCAAGAACAGCTCCGCCCTTATTTTCCTGCCCCACAGGTGGTCGATGGGTTGTTCCAAGTGGTGGAGCGCCTCTACAGCGTGCGCTTTACAGAAGATAATCAAGTGCCGCGCTATCACGATGACGTGCGTTTCTATTGGATCACCGACAATGACCGGCCCATTGCCGGGTTTTATCTAGATCTATATACCCGAGAAGGCAAGCGTGGCGGTGCCTGGATGGCAGACTGCCGCGTACGCCGCCAGGTGAATAGCGGCTTGCAGCTCCCCGTCGCCTTTCTTACCTGCAATTTCACACCTCCCGTGGGCAACAAACCTGCGCTGCTAACCCACGATGAAGTGACCACGTTGTTCCATGAGTTTGGCCATGGCTTGCACCACATGCTGACGAAGCAAACGATTGCGGACATTTCCGGCATCAACGGGGTTGCCTGGGATGCCGTAGAGCTACCCAGTCAGTTTATGGAAAACTACTGCTGGGAACGCGAAGGCCTCGACCTGATTGCCCGTCATGTGGATAGCGGCGCCCCCCTTCCCGAAGAGCTATTGGCGCGTTTGCAAGCGGCAAAAAACTTCCAGTCGGCGATGGGTATGGCGCGTCAAATTGAGTTTTCCTTATTCGATCTGCGCTTGCACCATGAACTCGAAGCGCCCAGCGCCAGTGATGTCCAGGAATTGCTGAATGAGGTACGCGAGCGCGTTTCGGTAGTACCGACCGTTTCGTTTAACCGTTTCCAAAACAGTTTTGGGCATATTTTCGCAGGCGGCTACGCGGCGGGTTACTACAGCTACAAATGGGCCGAAGTGTTGTCTGCCGATGCCTGGAGTGCCTTTGAAGAAGCCGGTATTTTCGACCCCACTACGGGCCAGCGTTTCCGGCAGGAAGTGCTTGAACAAGGCGGCGCACGCGATGCTGCCGAGTTATTCCACGCCTTCCGTGGCCGCGATCCCAGCGTCGAGCCACTTCTACGCCACAGCGGCATTCGAGCCGCTTAAATCCGTATAGCCTATGCACGCCGACCTCAAGGGTTGGCGTGCCTTTGGAGTAGTATCATGTCGAATGTGAAACGCTTTATTGCGGGCGTGACCTGCCCGCGCTGTGCTGCCATGGATCGCATTCGCGCCTGGGAGCAAAATGGCATCCGCTATCGAGAATGCGTCAGCTGTGATTTTTTCGAGCAGCTACCCATTGAAGATGATGCACCGGCTGAGCTAAGCACTCGCGTCAATCAAGCCCGCCCGACACCCGCCCAAGACGACATCCAGCCTGTGAGGATTATGGACCCCAACCATAAGCCCTCTGACCCATAGCCACTAAAGAGTTATCGCGTCAGATATTGGAGGGGCCACTATATGTGCGGTTTTACGCACACCCAATAGCGGCTAACGTGCGTATCGCCAGACACTTCCATGTATTCCATCTACGACCAACGTTTAATATAAAGTTTATAACCAACTGTTTTTAAAGACAAATAATTGCACTGGCACGACAATCGCTCTAATTTATTGCTCACCGTTAGTAGCGTTGCCTGAACCGCACGTCCACTAACGGATTAACAACTCAATAAACATTAGGGAAATTCGCCATGCGCAATTTTAAACCGACCACACTGGCATTGCTGACGAGCAGTGCGTTACTCGCTACGGGTAGCGTTCACGCCGACCGCGACGACTGGCCAGACAATTTCACTGTCGGCACAGCAAGCCAAGGCGGCACGTACTTTGTTTATGGCTCTGGCTGGGCCAACTTTATCGCTGACGAGTTAGACATCTCAGGCGGTGGCGAAGTCACCGGTGGCCCAACTCAAAACTTGGCACTGGTACATGGCGGCGACATGGCCTTTGGCCTAGCGACCATGGGTCCGGCAGCTGACGCCGTCAATGGCGAAAGCCCTCTCGCGCCTGGCGAAAAAATGGACAACGTCTGCGCCATGTTCCCGATGTACGAAACCCCGTTCTCCATCGCCGCATTGGCCGACAGCGATATCGAATCCATTTCTGATATACCCGACGGCGCACGCATTGGCTTTGGCCCCTCGGCTTCAACCTCTGACACCTATTTCCCAGCGATGCTGGAAGAGCTAGGCGTTGACTTTGACCGTCGTAACGGCGGCTGGTCAGATCTTGGCGGCCAATTGCAGGATGGCCTGCTTGACGTTGTTGCCTTCGCTGCCGGCATCCCGATTCCAGCAGTTAGCCAGCTTGAAGTGCAAACCGACGTGAACATTATCGAGTTCACCGAGGAAGAGCTGGAAATCGTCATGGATAAATTCCCCGTCGCGGAATTCACGATCCCCGCTAGCACCTACGAAACACTGGAAGAAGACGCCCGCGCCGTCTCCATGTGGAACTTCGCAATTGCTGGCTGTGACCTGCCAGAAGACTTTGTTTACGAAGTCACCAAAGCCACCATGGAAAACAATGACCGCATGCAGTCCGTTCACCGCAGCGCTGCTAACAGCATCCCGGAGAACATCAAGCACAACACCGTGCTGCCGTTCCACCCCGGTGCTGCTCGCTGGTACGAAGAGAATGGTCACGAAATTGACGACGATATGATCAACTAAGTCACACTCGTTGCCGGCTGCCCCGCACCAACCCGGTTGGGCGGGGCAGTTTTCGCTAATACCCCTTTGTTTGCTGTGAGGGTGAACTCTAATGAGTCACAAAATCGACCAAGAACCTAACGGCCCCAAAGATGATGCCCCAACGGTTTCATCCGCTTCTGAGATACTCGCCGAAGGTGTCGATGAAGAAATTGTTGAATCCAATCGACGTCTGTTTACCGGCTGGCAGTTTTTCCTATTTGCTGCGTTAGCCATTGGTTATTCAGCCTTTCACCTGATAACGCTGAATGCATTTCCGATGGAAACCTGGTCGTTCAGGATTATCCATATAACGGGAGCGCTGATCCTGGGTTACGGCTTGTTTGCCGGCTCACGCTTTGCTGACACCGATCACGACGGCTCTCCCAAGTGGCTCTCAATCGTTAGCTATGCGCTGCTAGTGCCCGCTGCTTATGCGCTTCTGCAAGTCTTTTTTATGATGCAAACGCTCAACGGCGGTGCAATGCGCATTGAGCCCACCATTGAGACCCTGCACTACGGTTACCCGCTTATTGCCACCACGGCGCTGGCGATTGTGCTTTCCTGGTTTTATCGTCAGGCGCGCCATCGTTTTAACCCGGCCGACCTGGTGTTGATGGTCTGTGCCCTTGCCAGCGCGGGCTATCTATTGCTGGTGTTCAATACACCGCTACGCGCCTCAACTGGCACCTCATTTGCTCCAGCAGGGATTGCATGGGCCGCAATTGCAGGCTCTCTACTCATCCTTGAGCTAACCCGTCGTGTTGCGGGGCTTGCGTTGGTCGCCATCTCAGCTGTATTTCTCACCTATGTATTCATTGGCCCCTATTTACCTGGCTTTCTAGGCTATCCTGGCCTGTCACTACAGCGCTTTTTTAGCCAGGTATATACCGATACCGGTGTACTGGGACCTACCACTGCCGTTTCGTCGACCTACATTATTCTGTTCATTATCTTCGCGGCCTTTTTGCAGGCGTCCAAGGTTGGCGATTACTTCGTTAACTTCGCCTTCGCCGCCGCCGGGCGCGCACGAGGAGGCCCCGCTAAAGTGGCCATTTTCGCTTCCGGGTTGATGGGCATGATCAACGGCACCTCAGCCGGTAACGTCGTATCCACTGGGTCGCTGACTATTCCGCTGATGAAAAAAGTCGGCTACCCCGCACGTAGCGCCGGGGCCATTGAAGCGGCCGCTTCAACGGGTGGGCAAATCATGCCGCCCATTATGGGGGCGGGCGCCTTCATCATGGCAGAAGTCACCGGCATCCCGTATACCGAGATTGCCGTTGCCGCGCTGATCCCGGCCATTCTCTACTTCGCATCGATCTACTTTATGGTGGATTTTGAAGCCGCGCGCAAAGGCATGCGTGGCATGCGCAAGGACGAGATTCCCAAGTTCGCCAAGCTGGTCAAGCATGTCTACCTGTTTGCGCCGATCATCATATTGATTGTCGCCCTGTTTATGGGCTACTCGGTAATCCGCGCAGGCACGCTGGCGACAGCAGCGGCCGCCGTTGTCAGCTGGATCTCGCCCAATAAAATGGGGCTAACCGCGATCCTGAGAGCGTTACAGCTGGCAGGTACCATGTCGATACAGATCATCGCCGTGTGTGCTTGCGCTGGCTTGATCGTCGGCGTTATTTCGCTGACCGGTGTTGGCGCGCGTTTTTCTTCGTTGCTGCTGGGCCTGGCGGGTGTAAGCCAACTGCTGGCACTGTTCTTTGCGATGCTGATCAGTATTTTGCTGGGCATGGGCATGCCGACCACGGCAGCGTATGCCGTTGCTGCCTCGGTGGTCGCGCCTGGTTTGATTGATATTGGCATTGAGCCATTGATTGCCCATTTCTTTATCTTCTACTTTGCAGTTGTTTCATCGATTACCCCTCCGGTTGCCTTGGCCTCCTACGCGGCGGCAGGTATTTCCGGGGACAACCCGATGGGCACGTCGGTGGCCTCGTTCAAGATCGGTCTGGCTGCATTCATTGTGCCATTCATGTTCTTCTACAGCCCGGCCATGTTGATGGAAGGTTCCCCGCTCCAGATTGCCCGCGTCGGGGTAACCGCATTGCTGGGTATCGTGTTGCTTTCAGCCATGGTGCAGAAATGGTTCTTCGGGCCGCTGAACACACTGCAACGCCTGGTGATGCTGGTTGGCGCGCTGTTTATGATTTACGGCGGTATTTATACCGACATCGCTGGCTTGGCGATTGGTGTCATACTGTTTGTTATGCAGCGTAAGCAGCACGGCAAAGCCGACAATACGCCTAGCACTACGTAACCCTCTAACGCAGCAATGCTGCCAACTAAAACGCCCGCTCAATAATCGAGCGGGCGTTTTTTTATTAGGACCATCATGTATCTACATGGGCATTAGCCACTTAGGTTATCGACGATTTTTAACACCGGCGCCGCTTGATTGAGGGTGTAAAAGTGCAATCCCGGCGCGCCACCATCCAGTAACCGCTGACAGAGCCGACTTACGACGTCGGTGCCAAAGGCTGCAATTGCCTCGCTATCATCGCCGTAAGATTCCAGTTGCTTACGAATCCAGCGGGGAATCTCTGCTCCGCAGGCATCAGAAAAGCGTGCCAGCTTGGTGTAATTGGTAATCGGCATAATGCCGGGAATAATCGGCTGATCGACACCCGCGGCGCGCGCTTTTTCAACAAAGTGGAAGTAGGCGTCTGCTGTAAAGAAGTACTGGGTAATCGCCATGTTGGCACCCGCTTTCATCTTGCGGGCAAAGTTTTCCACATCCCTGTCGAGGTTGAGGGCCTGTGGATGAGATTCTGGATACGCGGCGACGGCAATATCAAAATGGTCGCCGGTTTCATCACGAATAAACTCGACAAGTTCGTTGGCGTAGCGCAACTCACCGATGCTTCCCATGCCAGACGGCATATCGCCGCGAAGCGCCACCAAACTGTCAACGCCTTCTTCACGGTACTGGACTAACAGGTCGCGCAACTGGGCTTTTTCACTACCAATACAGGAGAGGTGCGGAGCGGTGGTAATACCGCTCTGGCCTACCTTACGCACAATCTCGCGAGTACGCGCTTGAGTCGATCCACCGGCACCATAGGTGACAGAAAAAAAACGCGGCTTTCGGGCGGCCAGCTCGTCACGCGTGCGGATTAGCTTGTCACGCCCGGCATCGGTGTTGGGCGGAAAGAATTCAAAGCTAATACCTAGCGGATGCTCGTGGCGGCTCATGGGATTTCCTCATAATGCGTCAAAGTGGTGATATTTTGCGTTATTCTCGCTTTTCCACCGCGTTGGGGCCAATGAAAGATTCCACGTTTGGCCTTTAATTCGGCTCATGTTAACTGTCAATGTGATGTATTGAGGGGCATATATGGATTTAGCGCCAAACGCTTTAGTGGGGCCGCTGCTAATGTTGCTGGGGTTTGTTGGGCTGGGGTTTATTGCCGCTCAACGTTTAAAGGTCGACCCGCGCCCCATCGCCACATTGCTGGTCTACCTGATTGCCCCGCTGACGATTTTCCGAGCGTTGATGAACGGGGGGCCGACGGCCGAGTATTTAGTGTTAACGCTTGCGCTATTTATGCTTGTCAGTGTGATGGCACTCATCGTGCGAAGTGCTACCCAACACCGCTTTGGGCCGCAGGAAGGTGCGTTGCTGGCGTTTTCTTCGGGTACCGGAAATACCGGTTACTTTGGCCTTCCGGTCGCGTTAATTCTGCTGCCACCCGAGGGTGTCACGCTCTACCTGTTTTGTATGCTTGGTATCAATCTCTACGAATTCACGGTGGGTTTTTACTTAAGCGCCAGGGGGCATTTCTCGGTACGACAAAGCCTCGTTAAAATAGCAAGGCTACCCCTTGTCTATGCGTTTTTGTCGGCCCTGGTGCTGAGCGCACTCGACATTTCATTGCCCGATTCGCTGATGAGCTCGATGGAGGTTTTCCCCGCTACTTATACCCTTCTGGGCATGATGATTATTGGCATGACCTTAAGCCAAGTAACCGTCTCGGCCTGGGACACGCGGTTTGTCGCAACCTGTGTGGGGTTGCGCTACGGGCTTTGGCCGCTGGTCATGCTCGTCCTGGTAGTTATACTGCAGCATTTAATACCGCTTTCCGTTGAGCTGGGCATGGCACTGTTGTTGCTGGGGGTAGTCCCAATGGCATCCAACGTCGTGGTGGTCGCCATGGAACTTGGGATTCAACCGCAAAAAGGGGCATTGGCAGTCCTCGTTACTACGTTGCTCGCGCCGCTGCTGATTCCCTTTTACCTGGGCATAATGTTGCATCTAACAGGATTGACTTAAAAGCCGTCAACCTCTATTGCCCGAAGCTGTGCCGCCATACGTTGTACCTTTGGATGACTAAAGAACGCGGTCAGTGCTTGCGCGCGAACCGGCCCAACCTCTGGCTGGGCCTGCCACTCTGAACGGGTAACATCAGCCAAGGTAGACCAATCACCCAAGCCGGCATTGCCGCCTGGAGGCATACCCAGCGCCGCCAGCCAATTGGCGTAAGGCGCTGAGCGTGCGGTTTGAAACTGCTGCATCAACGAGGCGGCGCGGGCTTCGCCAATCCCATAAGCTTTCTGTAGCTGGCTTGGCGTAACATTAAGCCAGCCCAGTAAATCAGTGACCACCCCCGCCTCCATTAGCGACTGCCAAGTGCCTTCACCAACGCCTTGCATACCCAGTTGATCACTTAGATAACTCAGGCGCGCCAGCAGTTGGGCATCGCAGCCATCGCGTTGCTCAAAGCAGCTTAATAGATGGTAGCGCTCCGGCGATGGCGCGCTCAGGGCGGCGCGTTCCTGGGTTTGCCATACCACCTCGGTCACCTGGGGAATGGTCAAGCCTGACAGCGTTACCGCGAGCTGGTCTCCCGGCCGGACATCCCACTCCTGCCAGCGCTCAAGAGAGCCAAGCGACACGCGACGGATACGCCGCCCTTCTAACTCTACAGGATATAGCCACACTAATGGGGTTACCTGACCTGTGCGTCCAACCCGAAACTCTACCCCCCGCACCTCTGCCAACGCTTGCTGGGCGGGATATTTCCAAGCGACGGCCCACTCAGGGGGCGATGATGACCAGCGTTGTACGCCGGGACGTTCTGCTTGTTTGATCACCACGCCATCCGTGGCGAAGGGGAGCGCGCCGCTAAACCATTTATCCCGCCAGTAGGCGGCATCACGCCGGTCATCCAACTGATAGGTGTAATCAGCGGTATCAAACCCGAAGGCGCTCAGCTGCGCTAGCCGCTCGGCCATATTCGTCGGCCCATCGGGCCAATCCCAAATAAACAGCCCGATTTGGTCGCGTGTTTGCGATGTCGGCCGTTCTTGAGCCATGGCACCCGCGACAGCACCGCGTGCCCCTGTAGCGGGATTTCGCGATTGGACATGATCGGTTAAGCGCCAATACAGTTCGCCCTGCAACACGCCCGATAATGGTGAAGTCAACGTATTCGGCACGCCAGGCAACCGACGGACACGATCCGTCCAATCCTGGCCACGCTCGCCATCGCCGCGACTAACGGCTTCTACCAATTCACCTTCTTGATAGCGTAACGTGATGGCAACACCGTCTACCTTCGGTTGAATCCACAGATTCTCCCGGCGACTGCTAAAGCGCTGTACCCCGTCGTCATCGGCTTTTTCAAGGCCGGTTTGCGCAAAAGGATGGGCGCGACTCTCGCGTGTAGTGGTGATGCGGGTTAATGGCTGGTGGTTAGACGACTCGCCCAAACATGCCTGCCATTCAGCCAAGCGTGCCACCGCCTGATCGTAGAGCGTATCGTCAATTAGCGACACGCCCTGATCATGATAGGCACGATCCCACACGGCCACCTGAGCAGACAGCGCCTGGCTCTCTCGCGTCAGTCGCTCGGCACTCCAGTCAGGGCATTCTGCTGCCTGAGCGGTTAGCGTCACGACACCCAGCCAAGCCATGAGCATTCCCTGCACATATCGTTTCATCGACACCTCGCCGCCGCTAATCGTTTGTCATGGCGTTAGCCTAGCGCACCGCGCAAAAAAAATGCCCCCGGCATCAGCCAAAGGGGCATTTTCCTACACTATTATCAGCAATAGCTTACAAATTGGCCGCCTGACGCAGCGCATCGGCTTTGTCGGTGCTCTCCCAAGGGAAGGCTGTAAAGGTCTCTTTGCGGGTTTCACCTTTGTCGTCTTTCCAGGTATAGCTATGCTCAAACGGGGCTCTACCGAAGTGGCCGTAGGCAGCGGTCAGTTGATACATCGGGTGTAGCAGATCAAGCATCTTGGTGATGGCGTAAGGCCGCAGGTCAAAATGCTCGCGTACCAAGTCGACAATCTGTGCATCACTCACCTTACCAGTGCCAAAGGTATCGATAGACACAGACGTCGGTTCAGCTACGCCAATCGCATAGGAGATCTGAATCTCACACTTGTCGGCTAGACCCGCCGCTACGATATTTTTGGCCACATAGCGACCGGCATAAGCCGCACTGCGGTCGACCTTGGAAGGGTCTTTGCCCGAGAATGCGCCGCCGCCGTGGCGCGCCATACCGCCGTAGGTATCGACGATAATTTTACGCCCGGTCAGCCCACAGTCGCCCACTGGTCCGCCTATCACAAACTTGCCGGTCGGATTAATGTGGTACTGGGTCTTGTCATCGAGCCACTCGCCGGGAATTACCTGCTCAATGATTTCACGCTTAACCATTTTACGCAGGTCTTCCTGGTCAATGTCCGGATCGTGCTGGGTGGAGAGCACCACTGCATCGACACCACACGGCTGGCCTTGGGCGTTATAGCGGAACGTCACCTGACTTTTAGCATCCGGGCGCAGCCACGGCAGCAAGCCGTTTTTGCGCAGCTCCGCTTGGCGTTCGACCAAACGATGCGAGTAGTGGATCGGCGCCGGCATGAACGAATCAGTTTCGTTGGTGGCGTAGCCAAACATCAGGCCTTGGTCGCCCGCGCCCTGGTCTTCAGGCTTGCTGCGGTCAACACCTTGGGCAATATCGACGCTCTGTTTGCCGATCAGGTTAACCACGCCACAGGTGGCACCGTCAAAGCCGACATCGGATGAGGTATAGCCAATCTCGGTGATCACATCACGCACCAAGGTTTCAAGATCCACCCAGGCATTCGTGCTAATTTCACCGGCAATGATCGCGACACCGGTCTTCACCATGGTTTCACAGGCAACACGCGCCTGCTTATCCCGGGCGATAATAGCGTCTAGCACTGCATCGGAGATCTGGTCGGCAATCTTATCGGGATGCCCTTCAGAGACGGACTCGGAGGTAAACAGGGAATATTCGCTCATCGCGCACTCGACCCTCTGTATGACAGCTGCATCGTGACCGCAGCATCAGCAGGAAATCATGGCAGGAAGTCCCCTGCCCATATAAAGAAGCGACACTGCGCTTCGGGAGGCAAAGTCTACACGCTGTTGGGAGTTCTTCCCAGAACGAGCCCACCAGAATTTGCCGCCGCCGGGGAAGTCAGCGACAATAGCGCCTTCATTATTTACGTTTTCAGGCGAGGAGCACCCCATGCCGTCCCGTTTTGAGCTGGCCAATGCCATTCGCGCCCTTTCCATGGATGCTGTTCAGAAGGCCAAATCAGGCCATCCTGGCGCCCCCATGGGGATGGCGGATATTGCCGAGGTGCTATGGAATGATCACCTCAAGCACAACCCCGACGACCCCAAATGGGCCGATCGCGATCGGTTCGTGCTGTCGAATGGGCACGGCTCCATGCTGCTCTACTCGCTGCTGCACCTGACCGGCTATGAACTCAGCCTGGAACAGTTGCAAAATTTTCGCCAGTTGCACTCGCCCACCGCCGGCCACCCAGAATATGGCTATGCGCCGGGCATTGAAACCACCACGGGCCCGCTGGGCCAGGGGTTCGCTAACGCCGTGGGGTTCGCGATCGCTGAGAGAACCTTGGCGGCCCAGTTTAACCGTCCCGGCCATACCATCGTGGATCACCATACGTGGTGTTTCCTGGGGGATGGCTGTTTGATGGAGGGCATCTCCCACGAAGCGGCGTCACTCGCGGGTACCCAACAGCTGGGCAAGTTGATCGCGCTGTACGATGACAACGGCATCTCTATCGATGGCGAAGTGGAAGGCTGGTTTACTGACGACACCGCCAAGCGCTTCGAAGCCTATGGCTGGCACGTAGTGCCAAAGGTTGATGGCCATAACCCCGAAGAGGTTCAGGCCGCCATTGAGCTGGCCAAGAGCCACGCTGATAAGCCGAGTTTACTTATCTGTAAGACCGTGATTGGGTTTGGCGCACCCAACAAGCAAGGCAAAGAGGAAGCGCACGGGGCGCCGCTGGGTGAGGACGAAGTGGCCGCCGCACGTAAGCAGCTTGACTGGCCCCACGCGCCGTTCCACGTACCTGAGCCGATTTATTCTGCCTGGGACGCCCGCAAGGCCGGCAATGCCCGCCAGCAGGAGTGGGAAGCCCGCTTTGCCCGCTATGCTGACGCCTTCCCCGCCGAGGCACGCGAATTCACTCGCCGCATGAAGGCGCAGTTACCTGCCGAACTACCCACCGAAGCCTTAATTGAACAGGCCCAAGAGAAAGGCGATAGCATTGCGTCGCGCAAGGCCTCGTTTGAGGTGCTGAATGTGATTGGTCCGCAAATGCCTGAACTGTTGGGGGGTAGTGCCGACCTGGCCCCGTCGAACCTGACGTTCTGGAAAGGCGCCAAAGCCATTACGCCCGAAGACGCCGATGGCAACTACCTGCACTACGGCGTACGCGAGTTTGGCATGGGGGCGATCATGAACGGCATCGGCCTGCACGGTGGGTTTGTGCCTTACGGGGCCACCTTCCTGATTTTCATGGAGTACATGCGTAATGCTGTACGCATGGCATCGCTGATGGGGCAACAGGCGATTTACGTCTTCACCCATGATTCCATCGGCCTTGGTGAGGATGGCCCGACCCACCAACCGATCGAGCAACTCACCAGCCTGCGCACCACGCCTAATCTGAATACATGGCGACCCTGCGATGCGGTGGAAACGGCCGCGTCCTGGGATGCGGCGATCAAACGTCATTCCGGCCCCACGGCGTTGGTACTTTCGCGCCAGACGCTGCCGCACCAGCCGCGTACCAAAACGCAGTTGGCGGCGATTCAGTGCGGCGGCTACGTACTCAAGGATAGTGAGGCAACGCCCGAGCTGATCCTGATTGCCACTGGCTCAGAAGTCTCGCTGGCGATGGATGCCGCGGCCGAGCTCGAACAGCAAGGCAAAGCCGTCCGCGTGGTCTCTATGCCATCGGCCTACCGCTTTAATGGGCAAGATGCGGCGTATCGCGAAAGCGTGTTGCCAAGCACTGTCACCAAGCGTATCGCCATTGAAGCAGGCCATGCCGACTACTGGTACAAATACGTGGGGCTTGAGGGCCGCGTGATCGGCATGACGACGTTTGGCGAGTCAGCCCCGGCGGGCGACCTGTTCAAGCATTTTGGGTTTACCGTCGAGAACGT
>RKMI01000234.1_pt1 | contig 21232 bp, 19 predicted proteins | sample 2174191 | NCBI WGS metagenome assembly RKMI01 (sample SAMN10236717, study PRJNA505201) | synthetic metagenome | isolation source: mock community containing 12 organisms: Thioclava sp. ES.032, Psychrobacter... | place: USA: Walnut Creek | collected 2015-10-01
GGAACGGAACAATTACGCCCCCAGAATCTGAGAGCCCATTCGGTCAGTTTGGACCTTTCTAGTAATAAGATCACGGTGCGAGCGTAATCCCAACATGGCCACGGCCCGCGCGCCGATAAACAGGCCGAATACATATGAGCGACTTCCTGCAACATGCAAACAAACCTCTTGCGAATAGCAGCCGGTACATATATATGGGGAACCTGGCTTCTTGGAAGTCCTCCCTGCTGAAGGTCTCCAAAGGGCCGGCTATGACACCGGCCCTCTCCTTATGTCTTCAAATCTCAACACTTTCCGAAATGGCAAGAGCATCTTCAAGATCGACGCCCAGATATCAAACTGTGCTGCCCATCTTTGTATGGCCCAACAAAAGCTGCACAGCCCTTAGGTTTCCTGTCTTTTTGTATATCTGAGCGACTTTCGTTCGTCTCATGGAATGCGTTCCATATGCGCTTGACTCCAGCCCGATTGACTTGACCCAATCTTTGAGAAGCCTTGCATACTGATGCGTCGAAATGTGAGGTCGATCATGAAAACGCCCAGGCCAAAGGTACTCATGGCCGATCATTGCTGGATTTGAGATCCATTCCAGAAGAGATTTACGAGTGCCATCTGTGATTTCAAATCGGACCGGTGTCTGTGTCTTGCTTTGAAGCACCGACACCCGTTCTTTGATCGAACCAGATGCGAAGACGTCCGACACTTTCAGCCTGACCAAATCGCAACCTCGCAATTTGCTATCGATAGCAAGATTGAAAAGAGCAAGATCTCGAAGTTCACCGGCTAACTCAAGTCGGACACGGATTGCCCAAACATGTTTCGGCAAAAGGGGGCGCTTCTGGCCGATACCCTTCCGCGGTTCCAAGCCCGTTTCGGTGGGATGATTGCAGGCAAGTTGGAAGAAGACATATTTCCCTCCATCTTCCCAATCCCACCGCGCCCGAACACCCAGACATTGGGTATGGCAATTTTGATCCTATTGCTGTTCTTCTGCAATTGGCAGATTCGAGCCATAATTGTGAATTCGATTTTCGCGCTGCAAGGGCAAAGCTGAATATGCTGCAACGCAGTGACAAGACCGGTAACTTATGTGATCTACGGCGACAACGAAGCGATCTAGGTTCAAATCGCAAGGCAAATTGTAGTGTCGCTGTGAAGTGGCCTTTATGCTTTGCGCCCAGCCCAAATCGCTCCGCGGCGGATCATCTCGGAGACTTCTGGTACTTTGAGGTCGTCCAACTCATGACCGATTGAACAATAGAACACGCGCCCTTTGTCCCAGCGGCGCGTCCACGTGACAGGCATCACCGTACCCTCGATCCACCATAGGTGGTCGCCTGAAAACGTCGTTGTCGCCAGCACGTTATTCGATGGATCGGTGAGCATGTAGTATTGTTCGGATGTGATGCGGAAGCTGCGGATACCTTCGACCAGCGGATGATCCGGCTGGCAGATTGTCACATCGTAGTCGATATAGTCTTCTTTGGGTTGGAGGTTGTCAGGCCAGCCGGGCGGGTGCGCGACGAACTGGCCGCCGATAAGAAAGTGGTAAGTGGGGCGGTCGCGAAACGCATCGCCCATATGCCCGTGCCAGCCGGCCAGCCCGCACCCATCCCCGATGAGCTTGAGCAAGCCATCCTCTTGTGGCTTGGTCATGTTGCCGAATTCTTCTTTGTGACCAGATCGGGCGGATGACCAGATCGGGGTGATCAAATCGACGTCCGCCATCTCTTCGGGGCGTTCCAGCGGCGCCAACGTGTCATGGATGACAACCTCAAAACCATTCGCCTGAAGCAGATCACGATACCAATCGGCGAACTCCATCGGCGCGTGACCTTTCCAGCCTCCAACAAAAAGTACAGCTTTCATCTCTTCTTTTTCCTCATATAGGTCAGAATCGAGGCCATGTCGCGGGCGGCATAGCCTTCCGTTTCAGCCTGTTTAAGGATTTCCAATGTGCTCAAACCCTGAGGCATATTGGTGCCGAACTTGCGGGCCAGATCGGCGGTGACTTCCATATCCTTTCGCGCCAGTGCGACGGTGAAAGTCACTTCATTGGCGGCTTCGTCCAGATATAGCGGGCGGCGGTATTTAAGCATTGGCGCGCAGGCGGCTGAGGCCTCGATCACGTCAAACGCCGCCTCCGGATCGATGCCCGCCGCCTCGGCCAGTGTCATCGCCTCTGCAAGTGTCTGGTTGATACCGTGGATGAGCGAATTGACCGCCAGCTTCATCACCGCTCCGTCGCCCGCGTGGCCAAGGCAGAGGGTTTCTTTGCCCATTGCATCAAACAGCGGACCGAGCGGTCTGGCTTCTTCTGGCGTGCAGCCTGCCATGATCACCAACTGCGCTTCGGCGGCGGCCTGTGTCGCGCCCGAGACCGGAGCGTCGATCACGCACGCGCCCTCAGGTGCGCCTTGGACAAGCCGCTGAATGTGGTCCGGGCTCATCGTGCCCATCTCGACATAGGTCTGCGCCGATCCGGCGAAAAGCCCGTCCGGGCCGCTATGCACTGTTTCCGAAGACGGATCGTCGGCAAGCATGGTCATGACCACCTCCGTCGCATTCGACAGCGCGCGAGGGCTGTCCGTCACGGCACAGTTCAACACCGCAGCCAGAGCCTGAGCTTTGTCAGGTGAGCGGTTCCAGAGTGTCACCTCATGCCCTGCATGCGACAGATTGCGCGCCATATGCACGCCCATCCGGCCGAGACCGACAAAGCCGACTCGCATCAGGCCACCTTTTCGGCTTCAAGCCCAGAAATTGCTGCGATGAGGTTTTCTTCTGTCACCTCTTCGGAGGTAAATGTGCGCATCACTCGGCCCGAATACATGGCAACGATCCGGTCGCTGACGTGCAGAATCTCGGGCATCTCCGAGCTGATAACGATCACGGCGTAGCCCTGTGCGGCCAACTCGCGGATCAGGTTGTGGATCTCGGCCTTGGAGCCAACGTCGATGCCGCGTGTCGGTTCATCAACGATGAGCACGTTGGGGTGCATCGAAAGCCATTTGCCGATCACGATCTTCTGCTGGTTCCCCCCCGAAAGATTGCCGACGAGTTGCTTCCACCCGGGCGTGCGAATGCCTAGTCTGTCGCGGTATTGATCGAAGATGGCAATCTCTGAGCCTTCGGCCACAAACGGCCCGGCCGTCAAGTCGTTGACCTGTGGCAGGGTCATGTTGTCTCGGCAGTTCATACCAAGCACCAGACCCTGGCTCTTGCGATCTTCTGGCACCAGCGAAATGCCACGTTCGATGGCGTCATGCGGAGAGTGGATGCGCACCTCTTCGCCATCCAGAAAGATCGCTCCGGAAGAAGGGTCACGCAGACCGAAAAGCGTTTCTGCGATCTCTGTGCGCCCGGCCCCGACGAGGCCATAGAAGCCGACCACTTCGCCGCGACGCACCTCAAAGCTGACAGCGTTATACAGCTCGCCGCAGCTCAGCCCGCGCACCTCAAGGGCCACATCGCCCAATTCATGGTGCGTTTCGTTGCGCGAAAGATCGAGCTTGCGCCCGATCATCATATGCGTGACGCCTTCTGCGTCGGTGTCGGCGGTGTTGACCGTGCCTTGATACTGGCCGTCACGCAGCACGCTGATCCTGTCAGTGATCTTGAAGATCTCCTCCATGCGGTGCGAGATATAGGCGATGCCAACGCCCTGCGCCTGCAGATCGGCGATCACTTCAAAGAGTACGATTTTTTCGGCGTCAGTCAGCGAGGCTGTAGGTTCATCGAAAATCACCGCCTTCGCATCGACCGTGAGGGCACGAGCGATTTCAACCATCTGCTGGTTGGCAATCGACAAATCCCCGACGCGCGTCTTGGCCATGAACCCGACTTTCAGGCGCTCAAGGATTGCGCTTGTCTTGGCCTCAAGCTCGGCCCAGTCGACAAACCCAAAGCGCTTGCGGGGCAGCTCGCCTAGATAGATGTTCTCAGCCACGCTCAGCTCATCGGCCAAGCTCAGTTCCTGATGAATGAAAACAATACCCTTGGCCTTCGCATCAAGCGGGCCGGACATGACCACGGGCTGTTCACCCACGATGATCTGGCCCTCGTCGGGCTGGTGGATGCCACCGAGCACCTTCATCAGGGTCGATTTGCCAGCACCGTTCTCTCCCATGAGGGCATGAACCTCTCCAGGCAGGATCGTCAAGGAGACGTCATCGAGGGCGCGCACACCGGGGAAAGTCTTGACGATTCCTTCGAGCCGCAGGACGGGGGTTTTCTCGGTCATACCTTCAACTCCTCTTTGCCTTTTAAGTTCAACTGCCGATCTAGGAAGAGGACCGCGATCAGGATCAGGCCGATCACGAGGTTGACCGTTGATGTGTCGGCCCCCAGATGGGCCAGGCCCTTGCGTAGAAGCTGGATCGCCAGAACGCCGCCGAATGTCGATATGATCGAGCCTGCGCCGCCTGTAAGCTTCGTGCCGCCCAGAACGACTGCCGTGATCACCCACAGCTCGTAAAGCTCACCGTCGTTGGGGTTGACCGAGCCGGACTCGGAGTAGAACACCACCGCAGAAAGCGCGGCCAGGAACCCGATGATCATGAAGTTGACCATCATGTGCGGACCGACGCGGATACCCGCGTTGACGGCCGCCTCGCGGTTGTTGCCGATGGCGTAGGCATTGCGCCCGTGCACCGTGCGGTTCATCAGGAACCAGATTGCGGCGGTTACGATGAGCAGAAACCATGTGGCCGTATGCAGACCGAGAAACTGCGCCTCGGCAAAGTCCACCAATGTCCAGTTGAGGTGGCTGGTCGGCTGCTCCCCATTGTACATGAAGACAAGCCCGCGATAACCCAGCATGGAGCCCAGCGTGACGATGAAGGCATCGACTCCTGTCTTCCAGACAATGAGCCCATTGAGCGCGCCCAGAAAAACTCCGGTCAGCAGCGCCAGCACCCATGCCACGGGGATCACACCGTCACCGAGCCCGGCAAAGATCGGCCAGGTCATACTGTCGAGAAGCACGATTGCGCAGATCGCATAGGTGGCCCCGACGCTGAGGTCGATATTGCCGTTTATCATGATGATAGTCATGCCCATGGCAATGATGCCGATCGGCGCGGACTGCTTGAACAAAAGCAGCATGTTGTCGATATCCATGAAGGCCTTGTCACTGACCGAAAGGAACTCGCCCGCGATCGAGAAGAAGATCAGCTCGAAGATGATGAATCCCCAGATGGCACCGCGTTTGAGAAAGCTTGATAGAGTTCCGGCTTGCATGATCTCTCCTGATTTACGCGATTGGGGACCAGAGCTTGCCGCGCTTGGCTGCGATATCGAGCCAGACAGCAAGGATGATGATGACCCAAGTCACAACGAATTGAACATAGAATTGGAGCCCGACGAGCAAGAGGCCATTCTGTATGAAACCAAGGATCAGAACGCCGATCACGGTCTTGAAGATCGTGCCCGAACCGCCCAGCAGCGATGCCCCGCCCAAGATGACGGCAGCCAGCACCTCCAGCTCAAGCCCTTGCCCCACGGTGTTTTGCGAGCCAAGGCTTCGGCTGGCTTGGATGAGGCCCGCAGTGGCAACGCAGAATGCACTGAGCAGATAGCAGGAGAAGATCACGCGCCTGCGCCGGATGCCTGAAAACGCCGCCGCTGTTCCGTTGCCGCCAACAGCATAGACCTTGCGCCCGAACGGTGTCTTCGACAGCATTGTCCCCAACACCACCAACAGTAGAACAAAGAGCAGGATCGGCACGGGGATGCCAAGCGCGTCGCCCTGACCGAATACGCTGAACCACGTACCTTCCTTGTCGGCGATGTCCATGTTCTTGCCACCCGAATAGGTCAGCGTCAGGCCGTGAATGGCCGACAACATACCCAAGGTCACGATCAGCGAGTTGAGCTTCAGATACCCGACGAGAAAGCCGATGAATGCGCCCAGGCAGAGTGTCATGGCGAACATTGCCGGGATCGCGAGCGCGGGGCCGATCTTGTCGTGCAGATCCAGCACCACGATGGTCGAGAACGACATCATTGAGCCGACCGAAAGATCAAGGTTGCCGCTGATCACGACGAAGGTGACGCCAATGGCCATAACGCCCAGAATGGCTGAGGAACGGACTACGCCCATGATGTTATCGGGATCGATAAAGCGCCCATTTGCAAGCGCAAACCCGATCATGAAGATCACGAAGGCGACAAGAATGCCCTGTCGGGCCAGAAAGCCGCCAATCTCTTTTTTCGTCAGCCCTGCCATGGCTTCCTCCCATTTCTCGCCAATGCGGCGATCATACCAATGTCATGCCGCCGTCAATCATCACGATCTGACCGGTCATGTAGTCGCTTTCTTTCGATGCCAGGAACGTTGTTGTTCCTGTGATGTCTTCAGGCTTGGCCACTCGGCCTTTCAGGATCTCTGAGGAAAACTCCTCCATCGCTTGTCCTGGACGTTTGGCTGCACCGATTGCCATCAGATCTTGATCGACCTGCTCCCACATCTCGGTGGCCACGACACCGGGTGCAAATCCCGTCACGGTGATATCATGTTTCGCCAGATCGCGTGCGCCGGATTGTGTGAGCGCCACAACGCCAAATTTTGACGCGCAGTAGGGCGCAACATTGTCAAAGCCCTGCCGGCTGGCGATAGAGGCGGTGTTGATGATCTTGCCGGACGTTCCCTGGCGGATGAATTGTTTTGCCGCTTCCTGCATTCCGATGAGGCAGCCGAGACCGTTTACATCGGTAATGAAGCGCCAGTTCTCCTCGGTCACGTCGAGGAAGTTCATCGGCTTATTCACGCCCGCATTGTTGAACTTGACGTCCAGCTTGCCGAAGGTCTCGACCACATGGTCGATCATCGTGCGGACCTGGGCGCGGTTTGTCACATCAACCGCGGCATGGGTGACTTTGCCACCCCCCTGCGCTGCACGCATTTGATTGGCGGCAGCCACTTCGGCGACTTTCTCGCCGTTGATATCGGCAAAGCAAACATCGGCGCCTTCTTCCAGAAGGGCTTCGCCGATGGCGCGCCCAATACCCTGGGCGGCGCCGGTCACGATGCAGGATCGACCGGAAACACGGGCCATGATCTACGCTCTCGAAAGAAATAGTGTTGTCAGGTAAGATGCGGACGCAGCCTAAGCCGCACCCGCTAAAGCCAAAGTCTTAGAAGACGGGCTTTGTGAAGTCGCCCATGTTGTCCTGGGTGATCTTCGGTGTATCGAAGTAGTTCAGGAACGGCAGTTCCTTGCCTTCGAGCGTTTCGATGGCCGTTTTAAGAGCCGCTTCAGCGTCATCAACCGGCGATTGGTAGATCGATCCCCAATATTCGCCACGCTCCATGGCCTCATAGCCAACAGCAAAGTTCGTCGCTCCGACGAAAATGATGCCATCACGGCCCGCTGCCTTGGCGGCGTTCAGTGCGCCAACACCCATGTTGTCGTCGCCCGCGTAAACACCGTCGATGTCGTCATACTTGACGAGAAAGGCTTCCATGACTTTCTGCGACTTCTCGCGGTTCCAGTCGCCTGGCTGTGTCTCGACGAGCGTCACGTTCGGGCAAACTTCGGGCAAACGGTCGTCAAAGCCCTTCTGGCGCTCGATTGCGGTGGTGTAGCCGGGCTGACCGGAGATCTGCACGACGCGTGCTTCGTTGTCGATGCCCATCGCCTTGAACTTGTCGCACATGATCTCTGCTGAGCGCGAGCCTTGGGTGATGTTGTCGGGACCCGAGAAGGACGCAACGAAATCATAGCCCTGCTCGGCGATGTTCGAGTTGGTGACGATGACCGGAATGCCTGCTGTGTGCGCCTTGCGAACTGCGGGGATCACCGCTTCACCATTTGTCGGCCAGATGATGATGGCGTCGACTTCCTGCTGGATCAGGTCTTCCATCTGCGCGATTTGGCGGGCTACGTCGCCGCCTGCGTCAAGAACAACCGCCTCGACATTCTCGTTCGCCTCGGCTGCGGCGATGAAGGCCTTTTCATATGTGGTCTGGTAGCTGTCGACGCCCACGTTGTTCTGAGTGATGCCGATTTTCATCGTGTCTGCGGCAGCGGCGCTGGCGACCATCAGTGCGGCAGCTGTCGTCGTTACTGCCAGTGCGTTGCGATAGTTCATTTGGGTCTCCTCCCAGAGTATCCATAGGTTATTTCCGGTTCATCCTCGTCTCCTTTCGAGGAATCATCACCCGTCTGTTCAGGCGATTGCGACTAATGTGACGCGTCCCAAGCCCTCAAAATGCACGTTTAATATCCATTTTGGATGTAAATATATCCAGAATGGATTTTTATGCGATACGATTTGGATGTCATTTTAACCAAATTGAACGGGAGAGAACCAGTGGTGAATCACGACTCGTCCAAAATGGATGAAAAGCGCAACCCCACGACGCGCAAGCCCTTACAAAGATGGTCAAAGCCAATGAACGCGATGAAAGGACAAGATGAAAGACATATCGTATCGCCGCAGGCGAGAAGCGAGATGTTGCGCATTTTGTCCTTTCTGGAGGATTCCGGCGAAGAGGTGGAAGCATCGGTCGAGCTCTTTGCGCCCAACCCCTACTTCCGCATGACACTGCATCTGGTGCGCGGCCATTTGGAAGCGAAAACGGTGACGCCCACCTCGCTGATTGGCGCCAGCCAGGTGCCCTACGCCACGGCGACGCGGCGCCTGAAGGAAATGGTGTCGTTGGGCCTCATCGAGCAACGCCCGCGCACGCGCACTGGAAAAAGCTTTTCGCTGCATCCCAGCGAGAAGCTGCTCGAACAGTGGATGCAGCTTTCGGGCCGCGTCGCGCGCCTTGCGGAATCGCGCTTTGGCGGGCGCGAACGCGGCGTGGAAAGCAAGGATTACTATTTTGGTGGCTCTTACATGGCCGCTCAGTCCATCCCGCCGCTCAAGGTTCTTCCCGAACCGCTCAAGGTTTCGGGAGGGATCCGCGTTCTTGTGCACGGCGATCCGACTTTTATGGTCATGGAAAATCTCAAACGCCAGTTCGAACAGGTAATAGGCACGCAGATTCATCAGCGTGCCTTCTCGATCGACCGTCTGCGCGAGGAAGCGATGCGCAATGCAGAGCGCAAGAGCAGCCGATACGATATCATCGCGCTCGACCTGCCTTGGGTCGGTGACTACGCCGAGAACGGCCTTTTGATGCCGCTCGATGAGGCGATGGACATTGCGCGGATCGATCCGGCCGATTTTCACACGGCAGGCTGGCAGGCAGCCCACTGGAACGGTCGGCCCTACGGCGTGCCGGCCCAGGAAACGCCGGAGCTGCTGTTCTACCGCAAGGATCTCTTTGCCGAAGTGGGGCTGAAACCCCCGGCGACGACCGACATGCTGCTCGAAGCCGCCAAGGCGCTGCACGACCCCTCCCGTGGCCGCTACGGGATCGCCTGGAACGCCGCGCGCGGCACCGCGCTGGGACATACCGTCTTGATGACAATGGCCGATTTCGGACAGCCAATCCTGAATCTGCCTAAAATGGCGGGAGGCTTCAAGACAGACGATCTTGCAAAGGGTGGTTACCGCCCGACGATCGACACTGAGCTGGGCCTGCAGGCTGCGGAGTTCCTCATGGAGTTGCTGCGCTACTCGCCCTCCGACATCCTGTCGATGTCGTGGTACGAGCGCATCCGCCCCTATGCCGCTGGCAAGATCGCCATGGCCTATGGCTACACGCTTTTGGCGCCCTATTTCGAGCTCGACGAAAGCTCGCCCGCCTATGGCCAGACAGGCTACCTGCCGCACCCCGCCGGTGCAGGCGCTAGCCCCGTGGCCCCTGTGGGCGGCTACATCATGGGCATTCCAGCCAATCTGGCGCCAGAGCGGATCAAGGCGGCAGTCGAAGCGCTGACGGTTTTTACCTCGCCCGAGGCGCAGAAGCTCTATGTGCAAAACGGCAGCCGGACCAACCCGCGCTATTCCGTCGGCGCAGATCCCGAGGTGCGCCGCGCCTCGCCGATTTTTGAGGCCGTCGATGGCATGTCATGGCGCGATGAGCTTCAGTTCTGGCCGCGCCCGCCCGTGCCCGAGATCTGCGACATCATCCAGATCTGCGGCACGGAGTTTCACGACATGCTGCGTGGGATCCTCACCCCGCGTGAAGCCCTGAAAGCGGCGCAAGCCTGCGCCGATGCCCTGATTTTACCAGACTAACGTCATCTGAGGAGGAGAGACCATGGAGCCCAATCGCCTAAAAGGCAAGAATATCCTGATCACCGGAGCCGCCCGCGGCATGGGGGCGGCCAATGCCGAGAGCTTCGCGGCTCAAGGCGCCAATGTCTGCCTTGCCGATCTTGACGGCGATGAGGCCCAGGTTGTTGCAGACCGTATCAACGCCGCTGGAAACGGCAAGGCAGTTGCGGTCAGATGCGATGTGACCAAGCGCGAAGACAATGCCGCCGCAGTGGCCGCCACGGTCGAGGCCTTCGGCTCGATCAACGTCGGCCTCTTAAATGCCGGCCTCAACAAGCCCCGCTTCTTCATGGATATCGATGAAGACAATTGGGACATGATCATGAATGTCAACACAAAGGCGATGTGGCTCGGCATGCAAGAGACCGCCAAGCAGATGATCGCGCAGGGCCCGATGGAGGACCATCCCTATAAGCTGATCAACGTCGGTTCCATCGCCTCGCGCAAGCCGCTGGTGGATGTGACAGTCTACTGCACGTCGAAATACGGCTGCCTTGCGCTTACGGAATGCGGCGCACTGGGGCTTGCCGAGCACAATATCACGGTGAACGGCTATGCGCCGGGCGTGGTTGTCACACCGCTCTGGGAGCAGCTCGACAAGGATCTCGTGGAGATCGGTTTCAAGGACCGCGCAGGACAAGCTTACGATGACATCGTCGAGAACAACCTCGTGATCAAGCGGGTGTCTTGTCCTGATGACATCACCGGTACGGCCTCTTTCCTTGCCTCCAACGACAGCGACTACATGACCGGGCAGATGATCTCGATCGATGGCGGTTGGGCCACTAAGTAACATATTGAAATTACGATATTATTCAACAGAAAGGCGGGAGCAGAACAGGCCCCCGAAGGAGAACCTCATGTCTCGTGCACTCACACCGAACGTTCTGACCCCGCAAGACCTTGAGCCGAACTGGCGCTGGGAAGGCAAGATCCCCGCATGGGGACACAACTCCGTCGACTTCGAGCGCCGGATCGATCACGACCGTTTGCGCCGCTACCGTATGGCCCGCACCCAAAAAGCACTGAAGGAAAGCAACGCAGGCTCGCTGCTGCTCTTCGACGTGAACAATATCCGATATACCACGGCCACCAAGATCGGCGAGTGGGAGCGCGACAAGATGTGCCGCTTTGCCCTGATCACGGGCAATGACGCGCCGCACGTCTGGGATTTCGGTTCTGCCGCTGTTCACCACCGCAAGTATTCCGATTGGCTCGTGCCTGAGAACTGCCATGCAGGGGTTGTCGGTATGCGGGGCACGATCCCGCCCAGCTTCGGGCTGATGAAGAAATACGCGCGCGATATTGCAGGCCTCATCGAAGATGCTGGTATGAAAGGCATGCCCGTTGGTGTGGACTATGCCGAAACAGCCATGTTCGAAGCGCTGAAGGAAGCGGGTCTAAACGTCGTCGACGGTCAGCAGATCATGCTTTCAGCCCGCGAAATCAAGAACTGGGACGAGATCCAGCTTCTTACGCAGGCCGCATCGATGGTCGATGGTGTCTATCACATGATCTACGAAGAGCTGAAACCCGGCGTGCGCGAGAACGAGATCGTCGCCATGTCGAACAAGCTCCTTTACGAATGGGGCTCGGACGATGTGGAAGCGATCAATGCCATCTCCGGCGAGCGCTGCAACCCGCATCCGCACAACTTCACCGACCGTCAGTTCCGCCCCGGTGATCAGGCATTCTTCGACATTTTGCAAAGCTATCAGGGCTATCGCACCTGCTATTACCGAACTTTCAACATCGGCATGTCGACGCCCTCGCAGCAGGACGCCTATGTGAAAGCGCGTGAATGGATCGATGCGTCTATCCAAGCCATCAAACCAGGCGTAACGACAGATAAGGTCGCCAAACTCTGGCCTAAAGCTGAGGAGTTCGGCTTCCCCGATGAGCTGTCTGCCTTCGGTCTGCAGTTCGGCCATGGCCTTGGCCTTGCGCTGCACGAGCGCCCGATCATCAGCCGGGCAGTTTCGCTCGACAACCCGATGGAAATCCAGACCGGCATGGTCTTTGCGCTGGAGACCTACTGCCCGGCCTCCGACGGCTTCTCTGCCGCGCGGATCGAGGAAGAAGTGGTTGTAACCGACACCGGTTGCGAAGTGATTTCGCTCTTCCCTGCGCAAGAGCTTCCGATCGCCAACCGCTACTAAAAGGCGGACGCGCCCCGCTCTGCACACACTCCCGGTGCAGGGCGGGGATGATCCTATCGCCCAAGAGGACATCATGGCCAAGACGAAAACAAACACCGAGGACTATTTGCGCATATATCGCCAAATGGTGCGGATCCGCACCTTCGAGGACAACGCCAACCAGCTTTACCTCTCGGCCAAGATGCCGGGGTTGACCCATATGTATTCCGGTGAAGAGGCGGTTGCCGTGGGTATTTGCGAAGCGCTGAAAGTAACCGACAAGATCACATCCACGCACCGCGGCCATGGCCATTGCGTGGCCAAGGGCGCTGACCTCAAGGAGATGTTCTGCGAGCTTTTAGGTAAGGAAGAGGGCTATTGCCGCGGTAAGGGCGGCTCGATGCATATCGCCGACCAGTCCAACGGCAACCTCGGTGCCAATGCCATCGTCGGCGGCTCAATGGGCATCGCCACGGGCTCGGCTTATACGGCCAAGCTCTTGGGCAAGGACGATGTGACCGTCTGCTTCTTTGGTGATGGTGCCACAGCGCAGGGCCTCATGTACGAGGTCATGAACATGGCCGCGCTATGGAACTTGCCGGTGATCTACGCCTGTGAGAACAACGGCTATTCCGAATACACCCGCACAGACGAGATCGCCGCCGGTTCGATCATCGCTCGTGCCGAGGCTTTCGGCATCGAGGCGCATCAGGTCGACGGGCAGGATGTTCTGGCCGTTAACGAGCTGACCGAAAAGCTCGTCGCGCGTGCACGCAAGGGCGAAGGCCCGTTCTTCATCGAGCTGATGACCTATCGCTATCACGGTCACCACGTAGGCGACATCAACCGCGAATATTACCGCTCCAAGAAAGAAGAGCAGGATTGGAAAGACAATCGTGATCCGATCACCCGTTTCCGCGGCTGGCTGGTTGAGCAAGGCATCGCCAGCGAAGAGGAGATTGAAGCGATGAACGCCGAGATCAAAAAAGACGCCGCCGATGCTGTCGAACATGCGCTCGCGGCAAAATACCCCGATGAGGCCGAAGTGGACATGCATGTCTACACCGATGTGAAACACGCGTTGGCCTGAGGAGAGACCCATGAGAGAGATCACACTATCACAGGCCGTCAACGAAGCCTTGGCCGAAGAAATGCACCGCGACGAGACCGTGTTCATCATCGGCGAAGATGTTGCCGAAGCAGGCACGCCCTTTAAGGTTTTATCCGGTCTTGTCGAGGAATTCGGCACCGACCGTGTTGTTGACACCCCGATCGCCGAGCCCGGCTTCATGGGCCTCGCCGTCGGCGCAGCGATGACAGGCACGCGCCCTGTCGTTGACCTTATGTTCGGCGATTTCATCTACCTGATCATGGACCAGCTCTGCAATCAGGCGGCCAAGACGCACTACATGTCCGGCGGCAAGATGAGCGCGCCGCTGGTCGTGCGCACCAACCTTGGTGCAACACGCCGCTCGGCCGCGCAACACAGCCAGAGCTTGCACGCGCTTGTGGCCCATATCCCCGGGCTTAAGGTTGCCTTACCGTCTTCGGCTTATGAAGCAAAAGGCTTGATGAAAACGGCGATCCGCGACAACAACCCCGTCGTCATCTTCGAAGACAAGCTGATGTATAACGACAAGGCCCCCGTGCCCGAGGAAGAGTTTCTTATTCCCTTCGGTGAGGCCAAAATCAAGCGCGAAGGCCGCGATATCACGCTTATCGCCACCTCCTCGATGGTGCAGGTCTGTGAAAAGGCAGCCGAGATCCTGGCCGCCGAAGGCATCGACGCCGAGGTGATCGACCCGCGCACGATAGTTCCGCTGGATGAAAACACACTTATCGCCTCTGCCAAGAAGACCAGCCGTGTCATCGTCGTCGACGAAGGTCACCAAAGCTTTGGTATCACCGGCGAGATTGCAGGGCGCATCAACGAGAAGGCCTTTTATCATCTCGATGCGCCAGTGCTTCGTATGGGTGCTATGGATGTGCCTGTGCCATTTTCGCCTGCCTTGGAAGACATCACAGTGCCCACGCCAGAGGCCGTGGCCGAGAATGCGCGCAAGCTCATGTCGGGGGAGATGATCCATGCCGCATGACGTGATCATGCCAGCCCTCGGCATGGCGCAGGATACTGGTCTGATCGTCGCCTGGCATAAGTCGGAAGGTGATGCGGTCAAGACGGGCGATGTGCTTTTTGAAGTGGAAACCGACAAGGCGACAATGGAAGTCGAAGCGCAAGCCGATGGCTTCCTCAACGGTGTGCGCGCGCAGGCGGGCGAGGAAGTTCCTGTCGGCAATGTGATCGCGCAAATTGGAGCGGAAGCCGCGGCTCCCGAAGCATCCGCCGCCTCAGCCGCTGGACCATCACCCAAGCTTCCCCAAGGCGCAAGCGTGATCATGCCCGCGCTCGGGATGGCGCAGGATACTGGCCTCATCGTCTCCTGGCACAAGAACCTCGGCGAAGCCGTTGCGGCTTCCGACATTCTCTTCGAAGTGGAAACCGATAAGGCAACCATGGAAGTTGAGTCCGGCGCCGATGGCTTCGTCGCCGCGCTCTTGGCCGAAGCGGGTGAAGAGGCCCCCGTCGGCGCACCAATCGCGATCATCTCTCCCGAGGCACCTTCGAACCCGGTTCAGCTGAGCCAATCTAGCGCTGCGAGCGCTCCCAAAGCCGAAGCTGCACCTGCGTCCGCGAACATGCCTGCCCCCAAGCCAGCTGAAGGGGCCAAGCCGGCTCCCAAGGCGCCCGCCAAACCGCGCGCCGATGGGCGCATTCTTGCCTCTCCCAAAGCGCGACGGCTCGCCCTTGAGCAAGGGCTTGATCTGGGCTGCCTCGTCGAAGCAGAGCATCCGCAGCCTTATCATGTGGCTGATCTCGAGGTTATCAAATCCCTGCCCGCCACCGTGCCGCATACTGTGTTCGCCCAATCCCGCCGCCTGACGGCTGAGCTTGCTCAGGATGGATTTGCGGATTTCGCAAGCTGGGCGGTTGAAGCGGCAGGGCTTTCTGAAGCCAATGCCCTGCTCGCCGGCTTGGCCGCTGCGAGCCTCGGGTATGAGACGTGCACCGTTGCTGTGGAGCTGCTCGGGGAGACACGTAGTTTTGCCGCAAGAGGCAGTCAGCTAGCCGATATCACCCTTGCTGAAGCAGATGCTTCGCCAGATATCCTTCTGCGCGATCTGCGGATGAGCCGTGTCACAGCGGTAGAACTCGGCGCCGAGGCCTGCCCCGTTCTGACCCTCACACGCTTCGGACCCGGGCTTCTGATCACGCTCGAATGCGCCGCAGATCACCTCACTGCAAGCGAGGCTGTCAGCCTTTTGTCCGAATTCGCAGGCCGCGTGGAGCAACCGCTCCGCCACCTGCTTTAAATAATGGAGTCCGAAATGGAATTCACCGACCTCTACATCAACGGCGAATGGCGCAAAACGTCTGAGCGTTTCGATGTTATTAACCCAGCCACCGAAGAGGTTCTGGCCTCTGTCGCCTCTGCCGAGATTGTCGACGCAGACGCTGCACTGGATGCAGCGGAGAAGGCCATGGCCGACTGGGCGGCGCGCACGCCCCGCGAACGCTCAGAAGTGCTGCGCAAGGCCTGGGAGCTTATGACCGCGCGGCTTGAGGAGTTCGCCCATTTCATCACGCTGGAAAATGGCAAAGCCCGCGCCGACGCTATGGGCGAGGCAGGTTATGCCGCTGAGTTTTTCCGCTGGTTTGCCGAAGAAGCCGTGCGCGCCGACGGGATGATCACCCATGCGCCTGCATCCGCTGCGCGCATCGTCGTGCAGCACAAGCCCGCGGGACTGGCTGTCTTGGTGACGCCGTGGAACTACCCCGCCGCCATGGGCACCCGCAAGATCGCGCCCGCGCTGGCCGCTGGCTGCGCTGTGATCATCAAGCCCGCCTCCGAGACGCCGCTGACCATGCTGGCGCTGATGCCGCTTCTGGAAGAGGCTGGCGTGCCGCCGGGGCTCGTCAACGTGCTACCCTCGCGCCGCACCGGCGCACTGGTCGATCACATGCTGCATGATCCGCGCGTGCGGGTCGTGTCATTCACAGGCTCCACGGGGGTTGGTCGCACGCTTTTGAAAGGCGCGGCGGACCAGGTGCTCAAACCCGCAATGGAACTCGGGGGTAACGCACCTCTGGTGGTCTTCGAAGACGCCGATATGGACACAGCCATCGAAGGCACCATGCTGGCCAAGATGCGCAACCTCGGCGAAGCCTGCACCGCTGCCAACCGCATCTATGTGCACGAAAGCATTGCCGAAGAGTTCACCCGCCGCCTGAGCGAGGCCATGTCTGCTCTCAAGATGGGCGACGGGACAGACCCAAGCGTCGATGTGGGCCCGTTGGTCAACGCCGACACGCGCGGCAAAGTGGCCGAGTTCGTAGCCGATGCGGTCGCCAAGGGCGCCAAAGTCGAATGCGGAGGCACCCTGCCAAACGGAAAGGGCTATTACTATCCTCCCACAGTGCTTTCGAACGTACCTGAAACCGCCGAATGCGTGCGCGACGAGATCTTTGGCCCTGTGGCTGCAATCCAGACTTTCAACGATCAGGAAGATGTTGTCGCGCGCGCCAATGACACCGAGTATGGCCTGGTCGCCTATGTTTTCTCCGAAGATTTCAAACGCGCACTGCAGGTCTGCGAGCGTTTGGAATACGGCATGGTCGGCCTCAACCGCGGCCTCGTGAGCGACCCTGCCGCGCCGTTTGGTGGCGTCAAGCAATCGGGCTTGGGGCGGGAAGGCGGGCATGAGGGCATGCTCGAATTCATGGAAACCCAATACATTTCAGCCAGCTGGTAAGGGGGCGAACATGAGAGACGTTATCGCAGCACCATCGGTCAGGGCGTTGGCCCTGGAAAAGGGAATCGACCTCGAGAGGCTGGCCCGAGATATGGGCCGAACCACCATCGCGCGTGAGGATCTGGGGGGCAGCAATCACGCCGCCGGCCCGGCTGCGGATACGTCCTATTGGGATGTGGATCATGCTGCTTACGGCCCTGTCAGCGAAGAACCAATGAGCCGTTTTGCTCAATTGGCCTCCGCGAATCTGGGAGCGGCGAATGCGCTCATTCCACAAGTTACCCATCACGACCGCGCCGATGTTTCTGCAATCGAAGCTCTTCGCAAGGAGCTCAAACCAGAGGCGCAGGCGCGCGGTGTCAAGCTCACGGCGCTGGCCTTTCAGGCCAAGGCGCTGGCAAGGGCCTTGCGCGCGTTCCCTCGCTTCAATGCCTCGCTGAGCGCCGATGGCAAGACGTTGATCCTCAAGGGTTACGTCCATATCGGTATTGCTGTCGATACGGCGCACGGACTGATGGTTCCTGTCGTCCGCGATGTTGATCGCAAGGGCCTGTGGCAAATCGCGGCAGAGATCACCGATCTCGCCACCCGCGCCCAGAGCCGCAAGATCGCTCCCGAAGAGATGGGCGGCGCATCGATGTCGATCTCCAATCTGGGCGGCATAGGCGGGCTTGGCTTTACCCCCATCGTCAATCCGCCTGAAGTGGCAATCCTTGGGATCACCCGCACCGAAACCGTGACCGTTTGGGATGGTGGCACGGCACGCCCGGTGGACATGGTACCGCTCGATCTGAGCTATGATCACCGCGTCATCAACGGTGCCGATGCGGCTCGTTTCATGAGTTATATGGCAGGGCTGATCGCCGATCCGCGCCGGATGATGGTCTGAGGGGGTGGAGATGGCTGACAATCACGCCGATCTGATCGTTCTTGGCGCAGGCCCCGGTGGCTATGCCTGCGCCTTTCGTGCGGCCGATCTTGGGCGCAAAGTCGTCCTCGTCGATCCACGCGCCGCATTGGGAGGCGTCTGTCTCAACGAAGGTTGCATCCCATCGAAGGCGCTGCTTCATGCCGCTGAGGTTATCCGTGAAACACGACATGGCGGCGACTGGGGGATTTCGACAGGCAGGGTCTCGGTCGATCTGGACAAATTGAGAGACAAGAAAGACGGGATCGTTGCGACGCTGACAGACGGCCTCACTGGCCTTGCCAAACGGCGCAAAGTTCAAACGGTGCGCGGCACCGCCAAGTTCACGAGCGCGAAAAGCCTCGACATCGACGGAGCGGCATGGAGCTTTGATCAGGCAGTGATTGCTGTTGGTTCGACGCCGGTGCAATTGCCCGGCTGGCCGAACGATGATCGCATCTGGGACAGCACCGCCGCGCTAGAGCTACGGGACGTGCCCAAGGCGCTTGCCATCGTAGGCGGCGGCATCATCGGGCTGGAAATGGCCACGGTCTACGCGGCCCTTGGCGCGAAGGTGACCGTTATCGAATTCATGGACCAGATCGCCCCCGGCGCTGACGTCGAGGCGGTCAAGGTCCTGCATTCCGCGCTCGTAGCCGAAGGCGTGACGATCCATACGGGCACCAAGGTCATAGAGGTCAAAGCTACAAAATCCGCGCTCAGCCTAACATGCGAAGGCGGGTTTGGCGGCACGCTCAAGGCGGATGCCATCATTCAGGCCGTTGGCCGCCGCGCGAGCGGCTACTTGGTTGCACCCGAGGCCGCAGGCGTCGAGATCGACAACCGCGGTGTCATCGCTGTGGACCGCACCTGCCGCACAAACGTGGAGGGGATTTTCGCCATCGGCGATGTCACGGGCAACCCGATGCTGGCCCACCGCGCCACGCATCAGGGCCATGTCGCCGCCGAGGTCGCCAGCGGGCACGCCGCGGCGCTTGATACAGACCTGATCCCATCGGTGGCCTACACCAGCCCCGAGCTGGCCTGGGCCGGGCTGACCCAGGCGCAAGCCAAAGAGCTCGGCGTCGCCCATCAGGTTGCCAGCTTCCCCTGGGCCGCAAGCGGGCGCAACCTCAGTTCGGGCGGTGGCGAGGGGATGACCAAGCTTGTCTACTGCCCCGAGACGAACCGCCTGCTTGGCGCAACGATCGTGGGCCGAAACGCGGGAGAGCTCTTGGCCGAATGCGTGCTGGCGATGGAAATGGGCGCAACGCTAGAAGACATCGCCCTGACGGTACATGCACACCCGACCCTCTCCGAGACCGTCACTTTCACGGCAGAGCGTGCGCTCGGCACGTTGACGGACCTCTGATATGACAGGGCCCACGATCGACCTGAACGGAAAGACAGCCCTCGTCACCGGAGCGAGCCGAGGGATCGGATTGTCGATCGCACAGGTGCTGGCACGCTCTGGCGCCGATGTGATCGGGCTTGGCACGTCGATCACGGCGCAGGCGCTGGAGGGGGCCTTTGCGGGCTTGCCCGGTGTGTTTCGGCCAATGGATTGCGACCTCTCCGAAAGGGATCAGATCAAGGCGTTGCTCGCGCAACTGGATGACGCAGGAGCCGAGATCGACATCTTGGTGAATAATGCTGGGATCATCCGGCGGAACCACGCAGCCGAGCACAGCTTGGAGGACTGGGATGCCGTGATGGCGGTCAACCTTGATGCGGTTTTCCTGCTCAGCCGTGCGCTCGGCGCGCGTATGCTGGAGCGCGGCGGTGGCAAGATCGTCAACATCGCCTCGGTCCTGTCATTCCAGGGCGGGGTCCTTGTACCCGGCTATGCCGCGGCCAAGGGTGCGATTGCCCAATTGACCCGCGCACTGGCAAATGAATGGGCGCAAGGCGGTGTCAACGTAAACGCCGTCGCGCCTGGCTATGTAGCGACGGACAACACCGCCGCTCTACAGGCTGACGAAGACCGCAGCGCTGCTTTGATGGCTCGCATACCCGTCGGCCGCTGGGGGCGGCCCGAAGAGATCGCCTGGCCGGTCGCTTTTCTGGCAAGCGAACTGGCCGATTTCATACACGGCACAGTTCTGCCCGTCGACGGCGGCTGGCTATCTCGCTAGGCTTGAGAGCACTTTTCAAGTGTCCCACTAACGAAAGCCGAGTTTGAATTTGGCTCAGATTGCGGATTTGAATGACCGTTTCGGCGACGGGCGCGGGATCGTTGCAGGTTAAGTGCCGCACATGCAACCAAATACTGCATATGAAACAGACGCAACCCGAAAATCGACTTCGTCCGCTCACCCGCCATCTGGTCGATTGAAATGCTGCACTTCGTTCGAATGGCAGCAATGCAGAAGTCATTTTGAGGCAGATGTCTGCTGGTGAATGACCGCATAGAGCTGCTTCTATCTCCTCCATCCGCTTTCTTGCCAACCAAACAATCACAATCCTCTCCGCCAGTCTTGAACAAGAGAGGTTGAAATGTTGTATTCTGACTTGGCTTTCATCAGGAGTTGCGAATGTTATATGCAATTGCTTTACTGTTCTGGCTTTTTCATGGAGAGCCATCAGTAGCCTTTGAACCAAAAGGTTTTACAGGCGAGAAGTTTCTAGGGGCGTGCCTTAGCGATGATCCGCTTCAACAGAGAGCCTGCAATGACTACTTTTCCGCGGTCATCCAAAGTTACAAGATGGGTGGTGGAGTTGTTTACGTGCAAACTCACGCACGCATAGAAGACGAGAAAGAACGTAGCCGCGCGATTTGGGAAGCTCTGCAAGTTTGTCACGGAGCAGCATTCAACCCCAAAGAGGCACAATCTGATGTTATTAAGCACCTTCAGCAGAACCCTTCCATGCAAAGGAGCTCTGCTGACTTGATGATCATAGTGTCTCTAATGGAGATGTTTCCCTGCAATTAGCAGATCTCGTCTGTATGGGTGCCTGCCACTCGCATTTGCGGGCAGAAACACACCGAACTTCCGTTTCCTTTGTCTGTTAGCGAAGTCCGCACTGTCACCTTCGAGCGATAGAAATGCTGCGCTTTAATCGAATGTCAGGAATGGGATGTACCGGCTGCTTCCCCCAACTCAGCAGGTTATAGTTTGACTGTTTCAACTGCAGATTAGGAGAAGTGGCATGACGAAGAAAGCAATTGATGCATTGATGTCGATTGGCATCGATATCG
>RKMI01000238.1_pt1 | contig 20073 bp, 17 predicted proteins | sample 2174191 | NCBI WGS metagenome assembly RKMI01 (sample SAMN10236717, study PRJNA505201) | synthetic metagenome | isolation source: mock community containing 12 organisms: Thioclava sp. ES.032, Psychrobacter... | place: USA: Walnut Creek | collected 2015-10-01
TGGCCGGGCGAAGCGCAGATGCCGCGGGCGAAATCCGGCGTTTAATTGAGGCCTCTTCTCAAGAAATTAGCGGTGGAACCTCAGCGGTTAAAGACGCAGAACAGGCGATTGAGCGTGTGGTGACACAGGTAATGAAAGTCAGTGATATTATGGCCGAAATCAACACCGCTTCGGATGAGCAAAGTAGCGGTATTGCCCAAATCAATTCGGCCGTGGCCGAGATGGATCACGTAACCCAGCAGAATGCCACGCGGGTGCAGTCGGTTTCCAGTGCGGCCCAACAGCTTACTCGTCAGGCCTCGGAGCTGGCTAACGTGATTGCTGCTTTCCGATTAGAGGGCGCGAATGAGGAAAACACGCAGTCTGCACGCGGCCGCCTGGCAGGCACACAATTGAGTGAGGGGGTGCCTCCGCTGGCGTCATCATCGTTGGCTATGCTCCAGCGAGCTGAGGCTGCTGAGCATGATCAAGATGCAAAGGTAGCGTTTTAACGCAAAAACCCTGAGGCGGCAGGGTGGGCGCCTCAGGGTTGGTGCAGTCGCCTAGTTGGCGCTTTGTTTATCAAGCGCCTTGTCAGCTGGCACGTGCGTGCGTTAGCGTATCAAATGCACTTCGCGGTAGGGATTCACTGATTTGGCAATGTAAACAGCGCACGACAGCGCTATGCTTGCCGGTGCCTTCAAGGCGAAAGTGACTTAAAAACGCTGACGTGGGTGACTCAAAATTGCCGCAGTGGCGGCAAATGATGTCGACTCCGCGGACTTTGTAGCTGATGGTGATGTGCTGCACGCTGACCTCCTCCCCGTGGGTATGATCGGTCTAGCCGTGAACCGCTTCTCACTCAACCTGACAGTGGCAAGCGGCAGAATATTAACCATAGGCTATTGCAATGACATCGGTGAGCAAAAATATCATTTTTTTTCGGCTTTCATAGCCTAGGTTAGATAATCGGCTGGTTTTAAAGTGCATGGTGGACATCTAGCGCAACGGAAGCGCAACAGGGAAGACCAAGCAGGACGCTTGATGGACTCATGGAGGCACGAACAGGACGTTCGTGAAGAATGTTCAAGGAAGACCTGATGAAACCCCGGCCAGTGACGGCCGGGGTTTTTTTATGTGCCCGTTAAGAAGCGGCTGGCTTATCGGTAGCCTCGGCCTCGCCGTCAGGCTTCTCGCTGCCCTGGTGGCCAAGTGGCTGGGCTTGATCAAGACGCGGATGATTATCCAGAAATTCGCGCTTAAGATCAGGCAGTTTGTCCAGCGCTTTGAGCGTGTGCGTCAACGCATGAATGGCGGCCAGCACGTCCTGGGTGTTGCCGGTTTCCGAAATCGTATGCATGTTGCGGATCGGAAAGCCGATGGAAGTAGCCGCGCTGTCCACTGAGGCGAGCACCCCGGCCATACCGTCGGTACCCGTATCGACGCCCACCATATCCCGCTGCATGGGAATCTCGTTGGCCTTGGCTGCCTGGGCAATCACACGGTTCAGCTGTTCGCTGGCAATCGAGCCGACGGCCATGGTGAAGCCTTTGCCCATTTCCAGCGGCTGCATGCGCTTCTCGCCAATGCCCGGCGCGGCCACATAGTCATGGTTCACATCCACGCCAATCAGCGCGTCGGGTTTTAGCTCGCCGGCCATCACGCGGCTACCAAAACGGCCGATTTCTTCGTAGCTGGCGATGGCAAATAGCACGCGCACCTGCTCGGTACCGCCGGCCTCGGCGATCAGCTTGGCGACTTCAGCGGCCACAAAACAACCCAGGCCGTTATCCAGGTAGGCGCCGTAGAAGGTGTTGGGGCTGAAGCCAGGGCGGATAGGGCGATCAAAAATAATCGAATCGCCAGGCCGAACACCCAAGTTCAATACCTGCTGCTTCTTGTTCTCGCCGTGGATCTGCAGGTCCAGATAGATCTGTTCCTTCTTGATACCTTTGCTACCGTCGCGCATGGCAGGATCGGAAAAGTGAATGGCGCCCAGCGCTTCCACGGTGCCGCCTTCAATGCAGCGATAGCTGCCCGGGGCGTCCGGATCTTCGCTGAACAGCTTCACTTCATGGCCGATCAGGACGGTCGGCAGGAAGGAGTCGGTATTGATCCAGATCTTGCCGTCATCGCCGATAGAGCGCACCTGCATGCGAATTTTATCCGCATGGCCGATGATCATGACCTTGAACATGTCGTCGCGGCCTGGATGCGTATCGAGCACAACCCCCGCGTTACCGCGGAACTGGTGAAGCTGCCAGTCGCTCGGGGCGAAGCTTTCAAAATAGGGTTTCAGCACGCCGTAGGTCATCGCGCCTTCCAACCCCACGGGGCTGGGGGCTGCCAAGATGTCGCGCATCAGTTTGAACTGCGCGTCGGGCATCGGTTGCGTCCAAGGGGGGGCGCTATCGCTCATAAGGCAATCTCCAGTCAGTGGGTGATAAACGATGCCTAGTTTGCCAGATTCCCACGCGGCGTGTAGAGCAAGTCGGGCGAAATCCCTTATTCGTGTTCATGAATCAGTTGACGTAGGGCGCTGGTTGCGGCGGAAGGAGGGTGGCGGCGGCTCAATACGATTCCCAGCTCACGGCGAATCGTCGGTTCGACCAGCGGGCGGTGCTCAATGCCTTCAGTGGCAATTTGGCGAAAACTGAGTGAGGGCAGCACGCTAATACCTAACCCCGCAGCCACCATGCGGCCAACCGTGGCGATCTGGCGGGCATCACATAAGATATCCAGCCGCGCCCCAATGCTTTGCATAATACGGTCAATATCCTGGCGTGAGCTGGAAAGGCGGTTAATGCCGATAAACGGATAGGCCGCCAATTGGCTCCAGGCAACGGCTGGTTGCGCCAGTAGCGGGTGTCCGTAGGGGCAAACGGCCACATAGTTATCTTCGAGAACGGGTTCAAATGTGAGGTCGTCTGTGTCGCCTGGTGGTACCGAAAGCCCTAAATCTACACGGCCTTCGCGTACCATCTGATTGATCTGCTCGGCTAACACATCGTGCAGGCTAAGATTAATACGTGGATAAGACTCATGAAAACGCTTAATAACCCTTGGGAATAATCCTGCTGCCAGGGTGGGCAAAGCGGCCACTGTCACCTTGCCGCGCTGTTTTGAAAACTGGTCGTTAAGATCCTCAAAGGCTTCGTTCCAATCATTCAATAGCCTCACCGCAACTGGCAGAAACGCTTCCCCTTCAGGGGTTAAGGCGAGTTGCCGGGTGGTTCGCGCAAATAGAGCCCCGCCTACATTCTCTTCTAATTTGCGCAGCGCAATGGAAATTGCCGGTTGGGAAAGATGTACTTGCTCGCTGGCTTCCGCAAGGCTGCGAGAGTGGGCGACGGCAATAAAAACACGAAGCTGCTGGATGCTTGGATTCATTTATAAAGTAAAACATAAATTAAAAACTATTCAATATACAAAATTAAATCAGCAGACCATGCTTGTTTTATCGCATGCACATGCATAGCGATTCCCATTTTTTATAAAAACAATAGCTCGTTTAGCGAGCTTCGGAGACACGATGAAAACGCTACTTACCACGATGGTGGCGAGCGCCGCTTTGCTAGCCGGTTCCGCCGTCCATGCCGATGAGCGTCTGCTGATTGGTTCTACTTCTAGCTCTTCAAGCCACTACAGTTACTTTGTTGCAGTTAATCAGATCATCAATAACCAATTGGATGGGGTGAGTTCTTCGGTGGCAGAAACCGGCGCTACAGTGGATAACCTGCGTCGTTTAGGTCGTGACCAGATCGACATGGGGTTGGTGACTACCAATACCGGGTATCAGGCCTACGCTGGCGAAGGGGACTTTGAAGGCCGCCCGGTCGATAATCGCCTGCTGTGGGTGTACACCGTGGCACCACAGAATGCCGTGATGCGTCAGGATGCAGAGGTGGAAACGTTCGCTGACTTAGACGGCGTCCGTTTTAATCCCGGGATCACGGGGTCAGCTACTGAGAAAACTACCGAAGCAGTGATGCGCACGCTAGGTATTGAGCCGGATTACGTGCGGGGTTCCACAACCGATATTGTCGACGCCATGAAGGATGATCGGGTCAAAGGTTCAGTAAAATCAGGTGTGGGTGAAAAACTGGACGGCTCTACTATGGATATCGCCACCTTTACCCCCATCAGCGTATTGTCCCTTAACGAGGACGAAGCACAAACATTACGTAGCGAGATGCCTGATATAGCCATCGTCGACGTGCCAGAGGGTGCCGGTGAGGATATTCCTGCCTATACCACATGGGCTTTTGGCGTCGCTGTGCATGCAGACCCAGATATGGATGAAGAGACGGCTTATCAAATCGTTAAAGCGGTGATGGAAAACCCTGAGCCTCAAGTCAATGCTTTCTCGGCAATGCGTGATGTGGATATGGCGGAGATGACCCTAGAGGTTGGCACCGTCCCGCTACACCCCGGTGCTGCTCGCTATTTTGAAGAGCAGGGGCATGACATCCCCGATTCCTTACAGCCTGAACAGTAAGGCTAACCGGAGGCAATGATCATGCGCGAGACAGTCACCAAAGGCCTGGCGCTTTTGTTAGGTGGACTAATTCTTTATACCTCCGCCACTGGACCGTTTGAAAGCTTGATTCAGCGGAGTATCTTTCTCGCGCTGGTTATCCTGCTGGGGCTTGCGGTTTACCCATTAGGTGAAGGCAAACGCTGGCGCCCGCTTGGCGTTGCTATCGATATCGTATTGGCCATTGGTGTTGTGCTGGCCTGTGGCTATGTGACGCTGAATTACGAACAAATTCTGGTTGAGCTACCCTGGGCCACGCCCCGGGATATGTTACTTACCGGCATACTTCTGGTGGCTATTTTAGAGCTTTCCCGGCGCGCCATAGGGGGTATCTTTCCCCTACTGGTCTTGTTGGGACTGGCCTACGCATGGTTGGGCGCTGTCATTCCCGGTCCACTGGGCCACCGAGGCTTTGACCCTTATTACATGACTGAGACCATCTTCCTCGGCGATTTAGGCGTATGGGGCATGCTAGTGGGTGTCGCCGCGACGACGATTGCAGCTTTTGTGCTGTTCGGTTGTTTGCTGCTGCATACCGGGGGAGGCAAGACCTTTATGGACCTGGCGCTGCGCATTAGTGGTCGTTCGCCGGGTGGTGCTGCCAAAGTAGCCACCGTAGCCTCTGGTCTATTTGGGATGGTGAGCGGTAGCGCGGTGGCCAATGTGGCCACCACGGGTAACTTCACGATACCCATGATGAAGCGTTTGAACTATCCCCGGCCATTCGCGGCCGGGGTGGAAGCCGTGGCTTCTACTGGCGGTCAAATCGCGCCGCCGATTTTAGGCGCGGCGGCGTTTATTATGGCGGAAATTCTAGGCGAAAGTTATCTGCGTATTGCGCTAGCGGCTTTACTGCCAGCGATTCTTTTCTATCTTGGCGTCTTCGCCACTATTCACCTGGTCGCCAAGCGCCGCCAGCTCCAAGTAGTGCCTGATGATGAGTTGCCTGCTTGGTCTGAGGTGATACGCCCAGAGCGCATTATTCCCATTTTGGCCGCGCTGGGTGGGCTTTTCTACGGCGTGCTCAGCGGCCGTTCGATTCAGATGTCAGCGTTCTACGGCATCTTAATGACCGTGCTGACGTTTGTGCCTTTTGCGCTAATAGCCAAGATGCCGCTGCGCGAAATTGTCGGCAAGTTAGTAGCAGGCTTGGTGGATGCAGGCAAAGGCATGGTGATTATCGGCGTGCTGCTGGCTGGCGCGCAGATTCTGGTCGCGATGATCGGTATGACCGGTATCGGCGTTACGCTGGCGAGCCTTATTGTGACGGTGGGAGGAGAGTCGCTGTTCCTGGTAGCCCTGATCGTCGGCGGTGTGTGTCTGATTTTAGGCATGGGGATTCCCACCACGGCAGCGTATGTGCTGGTGGCGTCCGTATTAGCCCCTGCGCTCACAGAGATTGGGGTTGAGCCACTGATTGCCCATCTATTCGTATTCTACTTCGCTACGCTCTCGGTGATTACGCCTCCCGTTTGCATTGCGGTCTTTGTGGCCTCAGGTATTGCCGACACTAATTGGCTACCAGCGGCTATTGAATCGGTACGCCTAGCAGCAGCTATCTATGTGATTCCTTTCTTGCTGCTGATTTACCCAGCGCTGGCAGGGTTTGGCTCTGGTTGGGAGATTGCGCTAGCCAGTTGTCAGGGTGTGGTGTTTGTGATTGCGTTTGCCGCCCTCATGTCCCGGGTGGCCATGACGGGTAAACGGTTGGTTGATGTCGTAGCGCTGGTAGCCGTCATTGGCCTTGCGCTCACACCTGGCTGGCTTTCTACGTTCGCTGCGCTTGCGTTAATCGTGGGTCTTTTCATTCGTCGGCGTGCACTGCTGGATAATGAGCCTGCGCCTGTCTCCAGTGACCGTCACATTCTTCAGGCCAAGGAGACGCACCTATGAGTTTTTTATTAGGCAGCGGCGCAGGCTTTTCTGGTGATCGTACCGATGCTGCCGTCGCGGTAGTTGCCGAATTAATCAAGCGCCAGCAACCCTCCGCCTTAGTGTTTGAAACCTTGGGTGAACGTACGCTAGCGGCGGCTCATCGAGCCATGCGCGACGATCCGGAAAGCGGTTTTGAGCCGCTACTAGATGAACTGCTGGCGCCGGTGCTACGCGACTGCCTGGATCACAAGATTAAAATTCTAGGCAACTTTGGCGCGGCGAACCCTAGCGGCGCTTGTCAGGTGATTACTGATTTGGCCATTCAGCTTGGCCGGGGTGATATTCGTATTGCTCAGGTACATGGTGACGATATTCGTCAGCAGCTTCATGCGCTGGATTTACAGCGCTGGGAAGCTGAGCGCCTTGATATACCCGGTGATGACGCCTTGATTTCAGCTAACGTTTATCTAGGCGCAAAGGCCTTGGCCGATGCATTAGCCATGCAAGCGGATGTGGTGGTTACCGGGCGGGTTGCTGATCCTGCGCTGTTTTTAGCTCCCTTAATGCATCACTTTGATTGGCGTTGGGACGATTGGGATCGCTTGGCCTGCGGCATGATGGCGGGCCACTTAGCCGAGTGTGGCGCACAGGTGAGCGGCGGCTATTTTGCCGATCCAGGCTTTAAAGACGTGGAAGGGCTCGCCACGGTGGGCTATCCGATTATCGAAGTAGAGCAGGATGGCAGCTTGATTATTACTAAGCCTAGTGGTTCAGGTGGCTGCGTCACTGATCGAACGGTGAAAGAACAACTTCTCTATGAGGTTCACGACCCCGCTAATTATCTGACACCGGATGTCACGGTGGATCTCTCCCAGGTTGAGGTTTGCCAACTGGGGGAAAACCGTGTTGCGGTAACGGGCATTCGTGGCAAGCCAGCCCCTGAGCGGCTGAAGACAACGGTGTGCTACGAAGGCGGCTGGCAGGGGGAGGCGGAGATTTCCTATGCAGGTCCAAACGCGCTAGCGCGAGCGCAGCTTGCCGCGCAGGTGCTTCGGGAGCGGTTGGTGTTTCGTGCGCCTGCTGAACTGCGTACTCGCCTGGATATTATTGGACTCGCTAGCGTATTTGATAGCGACAGCGGTGAACTGCAACGTAGCGCATTGCCTTCCACGAGCGGTGATTACCGGTTGCGACTAGCGGCTGAACATGGCGAACGGCGCTGGGTGGCGCGTGCGACTCAAGAGTTATTGGCGCTTTACTGCGCCGGACCTGCGGGCGGTGGTGGCGTGCGGCGCCAGTTTCAGCGCCGAGTATTTACCGCTTCCTATTTAGTCAAGCGTAGCGATATTCATGCCCATGCCAGCATATTTGAAACAAATGTAATAGGTACTACTGGGAGCGACCGCTATGTTGCAAGCTGAATACTCCCAAGCCAAGGGGCACTCGCAATCCTCGGTCACTCTGCACCAACTTGCCCACGCCCGAGCAGGGGACAAGGGGGAACGCCTTAATGTGGCGCTGTTTGCCTATGACCCAGATCACTATACCGCCTTACTGGAGCAAGTGACAGAGGAGCGAGTACTAGCTCTGTTTGCCCACCGTGGTGCCAGTCGGGTACGACGTTACCTCTTGCCTAGCTTGGCTGGCATGAACTTTGTCATTGATGACGTGCTGCAGGGCGGTGTCAACGGCGCGCTTAATTTAGATGGGCACGGCAAAACGCTGTCATTTTTGCTGCTGAGCCTGGAGGTTACTCTCTAGTTCAACCTATCACACACCCTCGACCTAGGTGGCCATGACGTGCTGCCCAGAACGCCGTACTATGTTCTTTAATGCATGTTCTTTAATGTATGTTTGCTAATGCATGCGTGCTAATGAATATAACGATAAATAACGGTGTTCAAGGAGCAGGCCGATGACCATCGCTTCGCTAGGCTCGCAGCGCTTCAAGGTGCTGCTGGCGGGCGTATTCAGTCAGTTGCTGTGTATCGGGGTGGCGCGGTTTGCCTATACGCCGCTACTGCCGGTCATGCAGCAGCAGAGCTGGATAGGCGACGCCGATGGCGGCTGGCTGGCGGCGCTGAACTACGCCGGCTATATGTTCGGCGCCCTGCTGGCGGCGACCGTGCGCAGCATCCATGTCAAAGACACCCTGTATCGGCTGTGTCTGGTGCTCGCTGTGCTGACCACGGCCGGCATGGCATTGACCGAGCATTTCTGGTTGTGGGCGGGGCTGCGCTTTTTGGCGGGTTTTTCAAGCAGCGGCGCGATGCTGCTGGCGTCGGGGCTGATCATGCACTGGCTGATTCAGCACCACCAGCGCGTTGAACTGGGCATTCATTTTGCCGGGTTGGGCCTGGGTATTGTGCTCGCCGCCGTGGCGGTGGAGGCGATGCTGGCGCTGTCGATGAACTGGCAGGCGCAGTGGTGGGGATTCAGCGTGCTTGCGGTGGGGCTGTTGGTGCCTGCCTGGCGCTGGCTGCCGCGACCAACGCCCGCCGTGCCCGGTGCCTCCGGGAGCGAAGCCGCTGCCACGCCGCCCACCCGGACCTTCATGCGCTGGATGCTTGCGGCCTATTTTTGCGCCGGCTATGGCTATGTAATCAGCGCCACCTTTATCGTCACGATTGTGGAGCGGGAGCCGCTGCTGGCCGGTGCCGGGAACTGGACCTTTGCGCTGGTGGGGCTGGCGGCAGCCCCAGCGGTGATGCTCTGGGATCTGGTCGCGCGTCGGATCGGCTATTTGAGTGCGTTGATTGTGGCCATGGGGCTGCAGGTCATCGGCATCGTCCTGCCGGCGGTGACCACGAGCCTGGCCGCCGTGTTATTCAGCGCGGTGCTTTACGGTGGCACCTTCCTTGGCTGTGTCAGTCTGGTGCTGACCATGGCGGGGCGGTTGTATCCCGCAAGCCCCGCACGGCTGATGGGTAAAATGACCCTGGCCTACGGTAGCGCGCAGATCATCGCCCCGGCGCTTACCGGCATGCTGGCTGAGGCGACCGGCCGCTATAGCGTCGGCCTCTGGCTGGCCGGTGGCTTTGTGGCCCTGGGGGCGCTGTTGCTCGCCTGGCTGCGGCGCGTCGACCAGACCGCTCAACGTCTCGATGCCGATGCCAAAGCGGCGGTTTACGCCACGTAACCGGCGAGAGCGTGTCAGGATTTTTTGGGCATTCGCGCCAAAATCCTCTAGGATATGCGCTTTTTTCCAACAGGGTAGCAGGTCATGGCGTCTTCTGAGCAACCTCGTATCCAATGGCTTGGCCGCTGGGGCTTTATGCTGGCCGCCACGGGCTCGGCCGTTGGGTTGGGCAATATCTGGAAGTTTCCCTATATCACCGGAGAGTTTGGCGGCGGCGCCTTCGTGCTGGTCTACCTCGCCTGTATTCTGGCGGTGGGCGTGCCGGTGATGATGACTGAAATTGCCTTTGGACGGCGCGGCCTGGGCAGCCCGGTGGACGCCATTCGCCGGGTGGTCAGGGAATCCGGCCGTTCGTCGGCGTGGTCATTGATCGGCTGGATGGCGATGCTCTGCGGCTTCATGATCCTGTCGTTTTACGTGGTCGTGGCAGGCTGGTCGTTTGCCTACCTGTGGAAAATGCTCACCGGAGGGTTAGCGGGTAGCAGCGTGGACGATATGGCCGCGGTATTCGAGGCCAACAATGCCAATCCCTGGAACCTTGGCTTCTGGAGCACCCTGGTGACGCTTTTGACCATGCTGATTGTCGGCAAGGGCGTGCAGGAAGGCATCGAAAAGAGCGTCAGTTGGATGATGCCGGGGCTGGTGCTGATGCTCGCGCTGCTGATCGCCTTCGGGGTTTTCTCGGGCGGTTTTGCTCAGGCGTTCAGCTTCCTGTTGTCCTTCGATGCGGGCAGTCTCTCCAGCGAGGGCATGCTGGCGGCGCTGGGGCATGCGTTTTTCACCCTGTCGCTGGCGTCCGGGGCGATTCTTACTTACGGCAGCTACCTGCCCAAAGGCACTTCGATCGCCCGCACCACGCTGAGTGTCGCGATAGCCGACACGGTGGTCGCATTGATGGCCGGGCTTGCGATCTTCCCAGTGATCTTTGCCAACGGCATGAATCCCGCCGAAGGGCCGGGGCTCATCTTCATGAGCCTGCCGCTGGCCTTTCAGGCGATGCCGCTGGGCACGCTGTTCGGTACCCTGTTCTTCCTCATGCTGTCGATGGCCGCGCTCACCTCGGCGATTTCGATGGTCGAGGCGACGGTGTCCTGGCTGTGCGATAACAAAGGCATTTCGCGGCGCACCGCCTCGTGGAGCACGGGTATTGTACTGTGGCTGATCAGTACTTTGGCGATGCTGTCATTCAATCTGGGCGCCGACTGGACGCTGGCCGGTAAAACCGTTTTCGATTGGCTCGACTACCTGACCTCGCGCCTGATGATGCCGCTGGGCGGTTTGGGCATGGTCGTGCTGGCAGGCTTTGTGCTGAAGAGCGAGACGTTCCGCGATGAGCTTTGGCTGGCGCCGTTGCCCTATGCGCTGTGGCTGTCCATGGTGCGTTACGTTAGCCCGCTCGGCATTGTGGTGATTTTTATCGATGCATTGGGGATTTATCAGGTGTCGTTTGCCGCGCAGTGGCCGTGGTTGCTGGCCATTCTGGTCGCCATGGTGGCGCTGGGTGAAGCTCTAAGTCCGCGGCTGCGCCCTGCGTTGCAAGCTCGCCGAGCGCTGTGACTGATTCGGTTGTTGCCGCTTTGCCCTGGCCTCGGCAATGGCGCCGGGATGCGTGCCGGCTTCCATCAACTCATCCCAATGCGTGGTAAAGCGATTGGAGCGGTGGGCACAGCGTAGCTGCCAGGGGGCATCGTCATCGGTCATGCCAAAGCGAATCGTGCCTTGCCCCATGCGCTGATTGATCGCGTCCACCGTGGCCATTAGCAATGGATGGTGGTGGGCCGGAGCGTTCAGCAATGATAGCTGGTGCTGTTGGGCATCGACGAGGTCGAGCAGCATCACGCCGGCTTTCATAAATCGATAGCCTGGACGGTATATCTGCTCAAGGCCCTGGCGGACGGCGTTGAGAATAACGCGTGTGTCGTCGCTAGGGGTTGGCAACGCGACCAGGGTATGGGGAAAATACTGCGGCTGGTCACGACGATGGCGGTTGGTTTTCAGGAACAGCATCACCGAGCGCGCCAGGCTGTGCTGCTGGCGGAGTTTTTCGGCACTACGCTGGGCATGGCGTCGCAGCGCATCGTGCACCTGATTTTTTACGCCAGTGGGTTGCCCAAACGAGCGCGACGTCATGATGCGCTGGCGTGGTTGATCCACTGCGTTCATGTCCAGACAGGGCGTGCCACGCAGCTCAAGGGCGGTGCGCGCCAGCACCACGGAAAAGCGTTTGCGTAGCTGTTTTTTATCGCACTCGCGTAAATCCCAGGCGCTGTGAATACCACTAATAGCAAGCCGTTCGGCAAGCCGTCTGCCCACCCCCCATACCTCGCTAACCGGCGTTTGCTTAAGCAGCTCGGTAGTAGCGGCGCCGTGGCCGACCAGCAGGCAGACCCCTTGATAATGCGGCTGTTTTTTGGCGGCGTGATTGGCGAGTTTTGCCAGGGTGTGGGTCGGGGCCAGCCCGATACATACCGGCAATCCAAGGCAGCGGTGAATACGCTGTCGCAAGCGCTCGCCCAGGGTTTGGCTCTGATGCTCGCTCATCCCCTCCAAGTAAATAAACATTTCATCGATGGAGTAGGGGGCGATGTCCGGGCAGGCATCGCGCAGCAGCTGGGCCAGCCGTGCCGACATGTCGCCATACAGTTCATAGTTGGACGACAATAAATGAATCTCGCCGCGCTGGCGTAACCCCTCCAACTTAAACGCGGGGGTGCCCATGGGGATGTCCAGCGCTTTCATTTCCGCCGAGCGAGCGATTACACAGCCGTCGTTGTTGGACATCACACCAACGGGCCTGCCTTCCAGGTGGGGCTGAAAGACGCGTTCGCAGCTAACGTAAAAATTGTTGGCGTCAACAAGACCGATCATGACCGTCACATCATCGCAGGTATTCGTGAATGACTGCCCGCACAACACCCCATATCTGACAGTCGCGGCCCTCCAGTGGCAGCGGCGGATACTGGGGGTGAGCCGAGCACAGATGCGGCGTGCCGCGATATAACGCGTAGCGCTTGATGAGTACCTCTTCGTCTAACATGGCCACCACAATATGACCCAGACGGGGTGAGAGACTGCGGTCCACCACCAACAGATCGTTGTCGAAAATCCCCCAGCCTTCCATGCTGTCGCCGGTCGCTGACAGATAAAACGTATGGGTGGGGTTTTTGATCAGGCGCACGTTGAGGTCCAGAGTGCGCGGTTCGTAATCCTGTGCGGGGGAGGGAAAGCCGCTAAACCCCGCACGACCGTATAGCGAGGGATGAGGCAGCGGCTGAGGCGTTAACGGCACGGCTGGCGCAATAGGCGATAGCGGCTGCGTCATGGTCGGCGTCCTCATTGGCAAAATATGTATTTATATACAGTATTTGGCCGTGAGGATAAAATTGCAAGAGCGGGCTAAGTGCAGGGTTATCTCGAAAGCCAAAGGCCCACCACGATGGCGCTGGTCACGGCGATAAAAAAGACCCAGTTGCGCGTTCGGGTATCACGTTGGGGTTTCATAAAAGCCTCATGAAAAGTAAAAGGTAAACATCAGCAAGTACGGGTAATTTTTTCACGGAAACCTGCGTTTGGCATGGTACCGTTTGTGCTTTATGCCGTCATCTCGCCGCCTACTAAGGTTGGCTTGTTTAGGATGTGTGAATATATGCCCCACGCCACTACGCCGCTTTATCCCAGACCGCTCTCCCTCGCTGAGGGCCGCTTGGCCGCCCTATGCTGGGGGCGTGATGATGCGCCCACATGGCTAGCGCTGCATGGCTGGCTGGATAATGCGGCGAGTTTTTCTCGTTTAGCACCGTTGCTGGTAGAAACCCTGGATATCCGCATTGTGGCTATCGATTTTCGCGGCCATGGCGACTCAGCCCACGCCCCCACGGGCAATGATTATGCGCTTTGGGACTACGGCCACGACGTATTGGATGCCATGGAAGATCTGGCTGTTGAGCGTGCCACTTTGCTCGCCCATTCCATGGGGGCGGCGGTGGCTTGCCTATTAGCCGCTGCCTTGCCGGAGCGCCTTGAGCGGTTGACGTTGCTCGATGGCTTGGGTGCCCTGAATACGCCCGCAAGCGATACAGCAAGCCAACTGCGTAAAGGGCTGCTGGCTCACCGGCGGCCGCTGTCTCAAGCCCCGCGTTATCCCGATTTAGCCACTGCGGTGGCCGCTCGTGTGGCTGGTGGCGTGACGCCATTGGACACGGTCACGGCGACCCCGTTGGTGGAGCGCAATGCTGACGTAACGGCCGACGGTCACGTGCAGATGCGCACCGACAGTCGTTTGCTAAAGCCGTCATTGGTACGCTTCACGCCTTCGCAGGTGTTAGCGCTACTGGCGGGCATTCAGGCGCCAGTGCTATTGATAGAGGGAGAGACAGGCATTTTAGGCGAGCGAGATTGGGCTGAAAAAGCCCGCCAAGCGGTGCCCAACTTAACTCGCCATGTCCTACCAGGCGGTCACCACCTACATCTTGAGCCGCAGGCGGTGCATGGTGTTGCCAAGGTGATTGCGCAGTATGAGACTAAGGTGCCGGAAACAGCAGTAGGAAGAAAGCAATGAACGAACCGTATGCAGAAAACGGTAATGGTCAGAGCGGCAATAAGGTAGCGCTAGTGCTGGGCAGCGGCGGTGCCCGGGGGTACGCCCATATTGGCGTGATCGAAGCGCTGGAAGCACGGGGTTTTGAGATCATCTCCATTGCCGGGTGTTCCATGGGCGCGTTGATTGCTGGCATTTACGCCTCGGGTAAACTGCCTGAATATCGCGAATGGGTGTGTAACCTGGACTATCTGGATGTGCTTAAGCTGGTCGATGTAACGTGGAGCCCAATGGGGGCTATGCGTGCCAGCAAGGTCATGAGCAAGCTAGAGGGGCTGGTGGGTGATACATTGATTGAAGACCTACCGATTCCGGTGACCACTGTGGCCACTGACTTGGTGCGCCAGCGTGAAGTATGGTTTCAAAATGGTTCGCTGCTGCGCGCCATTCGAGCTTCTATCGCCGTGCCCGGCGTAATTACCCCTGTGCATATAGGTGAGCAGGTATTAGTCGATGGCGGTTTGCTAAACCCGCTGCCCATTATGCCGACACTGGCCGCCCACGAGGCGGATTTCGTGGTCGCGGTTAACGTCACCGCCCATAGCCCCCAGCCGGTTAGCTTAGAAGCGCTATTGCCCGTTGAAGAGACACAAAATGATAGCCGTACCGCACTTGAACGCGACCGCGATAACAACATCGGTGGCTGGATGAGCGACGTGCGTGAGGCGACGAAACGTTTGTGGGATGGCCTGGGGAATAGTGCCGACGAGCAGGGAACCAGTGACGAAACGCCGGAAATGCGCGGCAAGCGCGAATGGGGCAAGTTGGATATGATCCTCGAATCGTTCGATATTACCCAGGCGGCGCTGGCCAAGTACAAAATTGCTGGTTATCCGCCGGATGTACTGATTGAAGTTCCCAAGACGGTGTGTAGTACCTACGAGTTTTACCGTGCCAAGGACCTGATTCGGCTGGGGCGTCATTTGGCTGATGAGGCGCTGGAGCGGCGCATGCCCGGTATTGCTTCGGATGCCGCCGAATAAGGATAGAAAAAGCGCTATTGGCCGCGTTTACGCAGCAGGATGTATACCGCACCTGTTCCGCCATCGAGCGCGGTGGCGGAGCAGAAGGCCAGGACGCCGGGCCACTCACGCAGCCAGGCATTCGTGTGGCTTTTCAGCACCGGAAAATCTGATGTGGTGCCCCATGCTTTGCCGTGCACGACGAGCACGCAGCGTAGCCCCTGAGCAGCCGCATCATGCAGAAAGCTTTCCAGTTCGGCGCGGGCTTCTTCCAGGGTGTAGCCATGTAAATCCAGGCCCGCTTGCCACGCCGTCTGGCCGCGCTTAAGTTGGCTGAAGGTACGCCAGGGTAAATCCGCGACGCTGAACTCCAGATACTCGGAGGGGCGGACCGCCTCGACCCGGCCATCGGAGGTGCGACCGCTGGTAGCGAACGTGTTGCTTTCCACCGCCGCCTGCCGCCGCGCCTGCTGGGCATCATCGTTGCGTTTAGGCTTACCTGGATCGGCTTGGTTGGTGGCAATACGGCGCACGCCCGCGGCTTGCAGCGCTTGGCGAAAAGCACTTATATCGTCGTCGTCGGGCAGGTAGCGGCGTCTTGTCATGACAGGCTCAAATGGCAAATAGGCAATGCGAATGTAAGCGCACAGTATAGCGGGATGCGCGTTGCTGTGAACCGGGCGGCGTCAAAGGTACAATCTTTTCTTTCGCCATGCCATGTCCTCTGTCGCAGAGGGATGGAGACCTATGTTGACCAGGAGCCGATGTGACCACGCATCTCAACGCCGAGACTTCACATTCTTCTCTCTCCCTGCCGGATACGGCGCTGGTGAGCGAGCTTTTTACCCTACGCGACTACCTGCGCTGGGTATCCAGTGAGTTCTATTTAGCGGGGCTTTATTATGGTCACGGGACCGAGTCGGCATGGGATGAAGCCGTCGCGCTTTGCTTAGGAGCGCTGCATTTACCCTGGAATGTAGATCCTGGGGTGCAAGATGCGCGGTTATTGCCGATGGAGCGCGAGCGCATTGTGGCGCTCACCCGTGAACGTATTACCACACGTCGCCCGCTGCCTTATCTGTTGGGAGAGGCCTTTTTTGCCGGTTACCCGTTTAACGTTGACGAACGCGTACTGATTCCGCGCTCGCCGATGGCAGAGCTCATAGAGGATGGCTTTGCCGCCTGGTTTCCTGAAGAACCACCGGCTAAGGCGCTGGATTTATGCACCGGCTCGGGGTGTATCGGTATTGCCACTGCCCTCTACTTGCCGACCTGCGAAGTCATTTTGGCCGATATTAGCCAGGAGGCCCTAGCAGTGGCTCGCCAGAACGTCACTCGCCACGATGTCGGTGAACGCGTTCGCGCGATGCAAGCCGATGTGTTCGACGAGTTGGAGGGCCAGCGTTTCGACCTGATCGTCTCCAATCCGCCCTACGTGGATGCCCGTGACCTGGCCACTATGCCCGCCGAGTTCCGCCACGAACCGTCACTGGCGCTGGGCGCGGGCAATGACGGCCTGGACATCGTGCGGCGCATTCTGCGCCAGGCGCGCGAGCACCTGACCGACGAGGGATGGCTGATAGTCGAAGTCGGCAACTCTGACCGCCATCTGGAGGCCGCCTTTCCCGAGGTGCCCTTTATGTGGCTTGAATTCGAGCGTGGCGGCCAAGGCGTGTTTGCCTTGAGCGCCGCTGAACTCGACGCCCATGCGGCGTCTTTTGCATGAGGAATTAACGCCCATGTCAGGCAATACATTTGGCAAGCTGTTTACCGTGACCACCTTTGGGGAAAGCCACGGCCCGGCGCTTGGCGCGATCGTCGACGGCTGCCCGCCGGGGCTGCCCCTGTGTGAAGCGGATTTGCAGCGCGACCTGGACCGCCGCCGCCCCGGCAGCTCGCGGCACACTACCCAACGCAAAGAAGCGGATCAGGTACAAATCTTATCGGGTGTCTTTGAAGGCAAGACCACGGGCACGTCGATTGGTCTATTGATCGAGAATACCGATCAACGCTCGAAAGATTATTCAAAAATCAAAGACCAATTTCGTCCTGCCCACGCCGACTACACCTACCACCACAAGTATGGACACCGAGATTACCGTGGAGGAGGGCGCTCAAGCGCTCGGGAAACCGCAGTACGCGTCGCAGCAGGCGCCATCGCCAAGCAGTACCTCGCTACACAGGGCGTGCAAGTGCGTGGCTATATGAGTCAGCTTGGTCCAATCAAGATTGATTTCAAATCCTGGGATGCCGTTGGGCAGAATGCGTTTTTCTGCCCCGACCCCGCCAAAGTGCCTGAGCTTGAAGACTACATGGATCAACTGCGCCGTGATCAAGACTCCGTCGGTGCGGAAATTACCGTGGTGGCCGAGGGAGTACCCGTTGGGCTTGGCGAGCCGGTGTTTGATCGCCTGGATGCTGATCTGGCGCATGGTTTGATGAGTATCAATGCGGTAAAAGGGGTTGAGATTGGCGCGGGGTTTGGCTGTATTGCCCAACGTGGCAGCGAGCACCGCGATGAGATGACCCCTGAAGGCTTTTTATCCAATCATGCCGGTGGTGTTTTGGGCGGCATTTCCAGCGGTCAGCCGATCGTGGCGCGTTTGGCACTTAAGCCGACCTCAAGCATCACTACACCGGGGCGCTCGATTGACGTACACGGCCAAGCGGTCGAGGTGGTTACCAAGGGGCGTCATGACCCCTGCGTAGGTATTCGTGCAACGCCCATCGCTGAGGCGATGATGGCGATAACGCTGGTAGACCACTGGCTGCGGCAGCGCGGGCAAAACGGTGCGGTAAGCGTTGATACCCCGCGCTTAACCCAACGCTAACAGCACGGTGTAATGCGCATATCGCTGCTACACTCAATGAAAACAATACTGGTGAATAAAGCAGGAGCCGCCAATGAAGATTAACGTTGAGTTCGACCTTACCCCCGATGAGTTTCGTCAAGCGCTGGGGTTGCCGGACGTGGAAGCGTTCCAGCAGCATCTGCTTGAGAATATTCAGCGGCAAATGGAGTCTGGCGTTGAGGGGTATGACCCCATGAGCCTGATGCGGCCCTTCCTGCAGCAACCCATGATGCAGCAGGGGCTTTCACAGGGGTTGTCCAACTTCGGCACCTACCAGCAGATGATGCTGGATATGCTGAAGCAAGCGGGGAACGCCAGTAGCAGCGATGCTCACAGTGAGCCAAAGGCTCAAAGTGGCACAACAGCAAGCGGGAAGAGCGCGAATGCCAAGGCATCGGCGTCTTCCCGGTCTCGGGCAAAACAGAAAGCGGAGTAATGCGGCGAAGGGGGTACGACCAAAGCGTTAGAGGTCGTCGCCGTCAAGGTGGTTGCAACACGCCCTGGCAATGATTACTCTTTTTGCAGTGCAGCAATTCACATTATGTGAGTCACTCACGGCTCATGCCAAGGAACGAAAAGAGGAGTAGATACCATGCAAGATAAAATGATGGACGCCTTCAACGCCCAAACCCGCCAAATGTTTGAGCCGATGCGAAAGATTAACTCGCTGATGCTCAACAATATGGAAAAGATGACCCAATACCAGCTGGAAGCGATGAAGCGCTACAGCCAGATGGGCACTGAGCGCCTGCGCAGCGCCACCGACGTTCAAGACGCTGAAAGCCTGCGCGACTTCGGCACGCAGCAAGCCGCCATGATGAACGAGCTGTCTCAGCAAATGCAGGAAGACGCTCGCGTAATGAGCGAGATGAGCCTTGAATTCAAGGCAGAGATGGAAAAACTGTTTGGTGAAGCAGGCAAGCAGATGGCCGATCAGGCCAGTTCTGCCGCCAAGGGTGAGCAGCCCACGAAAGCCAGCAGCCAATCATCGCGTAAAAGCTGATTGATCCGATTGATCGCGGCGCCCAAGGGCGCCGCGCCTCTTATGAGCCTTTGATTACCTGCCATCATACGGGCTGCGTATGCGCTGCCGCGCCGGTAGAGGAGAATGAAGATGTCAGCAGAGTGGGAATTACCGCCCCGTGGCCTGTCTCAAGAAGAGCTGGACGCGTGGAACGCGCAGCTAAAAGATATTGGTGAGCAGTATCAAGGTCTCATGCAGGATCTGTTATCGCGCATTGCGCCAAGCGAAGCGGCCGACTCCGTGTATAGCGACATGCGGGAAAGCTTTGAAGCCGGGGCGCAGTCATTAATGCAGAACCCGACGCTATTATGGCAGACCCAATCGCGCCTGCTGCAGGATCAGTGGCTGCTATGGCAGCAGGGGATGCGGGCGATGGCCGGTGAAGAGGTCTCGCCAGTGGTTACGCCGGAGAAAGGCGACCGGCGGTTCAAGGACGAAGCATGGACCCAGGAACCCCACTTTATGGCCATCATGCAGCAGTATCTGCTGTTCTCTCAGATGGTGGATGAGCTGGTGGATAGCCTTACTGGGCTGGATGAAACCCATCAGCGTAATCTGGCGTTTTATGCTCGCCAGGTGGTCAACGCCATGGCCCCGACTAACTTCGTATCGACCAATCCAGAAGTGATGCGCCGCACGCTCGAAACAAAAGGGCAAAACCTGGTCGAAGGTCTGGAACGCTTGCGCGAAGACCTGGGCAACTCAGCTGAAGGCATTAATGTCCGCATGACCGACCGCAGCGCCTTTGGCGTTGGCGAGAATATTGCTGTCACCCCGGGAGCTGTGGTGTATGAAAATGAGCTGATGCAGCTCATCCAGTACACTCCGACTACCGAAAAAACCTATAAAACGCCGCTGCTTGTCGTGCCGCCGTGGATTAATAAGTATTACATTCTTGATCTGCGCCAAGACAACTCAATGATGAAGTGGCTGGTTGACCAAGGGCACAGCGTCTTTCTGATTTCCTGGCGCAATCCAGGGCCGGAACAGCACGACATCACCTGGGCCGACTACATGCAATTGGGCCCCATTGCGGCCATGGAGGCGATTGAGAAAGCCTGCGGCGAGAAGTCGGTCAACCTCTTGAGCTATTGCGTCGGTGGTACCC
>RKMI01000250.1_pt1 | contig 17932 bp, 17 predicted proteins | sample 2174191 | NCBI WGS metagenome assembly RKMI01 (sample SAMN10236717, study PRJNA505201) | synthetic metagenome | isolation source: mock community containing 12 organisms: Thioclava sp. ES.032, Psychrobacter... | place: USA: Walnut Creek | collected 2015-10-01
TTTTAAGATGTCTTTCGCCATTTTCAAGCGGTGATTCTCTTCTCGCAACTGACGAATTTCCAACTGTTCAGCAGTCAGTTTGAAGTTCCCTCTGAACGTCTGTCCATCGACCGATTCATGCTCTTTAATCCAACGCCCCAGCATGTTTGAGTTGATTTCCAGACTGCGAAGGGGTGGCGTCACGCTCATGAGCCAAGGCGGGCATTCTGATATCATCGATCTAAAGCTTTCTGACCAGGAGTTCAGCATGAGCACAAAAGCATCGATCGCAAGCGGTGAAAACTTCCATCTCTACAACGAAGAATTACTTTCAGAGGATCCGAGATCGGTCTTTTTGACGCTTGAAAATCCGACGTCCTTTGAGCTTTCGAAAGAAACGTATCAGGGCAAGGTCATAGAGAGCCTCACCGCCGAGATTCCCCCAAATGTTATGGATGACATAGCCATTGCCTGGATCAAACACCGAAAACTTCAGGGAGCGGTGGGCGGGCCAGTTGGTCAAGAGTGGGGTAGTCCCAATTGCGACTGGCAATGAAGGCTTTATGAAAGAGGCCGTCCTTCGGACGAAATAGCGGGGGGTGGGGAGGTGCTTCTATTAAGTGACTATGATGAGAAAAACTCCGAAGGGTTTGGCGCTAAGGCTTCTGGCCGGGGCTCTTTGATTTCACCCGGGCCCGCAGGCCCTGGATGTGTGATTAAGCTGCTGCGGCTTTACGCTCAAGAGCGAATTTAACCAGATCGTCTTTTTTATGCGCCAGATTTTCGATCAGTACTTCTCATAATACCCATTATGCTGGCTCGACTGGACGCTCATATTCACCGATGAGCCCGGCTGTAAACCTCACCATCGGAGCCTGTCAACGTAGTTGGCGCGTTTAAGTCCTCGGCTCTTTAACAATTAGCCGCCTTTTCCGGATTCAATGTGACAGAGTCCGGCAAGCTGAGGTTTCGGATTTGTCCAGACCAGCGTTGAGGGTTCGCCGCTTTCGCAGCTTCTATAACCTGTTTTCGCCTTGCCAGGATTTGATCAGCCTCGCCAGTATGGCGCTGCTGTGGTGTTACATAATTTAAGGCGCTGTGCCGGTGCTCGGTGTTGTACGGTGATTGTCAACCGAGTTGTCCAATACAACCAAATATTGGACATTTTGTATTAGATCATGAAACCTAGCTCTCCCGCGAAATATTTAAGGTTAGATTTCACGGCTTTTTGCTATAACGGTCGCTAAAAACTCTTCATACTTGATTCTTGCCCGAATTCTTTTCCAGTCGTTTCTACGAAGAAGAAATGCTGGGAAAAGAAAAAAGAAGGCAGTCGACCAAACCATTATCCATCCTATGTTAGTCAAGAGAAATTTTTCAAAATATTCGTTTAAAAACCAAAACCCACAGGCAATAAGAATCGTTCCGAGTACAAAATACCCAATAGTTTCCTCGGGACCTGCATCGCCAAACATGGCGTTCCCTGCCACCTCTTTTATCGGGGTTAGATATGAGGCAGTGTTAGTTGTGAGGTTTATTCGGGCAGCATTTCTATATATTAAGCGAGAGCCCTCGACACTTATTGCCGCTACTTTATGTCCAACTTGAGCTGAAACACTACCGACGAAGGGGCTCAGTTCCAATTCCTTCCCGTCAACATTGATCCACATACCCGTTTTGATAGCATGAGTTGTTGATATTTCCATTCCCTGGCGATTACTTGTTCCGCTTACGCTTGATTCGTTGAACGCTTGCACGCTAATGACAGTTCCGACATTGGCGACAAAATTAACATTCTTTCCATCTTCAGAGTGCAAAGATTTTATTAGACTTTTAGACATATTAAGTCTCCGTGGGCAGGGTCCGCAGAAAAGAGTGCATCCAGGGTCACCGGAATACCACGCTCAGATCGTCGCGATGCCACTAGACGAATCAGTTCCTGATCGTCCAGTCTCTCCAGCATGGCCTCGTAGATATCCGCTGGCACACAGTAGAATGCGGGTTTGTTTCGGTTTAGAACGACGATCGGAAAACCTTCTCCGGCGCCCACGACCGCCATTGGGTTTTTCTTCAATTCAGAGATACTCGCCGTGATTTCGGTATAAATGGGTTGAGTCATAAACAGACCTCCTAAGACCTATTAACAGGTCTTAGGGTATCAGAGAGACTCAGATCCCACACCTCGTCATTCTTTTGCCGACGAGGACTCACCTTCATCCTTCTCGTCACCGAAATCAGGGGCATCTTCATCCGGTATGTACTCGATGACCTTGTCGACCGACACTTCAAAATAACGACACAATCGACCGACCGAATCTGTCGTTGCGTTATAGCCTACGTGATGAATCATTTTTGAGAGTGTGGCCCGATGGATTCCCGTATCCCGAGCGACTGCCTCCAATGTCAAAGCATACCTGCCGCCTTTTTTATTAAATTTCGCATCCTCCATGAGCGATCTAATTTTAAATCGAATCATCGGTGTTCCTTATAGGTGATTTTCGAAACCATACCATCTGGGTCGCCCAAAAACGACGTTGGTCGCTTTGCAAAAAATAGATGAACTCTCTTTAATTTGACACTCGGTTAATCAATAAAATATAAATGTAACTCATACGCGCCATTTGGCGCGTAAAAGCGACTTACTTCGTTTGGAGAAGTTATGCCCACAGACAACTTTGATTTCAAAAATAATCCTAAAAATTTTATTAGATCCCTGATTCCACATGAGAAAAGGGTCATTAAAACCATAGCAACAGCAATCTGCTCCGTACGCAACATCGCCCCCTTGGATCGAAACTTGGTCGCCATCATCGGACGCGGCAGCGAACACACGAACCAAGAAGCCGTCATCACCTGGATCGAAGGGAAATTTTTTAAAGAAGTGATTGAACTGGATCGGGAGGCGCTTTCTCACCTCCTACAACTGTTTAAAGCTGACGAGTTTTACTGGGAGAGTGCGTTATGATTAATCAAAAAGACGCGATGCTAAAGCTGGCGTATTGGCACGAGAAACAATTCCGCATCATCGGCATCCACCGACTCCTATCCAAAAACAATCAATCCGTTCTTTTGGGGCTGCACTTTTACTGCCGTGGTAAAACAGCACTTGGATATATTCTTGAACACAAAATTCCGATAAATGAAGATCTGGTCCCAGGAATGGAGATCTCAGCGAAGCTCCAGATCTCGCATAAACCCGGTAGCTGGCGTTTTATCATTCGAGAGATAAACGGCACTGCCGTGGCATGAAAAGTCGCAGACCAGGGTTATCAAAGGCTCGTTTTTTGAAGAGTCTTTGATAACGACATCTCGAAAATTTAGAATTGCAGGAGCAAAGCTTTTTATTCTTACCGTCCCCCACCCATCGAATTCAGTACTTTTAAGCTCTGTTCGAGTCGTCCCTTCTCTTCAGCTATGCACTCCTGAATGCGGGCTTCAGCTTGATCAATGAGGGCTTGGAACTCACCTGGGGTAACATCCGGTTTGACGTTGAATATGAAAACGTCGCCGGGTTCTGAACGCCACTGACCTCCAACATCATGGCCCGGGATCGGAACAGGTGGCCTGAATACCCACTCAACCAGCCACTGTTCTGGTTTTGCAATATCTACCCGCACAGTGACAACGCCTAGCCGTGGCCGAACGCTGGCCGCTAAGCTCTCGGCTCTGGCTTTTTGCTCCTCCGATGCGCCCTCTTCTTTGCGAAAGGCGTCCACCCGGTCTTTGCTCAAACACCCGCCTTCACCACCTCGCGGCCCAGGAACAGACACAACCCAAGACTTACGCTCCAGCGCTAACCATCGCGTAAAGTCATCTTTTGGCCACGACTCTTTCCCACCAGAATCGTAATAACGCCCCATAAAAAGCTGCCATAAATCCTGATTGGTGAATCGATCAACACCAAAAGATTGCCAATAAGCTCGCATTTCCTTGGTCAGCTGTTTCCTCATCATGCGGGCATCTCGGTCGCGTTTCTGATTCCGGTATGAGCAACATTATCTTACAGTCGGCAATTGGCTCCAATCTGTTGTGTAGGCCGGCGACAAATGTTCTCTGCGCATGGCATAAGCCGCTGGGCCCGCCTGCCTGGCACTGCATACCTTTACGGGTGATTTTCGATTGATCTCATCCATCACCGACATCAGCCGGGCGGCTCGGTCATCCTGGCCAGGTGAAGGGCTGGCGAAGAGATCCTCCTGGATGGCCGCCTCGTTCACCAGGTCACTCAACATCACGCCGGCTTTCGCATAGTCGTAACCCGGCCGATACATAGGCCTGAGAACACTTAACACCTGCTGGACGATGACCCGTGAATCCTGAGTGGGTGTGATCAGCCCTACAGATGCGCTATTGGAATACTGAGGCAACTCTGTTCGGAACGAGTTAGTTCGGAAAAACACCATCAGTGCGCCGGCGTACTGCCCCCCTTTCCGGAGTTTTTCTGTCGCTCTCACGGCAAACTGGGCAACGGCTTCTTCCAGGTCGGATAAGGCTTTTACCGGGGCACCAAACGAACGGGAGCACATAATCTGCTTTTTCGGCTGAGGGGCATCCTCCCAGGGTATGCAGGCAATCCCATTCAGCTCACGAATCGTGCGTTCCAGTACCACGGAAAACTGTTTACGCAACGTTGAAGGGTCAGCGTCAGCGAGTTTGAGTGCGGTGGTGATCCCCATTGCCTGGAGCTTGGCTGATATTTTCCGGCCAACACCCCAAACTTCATCCACGGGCGCCAGAGCCATTAATCGTCGCTGCCGTCCGATATCGGTCAGATCGACAACACCCTCAGTTGCCCGGTATTTTTTGGCCGCATAGTTGGCGAGTTTCGCTAGCGTTCGGGTGGGCGCGATGCCAACACAGACGGGCAGGCCGGTGTTCTGAAAAACGGTGTCTTTTACCTGGCGTCCAAAATCTTCCAGGGCCACCACCCGCTCAACGCCTGAAAGATCCAGGAACGCCTCATCAATGGAGTACACATCCACCCTCGGCGCCAGAGCTTCCAGGGTCGTCATGACACGCCGGCTCAAGTCACCGTAAAGAGTGTAATTGGACGAGAACAGGTGGATGCCATGCCGTCGAATTTCCGATCGGATGTGGTGCACCGGAACGCCCATTTTTATACCGAGGGCCTTAGCTTCCCGTGAGCGGGCAACCACGCAGCCGTCATTGTTGGACAACACGATCACTGGGGTATCACGCAGATCCGGTCGAAACAGCTTTTCACAGCTGGCGTAGAAGTTGTTGCAGTCCACGAGGGCGAATACGGTTTTCATCCAGCTATCACGGTGGGTGCCATTATGACTTTCCTCCCCGCTTAAGCGATCGGACGACATTGGTGACCACACCAAACACTTCTAACACCATGCCGTCTTCTATAAGGATTGGCTGATAAGCCGGGTTCCTTGGACGCAGGCAAACCGGTGGAGGTGTGAGATGCAGCTCCTTAACCGTCATCTCAGACTCCAGGCTGGCGATAATGATGTCGCCATGCTGAGCGCGCAGAGACCTATCGACCACCAGCACATCGCCGGGAAAGATACCGGCACCAATCATGGACTCGCCGTCCACTCGGACAAAAAAAGTAGCGGCAGGATGCTGGATACACAGCTCATTCAGGTCGAGGGTTTTCTCAATGTAGCCCTCTGCCGGCGATGGAAGACCTGCGGATACACGCTCCAGGAAGAGCGGGATGCGCAAACGCAGGAATTGCTGGGAGTCACCTAGAAAAAGGCAGGGCATGGCATGCACCTAATACTGTATATTTATACGGGGTATCCCTTTAGCTCCACCAGCATCTATATATAGTAATCCTCAAATTATTCTCTTGCCTATCAATTCCGAGGCGTTCGGTCACGCTACGCATATTGCCTGCAATAGAATTGCTATAAAACAATAGGATACATGGAATCGAATGAGGTTTTAGGAATCGTGGATACTCGCCGGTTTAATCCTTATGGTAGTTTGGATAGCAAACCAGTGCACAACATTTAGTAGGTGGTGGAGCTAAAGGGATACCCCATATATTTATACAGTATCTTGCGACGTGACGTTCGCCAAGTCAACTCATTAAAAGATGACATTCGATGCCAGACTAAGCACAACTGAGTCTCAACCTACCGGCAACCCATCTTTAATCAGCGGCCAACCAAGCGGCAACCCCGCTTTAACATCACTCCAACACGCGTTCGACACCTGTTTAACCTTGCCTCAACCCGCATCCAACACGAGTTTTTGCCGCTTCAACCCAATATGCCCCCTCTCGCAACCCGACGCTAACAACGCCAGTTAGAGCTGCGGGCCACCATCGCCCAAATCATCCGGCTTGTAATCGTGCCCGACGTCCCAGACCCGACGGTCTTCTCCGGATGAAAAGGCTCAGAGTACCGTTAAGTTATCCCGCGCCGGACGGTTTCAACGGGGTGAGTCAGACAGCCTGCCGGGTGGCAGCGTTGCCGTGGAATCAGTGGCAGCTTTCGCGCGGAATGGGTGGCAGGCTTCGTCTGGAATCAGTGGCAACCTTGGTCTGGAACACGCACGTTGCATGCTTTTTTTTTGGATTTATTTGTTAGCCCGCAGGCAAAGCACATTATTTTTCATGGTAGCATTAATTTTTAAATCTAATTATAAACCATCAAATCTCAGGAAAATTTTCATTGTAGACGAAGTGATTGTCCAGCCTAAAATCAAAATCCCCGATTTTTCAATTTACGGAATCGATGACTTCAAAGAAGGTTATGGGAGATTTGCACAGAATGAACATCACGATTTTTGGCAAATGTTAATGAAGATTAGTTTTTAAGTGACCCTGAGACAGGGCATTGCCAGCTTCAATCATCAGTTGTTGGTGCTGCTCGATAAGACTTCCCCTGACATGGACACGGATAAAAGTATTTTCGGTTAGACGATACCCAGTCTCGGCATTAAAGCTTCTGTACCAACAGAGAACGCTCCAGCCGGAAGTTTTCGGCCTGATAGCGTCACTCGTACTCAGGAGCCTGGAACTGTCCTGGCAGTGTCTAGTCAGGAAGAGAAAAGCGACCTTGCACCGCCGGCACGATTAGCGTCGAAAGAAAAGTCCGAGCCGCAAAATGATAAATTGCGTTCGGTTGTGCAAAGAGAATCGGATCAGAATTTTGATGGGTAACGAGCAACCTGATAAAACTAATGATCCTCACAATCCATACCACGCTTTGGTTGTGAGATAAAAAGGCATAGCGGCATCAACTTCGTGACGCCCGTGCAGCGGCACCAGAGTGTTGATACGGAATTGCTAGCCGAACGTGAGGCGGTTTATGAACGAGCAAAGAGCCTGAATCCCAGGCGTTGATCTGGTGACATTCGAAACCGGAAAGTCGCCGAAACCGTATCGCTCAACCCTGTAAAGTTGCAGGAAATTGAGCGCAATAAAAAGGCTGCTTAAACGCAGCTTTTAGAAGGAAGGAGGAGAGGCTGAACTTTTGTTGCGGATCGCGGCCGAACTGCCAGACGAGTCGATTGAGTACGTCGCAAACTCTGGTCGCGTTCTTTTTTTGCTGCGGTGGATATAAATGTTGCTGGTGTGTGTGTTTCTTCGGTGAGCGCTTCACCGACTTTTCCTAGCTGAGCGGTTACATTGTAAATACAATATTTTGAACGCTCATTGTACTATTTTATCTTTTTGAGCGTTCTTTTCTTGCGCAAGCGTCTTGGCCTGCTATATTCTCTTTTAGGAATTTTACACTGGGATTGGTTGGATATCATTTATGACAGAACCCCTACGCATTGACCGTTCAGCCGGCGGTGACGAAATCCGGCTCTTAGCAGATCGGGCCATGGCTCTTGTCGACAAAGTAAAGCAGCTCGCATCCTCCCCTTCTGAAACAAAAGTATTACGTTCATTTAGCACTGGTGAAGTTGCCGGTTTTACCGGTATTAACGTCGCTACAATTAAACGAAAGGCTGTAAGCGGCGCCTACCCTACGGGGAGCGTGAATCCTCAAAACGGCCACCGGACATTCACGATCTCCCAAATGCTGGAAATTATGAGCGTTGAAGGCCTGCGTACGCAGTACTTTCGGGCCGTCGTGGTGGCTATTGCCAACTTTAAAGGTGGGGTTGCGAAAACAACCACTGCTGTTCATTACGCTCAGTACGAGGCCTTGCGTGGCCGCCGAGTTCTGTTGGTGGATTTTGATCCGCAGGGCTCCAGTACAAGTAGCATGGGTAAAATCCCAGATAGAGATATAGCCCAAGACCAAACCGCCCGTGATTTTCTCCGCGGCGATACGTCCAAGATCCCTGTTCAGAAAACATATTGGCCGAACATTGACCTTGTTCCAGCAAACCTCTCTCTTTACGCTGCCGAATTTGAACTCCCAAAACGGGCTGAGCGCGAAGGCCCCGGTGCATCGTCTGTGTCGGTGCTTTCTGAAGGTATCGAAGCACTGAGAAGCGAATACGACATCATTGTTATTGATACACCGCCTGCCCTCTCCTACCTCACAACCAACGCTATCTATGCTGCCGACGGCGTTGTTGTTCCCGTGCAGGCCAACATGATGGATTTCACCAGCTGCTCCCAGTTCCTAAGACTGCTCGCTGAAACGGTGAACGACTTTGAGTTCATCAGCGGCTCCCCTAAGCGGTGGGAATTCCTTCGCTTTCTGGTGACTCGCTTTGGTGGCACTGACAGTGAGAATGCGATCGTTGAGTGGATGCAGGCTATTTTCGGCGAGCGGACGATTCGTTATCCACTGGCTAACACCAGCGCAATCCAGGCCGCTGGACCAGAGATGGTTTCAATTTACGAAGCCGACCCGCGCCATGCTGACCCTGCTCGCCGCATGGATCGTCGCACTTACAAGCGAGCATTGAACATTCTGGATCCAGTGATGGAAGAGATATCTACCACTGCTCGCTTCGCTGAAAGAGAAATCGCTAAACGCATGGAAGTTGAACAGGAGGCTGTCTGATGGCCAAGAAACGACACCTCTCATTGGATGCCGTCATCGGGGATGACGTGATGACGCCGGTAGCACCAGTGTCCGGGCCGTCCGGTGCGCCGGTTGGCCAGCATCTTGCGCAGAGCCACATGAAGGCAAAAGAAGCTATTGACAACCTAACGTCACAGTTAAATGAAGAGCGGGCGCTGCGATCGGTTGAGGTTACCGCCCTACAGAAAGAGATTAGCAGACTAAAGGAGTCGGGGCATGACTCTGGAGACGCGGAGAACTCAGTAGAAATTTCCAGACAGGAGGGTGAGATGCGTGAGCGTGCTCTCACCTTAGAGCTTGAAGCTGCCACAACCCAACTGTCTAACCTAGAGAAGAAGCTGGAAAAGAATCCTGACAAAGGCGTGTTTGAGGTTGACCCGCACCGAGTTCGTAGATCTAGGTTCGCTAACCGGAATTCGCTAGCTTTTAAAGATGAGGCGTTCCATAAGCTCAAGTCATCCATTCAGGATGAAAATGGCAATGACGTTGCGGTAAAAATTCGGCCAGTATCCGATGTCCCTGGATTTAATTACGAGGTCGTCTACGGACACCGACGGCACCAAGCAACGTTGCTCGCAGGTACACCGTTATATGCCACTATTGTTGATATCTCTGACGCAAACCTTGTGCGGCTTATGCACATCGAAAACCAACGAGAAGATCTGTCACCTTTTGAGGAGGGCTTGCAGTTCGAGCAGTGGCTGAAAGAAGGGTTTTATCAGAGTTCAAAGGAGCTGGCTGAAGCCATTAACGAATCCAAGGACTTTGTATCTCAGCGCTTAGTGATCAATACGCTAGCCGACTGTGTTTTTAAGGCGCTGAAAGACCCTCGGCGACTGGGAATTTCTGCTTGGCGCAACCTTTGCGCCGAGTTCAAGAAAGATCCCAGTGCAATTCTTGAGGCAGCAAAAAAACTAGCGCCTGCTAATGATGAATTTCAGTTAGCGAGTGAGACGGAGGTGCGCGATATATACGCGCAGCTAATCAAGAAGGAGCAGCCAGCTCGTGTGAAGCCTGAAACCAGAACGGTATTGCTCCCAAGCGGAACTCCCCTCTTCCGACTTGAGAAAAAGACCAACGGCTATACTTTGCGATTTGATAGCAAAGGTGTAGCAGAGGATGTCCAGGAGGAGGCTCTTGCGGAACTGGAGAAGTTTCTAGCAAAACGCTTGCAAGGCTATCAGAATAATACGTAGGTTGCTATATAATATACCGCGGTATATTCAGTCGCATATACACATAGTTTACAGCGCTACATTCAGTACAAATTAGGAAGGATGAGCATCATGGTCTGACATTTATTCCGTACATAAAAAAACGGCAAATGCACTAACATTTACCGTTTTTAGAAATCACGTAAGGCGTATCGAACTGGTTTGCCAAAACCTGATACTTCCAGACTGTTAAATTCGTAAGAATTTAGTTGCCGGGAGCCCTTTGTCTGTAAGACTTGAGCTTGCAAGCAATCTATCCTGTTCGAGCGCCTTGGTCAAGTTATATACCGCCGAAGGCGAACTCAATGTCTAACTCCGACAAACTACTGCTCGATAGGCTTAAACGTGAGTGTTTTTACCGTTTCCAACCCCAACCCCTAATCGACCTTCTCAACAAGCGTGGCATTATTGGTAGCACCGCCGAAGTCTTCTGGACTTACTTCCATTGGGGCTTTTGCAGCGGCACCTTTACGTGTCAATTAAGCAGCACGACTGTTGCTGAAGCACTATTCATTGATGTCCGCACAGTTCAGCGTGCAAACAAAATTCTTCAGGATGCAGGGCTTATTTCAAGGGCTCGGGCTACTCACGGCCGCGGGACTCACCTAGAGGCGCCTGCTATTACTGAAATCACCATACCTGACGATGAGGCTCGAGCACTCTTCGAGTCTGCTCCCAGTCGCTTGAAGCGTGACGAGCCACACATCGCCAGTCCGTCGTCTAATCACGATTCAAAGGCAGATAACCCAAAGTCGGATTATACAGCCGTATATTCTTCCGACTCCCCTCGAAATACGAAGGCGCCCTTCCCTACTCCCAGGGAACGTCCGACAAGAAAACTTATCACCCACACCGAATCGGAGCTGGCCCACCTTAGAACAAATTTGCCTTATGAGGCCAGACGCGTTTACGACATGTGTCAGGTCAAGGCAACACCGGACGTTTTCCAGAATGTTCTGGATAAACTCGGGTACATCAATCAAAAGGACTCCGACATCCTTATGGCGCCACTGATCAAAACTCTTGCGCACAAGAATAGAGAAGTCGCAGCGGTACAAGTTGGTTCAGGCGAGCCTCGTAAGCCTTCCACAGAGGCATCGTTAACCGTACCGAAAAAAAGGCCGACTGATCCTCGCCTAATCCCACACCACTTAGTGCAGTTCATAGAATCCCGCCTCCAGGACAATTCCAACTCAAACCGAGATAAAGACCTCGACTTAATCGGTATCGCAAAGGAGATCATTTACTCAATCACGATTGGGACAATGCGGGGAATAGATTTGATGCACGCGGTTAATGCAACGATCAAACTCGTCACCACAAAGAAGTGGAGCCGGCCGAGAGGTATGCCGCACGGCTGGCAGCATGACCACGTTCTTTCAGGTACGGCATAAGTGTCGCAGACCTACGTCAGAGCTGTCGGGTCTTAGTACGACAGTTTTGACGTACTAATAAACAATCTTTAGACATTAAAGATAATAAACAATTGTTGTTGTTGCGCACTCGCAAGTTGATTTCGTTATCAGCAAGCAAAAATTTACAAGCAAGAGAGTTCTCGTTTGTGGGTAACCTGAATTACCATCGCCAGAAATCTGGCCACGCAGGATGCCGTTTTAAAATTAGTGGTTATTAGATACCGGTCAACAAAGCCAACCTAATATACTGAAGTATATTTCGGCTGCGAGCAGGAGCAAGGTAAACGTGCCAATCAATATAGTATCTCTACAGGCTTGTTCCGTCGTAAACGCCTCAACCGTAAAATATCAGGTAGACTTAACGAAAAAGCGACGGTTTGTCAGGTGATTGACTCAAGTATTAGACTGCCTTTGTAGACGAAACTCCAGTGATATAAGTAGGAGCAGCTATCTGCTAAAGTCGTGAACATCTCTTGGCGCTGGGTAACAAACTTGGGTTAACAGATGCTTCAATAAAGATGCAAACGAGTATACCGCTGTATACTGTGTGTTAAAGCTATCTAGTATGTCGCGATATACTAGACATAAATACTAGACACAGTTCGGCATCATTCTGGGTCACCTAGTTTAAACCAATCAAAACTCTAGGGAGCGACAGTAGAATTATTATTAGGAGTGCAGTGCCAAGAAAGAAGAACAAGGCGGTCTAAGTTGATAGCCCCTAGAGAGAAATTGGGTCACTAGCAAAACCTAGCTTTGCTGACGATAGCGACGCTTTGTTTATTAAAGTGGACCAGCTAACCTTTCACTCCCTTACTCCGCAGCCAGCTTAGCCAATGTATGGCGGGATAGTTTTCGATACTCGTCGATTTCCGAGAGGTATTGACCACCCTTTAATAAGCTTCGTTTTTTCAATCAATTATTGGCATCCTCAATCTACGCCGTAGAGCTGATGCACCTTTAAACTGCTATAGATGATCATAGCCTTAATATCGGCATAACCTGACACTTGCTAAACGTAACGAAGATCATCTATGTTGTTCATCTGCTTCTTCAGCACAGTGTGAAGGATACAATGCGTACTGGCGTGACGAAACGCGACGCACTCTTCGATGTTACCACCCGGTATATTCGCAGCAGCCTGCACTATACAGATCACGATGTTGTAAAAGCTTTACCTGGACAGTGGCTTCAGTCTCTCAAGATTGGTATTTTAATAAGCCTTAAAAATCCAGAATCTCGGCGCTAAAAGAACCGACTCTAGTAGAGTAGGGTATAGCAACAGACCAAGCAATCCTCAGAGCTGGCTAAACGCCGTAACGACATCTTCGGTCAGCAGCACCTCTCTCAGTTTCTTGCCTTTGCCCATGATGAACCAGACCTAGATCGTTCGACCCCGGTGTTTTATAAACTTAATGATTTTCTTGCAATAGCTTGAAACTTTGGAGGCCATAGGCCCACTATTATTGAATAGCGTGAGCAACCATCTTCGCAGCAGAGCCAGCAATATAGTTCGGGAAAGCCAAGTAATTCCCTTGCGAAGATATTTATTTTGACCTGAACCGAACTGGGCGTAGCACGGTGTATTGCAGCTGCAGTGGGTACAAAAAGACAAACCTGGTGGCTACTCGGACTGGCAGCCTTGCAGTTACCAGGTGCGAAAACAAAAAAATAGAGCGATTCGTACAGACTGGAAGCATGTGATGTTGGCGTACAATCTTGGCGTTATAGGCTGTATTTAAGAACAAAGTAGTTCGCGTATTCGGCGCTAAATATGACAATTAGGCTGACAGAAGGGGATCCTCCCACTATCGAAGTGGTCATAAATTGACCAGCTTTAGTTTACTCCCGTGGTTACTGGCCAGCTTGCGATTACTCATCATGTTATCCACAGAATTTGTGGATAACTGCAGGCCCGAATATACGAGCGCAGGTGACTTGCCATTGCACTAGAAGCATCGGGTCAAACACCGTTGATGTCTTCTAGTTTTTTGTTCTCACCCACTGTGCAGAGCGCGCCCGTATTTCTGTTAGACGACGGACCCAGAGTTTCTTCACAGATCAGTTTCAAGGCTGGGCTTTGTGTAATTGGTGCTGAAACCAAGCCGCCATCTCGGATTGTAACGGATCAGTATCCGCGCTTTGTGTCGGTACTTGGTTACGTACAGGTGTGGCTTTCTCACGGCGTTTCTGGGACAGCAGAGCCCGCTGCTCTTCGAACACCGGGGACAGAGTCTCGATGGGAATGTCTGATTTTTCTTGGTCGTTGAGGCTTCGACGGAGTCGCTTGAACTGTTCAGGGGCAGGGGGGTTGGCAAGTACGCGTACGGTGTCTTCGGCTAAAATCTCATGCTCGTTTGCCCAGAACTCAACGGCCTCGGACCAAGCTTGTGAAAACAGCCGGGTTTGGAAGGTGAATGCTCGCGGTTCTCGACGGTGCGCCCCGGCGGTCGATGCGGACACCAGAAAGCAGGCTTGCCACTTTTTTTGACGATCGAGAACGAATGACGCGGTCATCCCATGAACACCCACTCCGCAGTCTGAGCCGGTTAAAGGGTCGTTTTCTGACACAAATCGGCGATATTGGCGGATCAATGTTTCGGCTTCCCACGCGGCATCGTGATATTCGGCTTTCAATCGCAGATATTTAAAGCGGACATCATGATCGGACTGCTTGTGTAGATGTGATGTTGAGAAACACTCTGGCTTGAACCCCTCTATGGGGGTGCGTGCCACTCGAAATCCTACAAATCCTGACGAGTGCTTTCCAGGTCCATAGTAGATAACGCTCATGTGTTGAACTTACCTCATTAATGGTGTGTTAAAAACGTAGTATTAGGTCCCGGTATTTTGGGTGCGAAAAAGAGGATTAAGCCAGATTGGTTTGAGCCGGGCGCGGATGACTTTTTTGCCCCGCCCTGTCAATTTTATTAACTTTATGGCTTCAAAGGATAAGCCGGCCGCTCAATAGAATCAACGTTGTCTGAAGTGGTTCTGTTCAAACGGATCATTGAGCCGCTGAAGACAATGTCGCGGCGCCCCTCAGGGCTTCAGTGCCTCGCCATCGTTCAGCGAAGCGTGTTTTTTTGATCTTTCTGTTGCACTGAACGGCTCACCTGTGTGCCTCCACTGGGTCGCTGTTGCTGACCTTATTGTGACCCAACACGTGATGGGGTGCGGGTTTCCGGAACTATGTGGGTGTGGCGTCGGGCGGGCTCGGCTTTTTCCTACGGCTCGGTGACGGTGATTTTTTTGTCTGCTTGGCCTTATCCAACTTCAGTTTGTCAATCTGTGCTGTGGCATCAGAAAGACGGGTTTCAAGTTGGGTTGATTGGCGCGACCGCTCTTCCAGCTGTCCATATAAGGTGGCGTTGTCGATGGTAAGGCGTTTTGACTCTTCCCGGGCGTGTTGAATGTCAGTCTTCAACTCTGTTTCGCGCTTGGCTGAGTCGAGTATCTTGTTTTCTAACACGTCATTGTCATTCTTTTTACGGGCCAGCTGTGATTTCGTCTCTTCCTCTTGCTTCTGAAGGCGGCCAAACGCCTCATTTTTCTGATGCAACTCTCCGTTTAACCGAGACGTGTCGGCGTGGAGTGAGGAGATTGTGCCGTGTAAAGCGGCGGCCTCTTCGATTTTTTTCTCATACTTTTCCGCCAGGGTTTCCAGCTTTTGAAGCGCCAGTCCCAGGTCCGCTTGAGAGCGTTCCAGCGCCGCCGCGTGGAGGCTTGCCTGTTGTTCGCTTTCCATTCTGAGGTCGTGTTCTGTTTGATACGACTGTCGGCTTTCTTCAAGCGCTTCCTCAAGGTCATCGATGCGTTGCACCAAAGCATTCGATGCATCAACGATTTGCTCGACTTCCTTCTTTTGAGTCTGTTTTTGTTCATCCATGACGGCCCGCTCAGAGGCAAGCAAGGCGGATTCGTGGCCTCGTGCCAGGATCCAGAACCTGCGTATGAACAGATCGGCGTTCTGGGACAGAGCCTCTGGGATGTCTTCTTCTGCTTCTTGTTCCCGCACGTGTTCCCGTGGGGTGTTTTCGGACTCCCACTCGCTGAGGTATTTGCGAATGGTCGAATAGCTTCCACGGCCCAGTACTTTATGGAGGCTCAGAACGGACGGGGTCTTGCCTGCCAGCTTCATGTCGCTGGCCAGGTCGTCAACGTGCTCTTTCATGATTAATTTACGCGCCATGGGTTTCGCCTATATCTGAAAAATTACTGTAATTATGATAATTACGGTAATAATAAACCTTAGAAGGTAAGACTGCAATCCTATCGTTGTTAAAATCCCGACGGTTGCAGTGATGCGCACTCTGGGCGCTTCGGCTCCGCGGATAAGGCTTCAATGGTGACCCCGGCAAACGTGCCCAGGACCACCGACAGGGATCGATCGGAGCGGGCCTTGCGCCGCACGCTCGCATCAAAATCGGTCAGCGGTTTTATCAAGAGGTCGCTGTCTTGAAGAACGAGGATGGGCATGGGCGCGGTCACGGTTTTGGTCTCGCGGTCGGTGCGAATATTGGCGACCGGTTGAACTCGGACGGGCCGGCGCAGCCGGAGTTGATGCTCTGGGGTTGCAGAGATCGCCATTAACAGTGGGTTCAGGGAGACGTGTGCGGCGACGCCGGAGTGCTCCATCTCCTCCGCAATGCGTCGCATTAAATCCGGTTTATCAGGCGTTACGAGCGCGTCTTTTCTTTGCCAAGAAAAACGCACTGACACAACCTCCTCGCGATGGAAGCAGCGAATCTGGCGGTACAAGTGCAGGGTCATTACGCCAGGGCAGGCTGCTCGAAGCGCCTCAAATCTTTCCTGGCGCGTTTCATAGGTCTGGATGATGTGCTGCTCGATGTTCGATTTTGCCGTGTTGATCCGCCGAACCAGGTCGGGAATCTCATGGGCCACCGGGTTGTGGTGCAGAGGCAACCAGAGGGCACCGACCGCACGACGGGCCACTTTTTGGGAGTCGTTTGGACGGATGTGCAGATCCTGGTACGCCTGGACGGCGGCTTCTATGGCGGATTTTCCCGCGTGCTCGGCCAGGACAATCGTGCTGACCGGATCGTTCTCTCGTCCTTTTGGCGTGCTGGGGATCTGGCGGACGACGGCAGAATTAACCGCGGCGAGAGAGAGCTTAGTACCCAGAGTGCGAATGTCCTGAGACAGTTGCTCAAATTGTTGGGATAAAACGATGTCCATAATCAATCTCCAAAAGCACGGTGCCGCGACAAAATAAAGAGTCAACACAGTCATATTAGACCATCATGCAGAAAGAACAAAACACCAAACCGTCGCTCCGCTCCAACCCCCACCCCCCACAAGCCCCGAGATTAGATTGAGAAAAGGTGAGAAAAAGAGAGAGAGAAGAAAAGGCGCGGGAGGTGTGGGGTTTCGGTTTTGGGTGATGATGGGTCGGTGTGATTTCTTTTAGCTGTTGCTGCATGATGGTCTAGTTTTGTAGTGGGGGTGCGTGTTGGATGGGCTAAGTTTGACGTTCAATCAAAGAGGCTTGGCGAAGAAGTGCGATGGCATCGGCGGGGGTTACTTTCCAGGCTGTTGAAAGTCGACGCACGGCAAACACGGCCAGCTCGATTCGGTCATCAGGCGTTAGAAAGTTTTGAAGTTGTCGGCCTTGTTCAGACACAACAATGGCCGCGCCGCTTGAGCCATTGTTGTAGACGGAGAAACCCTTGTTTTTGGCTTCACCGTGATAGGAGCCGGAGGCTGATTTTCGAAGCCCAAACAGGACGCCACAAAAAGCCGTGAGCTCGTTTCTGGTGAGCTGGACAGTGATCTTGTCCGACCACTGAGGGCTTTGGGCGGGTATCAGGATAGGGGCGATTTCGACGCTGAGCGTTGGGTACTGATGCCGCGTTTCTGTGTATTGCACGTTGAGCCCTGTTCTTTTTGAGGGATCCGGCTGGCGATCTGAGAAAAACTTGAGCGCTTCTCCGAAATCGGAGGACGTCATAGGGTCACCTTTTCCTTGAAACCTACAGGTGTTCTTTTAATACCATTCACAGGCAATCCGTCAATGAATAAAATAATCGTCGCCGCACCCAACGCATTGATTGAGCGTCCCGCACCTGGGGGTCGAGTTTAGCAAAAAGCGTATGAACCAACGAGGCCCCATCACTGCTGAAGCCCTTATCTCTTTACCGACAACGTACGCCTAGGGCGCCTCTTTAAGGCCGTGACACATGAGAGCTGTGGTAAGCTCTAGGCATCAAGACAGGAGTCTGCATGGCAACGAATCACCACGATACCGGCTATAAAGAACTGTTCAGTCACCCGGAATTTGTTCAGCAGCTGGTGGAAGGCTTTGCGCCGAACGAGATTGCGAGTCTGATGG
>RKMI01000255.1_pt1 | contig 16081 bp, 14 predicted proteins | sample 2174191 | NCBI WGS metagenome assembly RKMI01 (sample SAMN10236717, study PRJNA505201) | synthetic metagenome | isolation source: mock community containing 12 organisms: Thioclava sp. ES.032, Psychrobacter... | place: USA: Walnut Creek | collected 2015-10-01
GAGGGTGATGCAGCCGGGGCGGCGGCGGCGGGTAGGCTGGTAATGACCAGTGCGGTAATCAGCAGCGTCGAGAGGTAGGCACGTAATTTCTTCATCGTCTTGATCCTTAGACATATTTATAGGGATGGGCCAAGCACATAGGGCTTGAATAAAGAGTATAGGAATAATTGAGTATTTTTTTAAGCTAGGTATACCGTTGGGTACCGAGAATTCACGGTTATTGCTTATTCCTAACCTGGGGGTAATGGGGAAAGCTGTCGTTGACTTGTCGCGCTTAAAAGCTGGGCGCAACGCGATAGGTCCAGGCGGCTTCGGCAAGCAGGCCCCGAGCACCGGCCATGGTCATCGCCAGGTCGTGTAACCCTGGCCATAAAGGAACCGGCGAGGCGCCTTTCACGGCGAGATCCAAGCGCTGAGCCATGAGCAGCAGTTTGTGCAAACGCTTCATAGGCAGACGCTGAATGGCCTTTTGATAACCTGGACGGCGCTTATCAAAGATCATCGGTTTTTGTGCTTTGCAGGCGTGTTCAAAGCTCTGACCTTGGTCCAGGTGTTGATGAAGCGACAGCAGCGTACGCAGCTCCCGGGTTAACGCCCATAGGACAATAGGGGCTTCCACGCCCTCGCCACGTAGCCCGGTAATAATCCGTGAAACGCGACTGGGTTCACCTTTCAAACAGGCGTCGGCCAGGGTGAAGACATCAAAGCGGGTGCTGTCTTCCACGCCCTGGGCGATGCTTTCTGCGTTTAGCCGTGCGCCCTGGGGGTGAATGAGGGCCAGCTTCTGCATCGCCTGGTCGGCGGCCAGCAGGTTGCCTTCGGTACGCTCACCCAGTAGGCGAGCGGCGTCCAGGTCAATCTGCAAGCCGTGCAGCGAGGCACGGTCGCGTAGAAAATAGCCCAGCCGCGAGACATCAACCGGCCATACCGGGACAAACAGACCATGTTTATCGAGCGCCTTGAACCAGGCGCTTTTTTGCTGCTTGGCATCTAGCTTGCCCATGCTGATCAGCAGCAGGTCGTCGTTATTGTCCAGATGTTGGGCGTACTCAGTGAGCGCTTTGCTGCCTTCCTGCCCCAGCTTGTGGTTGCCCAGGCGAAGTTCGAGCAGTTTGTTGGTGGCGAACAGCGAGAGATTGCTGGCGACTTCAAGCAGCCGCCCCCAGGCAAAGTTAGGTTCAACGTCCAATACCTCGCGCTCTTCAATGCCCGCCTGGCGGGCGGCGGCTCTCACCGCGTCGCAGGCGTCGCGGTGCTGCAAGGGCTCTTCGCCCGCCACAATCACGACCTTGGGCAGCGATTTGGTCAGTGCCGCGGGGAGTTGATCGGCGAAGACTTTCACGAGGCGTTATTCAGTGCGCTGAGACGTTCGATAATACGCTCTGCCAACTCTCTGTTGAGTGACTGCTCAGCGTCACTGAACAGCGTTTCGCGGTTGAGCAGGTCATCGTCGTTTACGCGTATGCGCGTGCTTACCGACAGCGTCTCGTCGTTGAGCAGGTAGGCATTGTCATCCAGCCGCTGAACCGACACCGTGCTGCTCAACGTCAGTTCATGGTCACGGGTCGCGCGCCCTTCGCCGCCCAGGCGCCGTTCGTCCAGGTTGGGCGACCCCAGCGTGACGCGCCATTGCGCATTATCACCGCCGGTGTTGCCCTGGCGTTCCAGCCGCGTCGCTAGCTCGCGGGCCATGTCGCTTTGGGTATCACCCTCTAGGGTCAACGGCGGCAGGTTCGGCATCGAGCCGGTGCCGCGTAGACGAAAACCGCAGGCACTCAGGAGCAGGGCCGCTGAGGCGGCCATGCTGGTGGCTAAGAAAGTCCGTCGATTCATCCGCTCACCACTATGTTAACCAGCTTGCCCGGCACGACGATGACTTTACGCACCGTTTTGTCTTCCAGGTGACGCTGGACGTTCTCATTTTCCATCGCTAATTGCTCGATGGCTGCTTTTTCAGCGCTGGCCGGGGCTTCCAGGCGGGCGCGCAATTTACCGTTGACCTGCACCACCAGTTCAATGGTGTCGCGGGTCAGTGCTGCTTCATCGACCGTGGGCAACGGCGTTTCAATCGCCGGAGTCGAATGGCCGAGCTGCTGCCACAGGCGATGGCACACGTGTGGGGTAATCGGTGCCAGCAGCAACACACAGGCTTCAAGAGCTTCGCGGCTTACCGCCAGCCCCTCAGCGGAGTCGTCATCAAAGCGGGCCAGGGCGTTGGAAAGCTCCATTACCGCGGCAATCGCTGTGTTGAAGGTTGTCCGGCGGCCGATATCGTCACTGGCCTTCTTGATCGTTTCATGGGTTTTGCGGCGCAGGGTTTTTTGGTCGTCATTGAGCGCGGCAACATCCAGAGCGCCGGGTGTTCCGGCTTCCAGATGCTCGTGGACTTGGCGCCACAGGCGCTTGAGGAAGCGGTGGGCGCCTTCCACGCCAGAATCCGACCATTCCAACGACTGCTCCGGCGGGGCTGCGAACATCATGAACAGGCGCACGGTGTCGGCGCCGAACTTGTCGATCATCGACTGCGGGTCAACGCCATTGTTTTTCGACTTGGACATCTTCTCGATGCCGCCCATTTCCACCGGCTGGCCGTCGCTCATCAGGATCGCACTCAGCGGGCGGCCCTTCTCGTCGCGCTTGACTTCCACGTCGGCGGGGTTGAACCACTGCTTGCCGCCGTTATCGGTGGGGCGGTAGTAGGTTTCGGCGATCACCATGCCCTGGGTCAGCAGCTGCTGGAACGGCTCGTCGGAATCCACCAGACCGAAATCGCGCATCAACTTATGGAAGAAACGTGCGTAAAGCAGGTGCAGGATGGCGTGCTCGATACCGCCGATATACAGATCCACCGGCAGCCAGTAGTTGGCGCGCTCATCGAGCATCGCTTCATGGTTGTCGGCGCAGCAGAAGCGCGCGAAGTACCAGGAAGACTCCATGAAGGTGTCGAAGGTGTCGGTTTCGCGGGTCCAGCCGTCGCCCAGATCGGAAAATGCCGGCATCTTCTTGAGCGGCGAGCCCGAGGCATCGACGGTGACTTCCATGGGCAGCTCGACCGGCAGTTCGTCGTCGGTGAGCGGAACCGTCTGGCCTTCGGGGCCGTATTTGACCGGAATCGGCGCGCCCCAGTAGCGCTGTCGGGCCACGCCCCAGTCGCGCAGGCGGTAGTTGGTTTTCACTTCACCGCGCCCCAGCTTGGCAAGCTTGGCGGCAATGGCGTCAAACCCGGCGGCAAAGTCCAGACCATCGAACTCGTCCGAGTTAATCAGCGTGCCGTGTTCGGCGTACGCGCCTTGGGACAGATCCGGCGTGTTGCCGTTTTCATCGGCGATGACCGGCTTGATCTCGATGTCGTACTTGGTGGCAAACTCCCAGTCGCGCTGGTCGTGGGCGGGCACGGCCATCACAGCCCCGGTGCCAAATTCCATGAGCACGAAGTTGGCCACAAATACAGGCACTTCATCGCCGGTGAGCGGATGAATTGCGCGGTGCCCGGTCGGCAGGCCTTTTTTCTCCTTGGTCGCCATTTCGGCTTCCGAGGTGCCGCCCCGGGCGCATTCTTCGCGGAAGGCTTGCAGCTCAGCGTTGCCTTCGGCGGCCTGTTTGGCGAGCGGGTGGTCCGCCGCGACGGCCATGTAGGTAACGCCGAACAGCGTATCCGGGCGCGTGGTGTAAACCGAAAGCGGCTCGCCGCTCGAGCCGTCGGGGGCCTTGATGTCGAAAGACAACTCGACGCCCTGGGACTTGCCGATCCAGTTGCGCTGCATGGTCTTGACCTGCTCGGGCCACTCGACATTGTCGAGGTCCGAAAGCAGCTCATCGGCGTAGTCGGTGATTTTCAGGAACCACAGCGGGATTTCCTTGCGCTCGACCAGCGCGCCGGAACGCCAGCCACGGCCGTCAATCACCTGCTCGTTGGCCAGTACGGTCTGGTCGACCGGGTCCCAGTTGACCGTCGACATCTTCTTGTACACCAGGCCCTTTTCCACCAACTTGGTGAAGAACCACTGCTCCCAGCGATAGTAGCTGGCGTCGCAGGTGGCGAACTCACGGTTCCAGTCGTAGGCAAAACCGAGCGCCTTCAGCTGGTTACGCATGTAGTCGATGTTCTGGTAGGTCCACTTGGCGGGCGGTACCTGGTTCTGGATCGCGGCGTTTTCCGCCGGCATGCCGAACGCGTCCCAGCCCATGGGCTGCATGACATTCTTGCCCTGCATACGCTGGAAGCGGGACACCACGTCGCCGATAGTGTAGTTACGCACGTGACCCATGTGCAGCTTGCCGCTGGGGTAGGGGAACATCGACAGGCAGTAGAACTTTTCGCGGTTGGCGTCCTCTACCGCTTTAAAGCACTGATGTTGATCCCAATATTGCTGGGCGTCACGTTCGATTTCACGAGGGCTGTATTGTGCGTCCATCGGTTTTTTAAAGGCCTTGGCGTATCGCCCAACTGGGGCGCAAAGTGAATGATAGATGACGACTGTCAGATAAGTGGCGTCGATTGTATCCTATGCAGGTGTATCCTTGAACGGCTAGCCGATGATAGGCCACACCCCGCGTCGACAAAAGGAGAGGTACCATGAGTGAACAACGCAATGACCATCGCCTGCGCGAAGGCTACGAGCGTTTGCTGGAGCGGATGCAGGACGGCGCTGACGAGCTGACCTGGGATAACCTGCAAAAGGATCTGGACGACGCCGTAGAGTTTGAAGCGGAGCTGGAAGAGTACACCAAGGACGAACTGGCGCTGCTGCGTGCCTGGGTCGAGCGCGACCTGAAAGACATGCGCCACTACATGTCCGATACCGGCAAGCAGGTAGCCCACTGGCTGGGCATCGATCTAGAGCACCTATCCCGCCGTGTGGTGGAGTCGCTGCTCTCGATTGCCGACCGTAGCATTGTCGATCGCGAGCGTTTTGCCGACGACCTGGAAGCCGCCCGCGCCGACTACTGCGAAGGCGAAATGGCCGCTCCCGGCCTGATGGCCTGCGTGCACTGCGATGCGCAGGTGATGCTTGAAAGCGTCGCCCGGCTGGAACCCTGCCACCAGTGTGGCCACCGCTACTTCTACCGCTTCCCCAGCAAAATCGTCGAGACCTGATGCCTTCTCGGCCAAAATGCTAGCCGACAATCAAACTGACGCCTGCAATCGCCCCAAGCGAGAGCAGGCTCAGCACGCCGGCGTACAGCAGATTATGGGTCATCATCCGGTAGCCGCTCACCCCGTAGCGGCCCTGAAGTGACAGGTTGATGCCCGACAATGGCCCCACGCTGGTACCCACCGCCCACGAGCTTAACGCCACAAAGGCAAACAGCGTTTGCTCGCCGCCCTCCAGGTTGAGTATCGAGGCCAGTACCGACACGCCGATAATCGGGTGCAGCCCGACCAGTGCGCTCAGCGAAATGGCGGCGAAGCTGATCATCGCCTGGGGCGTGCCAAAATCGGTAAACAGCGTCCAATCGTCACCCGCCGCGGCCGACACCAGCGTGGAAAGCCCCAGCGTCAATAACCCCGCCGCCAGGAACAGCGACACCTCGCCACGCATAGCGGGTAAACGGGTGAGGGTATGCTGACGAACTCGCCGCAGGGTATAGCGTGGCCCCTCGCGCAGGTTGCTAAGCACGGCAACGGCCGGCAGCAGAAAGGTAATAATGCTGACAATGGTCAGTGATGGCGTCAGCCAGAAGTGAAACAGCATCACCAGCGTCGCCATGCCCACCGGCATCAGCAGGCTACGCGGTGCCAGCGAATAGCCATCGACCTCGCGTAAGTCAAACCGGCGACGCAGCTCCAGCGTGGTGAACAGCCCCGAGAGCATCGCCAAGGGAAAGCCTACCAGAGCAATTTGGACGTACTGGACGTCTGGCACCAGCGAGATCACCAGACCCATCGAGGCAAAAAACGGCGACCACAGTGCGGCGCTGGAAAGCCCACGGTTAAGCGCCAACAACTGCGGCATCGTCAGCGGCCCACGCCTTGCCAGCTTATCGCCAACCATCAGCACGGTGGAAAGATTCAAAATCGTGCCCAGAAAATGCACGCCCAGCCAGGTGCGCAGCACGCCACCCGCACCGGTCACCCGACTCCCCGAGGCACCTTTGCTGCCTTGCTTGCCAATCAGCGTAATAAAACTGACGCCCACCAGCATGGCCACCACAAACACATTGCCCTGAAGCATGGCAGGCCAAGCAACGTCAGCGCCGTAAACAAACCGCGCCACCAACAGCATGCCCGCGCCCAGCGCAATCAACACCCCCGCCTGAATGCGCGAACGGCTAGGGATATCCCGCCAAAGCAAAAAAACCGCCGCCCACAGCACATAGCTAACCGCCTGAGTGGTAGCCACCCATCCGGTAAAGCCTGCAATTTGCACCATCAAGCCAAGTAAAATCAGCACGCCCGCCAAGCGCTGCCGAGAAGTCGTCTCTTGCATCTCAATCCTTTACTGGTTGAGTTAGCAGGCTAATCGGGTTTGCAATGGAAGGCCAGCCCCGAACCGATCTGCAAGGCCTCAACACTTGATACATGCGTAAGTTCGGTAAAAGCCCCCTCGAAATGCACAGAAATCCACCGCGCCACGCAACCCCCTAAAAGCACCACACCAATGTAGGAGCTCGACTTGTCGGGCGATTGATAAGGCCACAACACCTAACGCATGCATGGGTCCGAGAAAGGCACTAATCGAAATGCCCAGAAATTCAAAGTGTCACGCAACCCCCTACAAGCACCAAACCAATGTAGGAGCCAGACTTGTCGGGCGATGATAAAGCCGCAACACCTAACGCATGCTTGGATTCGAGAAAGGCACTAATCGAAATGCCCATAAATTCATAATGTTACGTAACTAACTATAAGCACCAGATCAATGTAGGAGCCAGACTTGTCGGGCGATTGATAAAGCCAAAACATCTAACGCATGCATGGATTCAAGAAAGGCACCCACCGAAACGCTCAGAAACCCACCGCGGCCCGCACCCCCTACAAGCACCACACCAATGCAGGAGCAACACTAGCCAAGCGATGAAAAGGCCAAAACCCCGCCATGAACTCGCGGTGGTAAATGTCATATAAAAATTAGCTTACGCTTTGCAATCCCGAAGAAAGCTGAGTAACGTCAACGATATAACGTCTGTGTAATCCAAAATAGACGAGAAAAATTGATGAGACGGTCGCAGGCGGAGCGTTTTAACGCATCCCAGACGTACCGGGGCGGTAGCGTGCCTTGCTTTAGCTCATTAGCCTAAAGGGCTGCGCACACCGGCAAATTCCTTTCCTATCACATGCGTATAAATTTGCGTTGTCTCGATGCTCTTGTGGCCTAGCAATTCTTGTACCGTGCGAATATCCGTGCCTTGGCTCAGTAATTGGGTGGCGAAACTGTGGCGTAAGGTATGGCAAGAGCCAGGACGAGGCAATGATGCAGACTTCATCGCTTTCTTCACTGCCTTTTGCACAGCGGATGAGTGAATATGGTGAAGAACGACGTTACCGGCATCATCACAGCATGGCCGGCTGGCAGGAAACAGCCATTGCCAACCTAGGGAAATGCCCGCGTTTGGGTACTTACGATTCAGAGCATGAGGTAAAGTGACTGGTACGCGACCACGTGCTAGCCGATAAGCAAGTTGCTGTTTAGCCGACTCAATTTGCGCCTCTAACGCTGGAAGACAGACAGCGGGTAGTAAAGTGGTTCGGTCTTTATCACCTTTCCCTGCCCTGACGGTGATGATATGGCGTTCGGTATCAATATCTCTTACGCGCAAACGGCATGTTTCGATGAGTCTCAGTCCCGAGCCATACATCAGGGTTGCCATCAAATGCATAGGTTCAGACAATTGATTTAATACGCGCATAACCTCTTCGTGTGAAAGCACGACAGGTAATCGACGCGGGCGTTTAGCTCGTGAAAAGGCGCCAATATCACCCAATGGCATATCAAGGATATGGCGATACAGAAATACCAAGGCATTTAGCGCCTGGTTTTGTGTAGCCGCAGCCACATATCGCTCTACGGCAAGGTGCTCCAGAAAAGCCTGCACTTCAGAAGGGCCCATACTGGCAGGGTGCCGCACCCCATGATAGCGAATAAAGTAACGTATCCAGTAACAGTATGTTTTTTCAGTACGCGGGCTATAGCGCTTTACCCGCATAGCAGCTTTCACACGATCCATTAGTTTCGGAGGCCTGTTTTGCATATCCATTTGGTGTCTATCTCCTGGTGGTGGATATGCATACAGTATTATTGAGCTTGGCAAAACGCGCAAGCGTGTGAATTCAGCAAATGCAGCCTAATTAATATTAATTTAATTTGAAATCATGTGGTTATGCACGAACAGGTAGGCTACATTTACTAAGTAAACATGCTGGCGCGTTCATCCAATCATAGAACGCGCCGTCTAATACCTGTTAGCTTGGGAAGCTTCATGGAAAAGTTTTACGATCAATCCATCGGGCAGGACTTTCAGTCCAGGCTAGAGGGCCTCAAGAAAAAGTTGCGTTCGCAACCTTTTGAGGTAGATTCAAGTAGCTATGGAATAGCAGGTAATACATTCCGAGCATACCGCGGGTACAACTTACGACCTAGCGTCGTTTACCGTCAGTGGGCTTCTCTAAAAACCAAAGACCTTGTAAGCAATAGTGATCCAAGCATAGAAAACCAAGCTGAGTTTGACGCTTGGCATCAAGACTTGTTCGAATCTATATCCGAATATTGGCTTGCTGAACAGCGCCAAAAAATGAGTTTTGCTCATACGTCAAAATTGTTAGATTTATATATTAAGTGGTTAGTTACCAACCAAGAATGTCCTCAGCGGCTTGCTACAGCCATCCTTCGTTACGGTTACTGCGCGCTAGACAGCCAAATTTTGTTCCGTTTAAATCAGTGTCTTTCTGGTGCTTTGCCAATCAAAAACCCGACAATGGGTGACATACTGAACAAAAACACCTATTTATTTTGCCAAGAATTGATAAAAGGTTTCGCTGAAAAATTTGGCGGAACCCGCATTCTTTTTGATTATTACGCATGGGAACCGGGTGGTTTCCTAAGAACCAGAAGCTAACCAGGGGCTGCAGCGGACCGCTTTTCCGGCGCGTTGCGCCTCCAAATCGGCCGCAGAGCCCAAGCGTTAGAAATTACGAGGTGCAAGCTTGGTTGAAGCCGCAATACCTACACACGACTGGGTGGACTACCTCTCAGCACTTCTGACCCCGACTATAGCGATAGCAGGGGTAGCGATTGGTTTGCTTCAATGGAGAACCAACCGGAATCGCCTGAAGCATGAGCTTTTTGATCGTCGCTATGAACAATTTGAGGCTGTTAGAGACTTCTTGGGCTCAATCATGGGGTCAGGGCGAGCTCTTGATGAGAAACAGGCAGATTTCCTTTTCAAAACCAGGGGGCTCCGGTTCATTTACGACAAAAAGCTGGCCGACTATATCGATAAGAATATTTGGGGACCTGCAGTCGATTTGGCGTGCCTTCATTCTGAGCTGGAGGGCGTTCCTGTCGGAGAAGAGAGAACCAGGAATGTGCGTAAGCAATCGGAAATAAAGAAAAACCTCTATCAAGAGTTTCAGAACCTAGATCGGTTGTTCTCCAGGTATTTGCAGTTACGCCACTAGGTTTTTCTAACAATCACAGGCACAGCGACGGTTACTGCATTGCGGCTTCGCCTCCATTCCGTAACCGCGCGTGCTGTTGGCGTTAAAGGCCTTACTCCGGTGTTCTTTGGCCTGGTGTTTAGCCGCAGTTTCGGGGCTTGCCAGCAGGCAGAAAACAGCCTTCGGTCTGGCAACGGTTTTGGCCGCTAATCTGGTGTTCAGGTCGCGGGGCAATCCGGCGCAATCATCGGGCAGTTTCCGCACATTCGGTGTTCTGGTTCCTGGCGCCATGGGTCGAGTTGGTGCAAGGTATCGGGAGTCGGCATTCTGCAGTGGGTACCATAATAAATCACCGGGTAACCGGCATTTAACCAGTCGCTGCAGTACGCGGCCGATGGCCGCCGGACGGCCTTTCCATTGCGGCTTCGCCTTCATTCCAAGGCCGCCGCTGAGCTTCGCGTTAAATCGAAGATGGTCCTCGGAGTTCACAAAGAATGAATGAGCCATTGTCATACACGACAACTGTAATGTCGTGGAACTTCCTGCTCTCGTCTTTCAAAAGGGCTGAGGCAGCTGCGAGTACCAATGGCAAGATAGATCTTAACCTTGAGGCGCCTTCCTCAATTGTTCTCTGTTGTATATCGATAGAAGCATTCTGTAATGAGATATCTTCATTGTCTCGTGCGTTTTTATTTGACCATAAAAAAGAGATGATTCCGTCGTGGGAAGATTTCGCTGGTATCTCTTACGAGAATTTGAACACACTTTGTGCAATAAGCGAGGACTCTTCAGGTTCGTTCTATGACCGTTATAAACGAGTTAATAGACTGCTTGCGGAGAAAAGTCCCGGATTTATGGCTGATCTAGTTCATCTGCGTGATCTCAGGGACTCATTAGTCCATTTTCGGTCTTGTGATGTTCCTATAAAACAGAAAGAGGATGGGGTCATCCGATCTGCACAGGAGTCTCCAGCTGTCCTCCATGCGCTAAAAAATAGGAGAATATCAGGGAAACCGGTCATCTCGGCAGGTAAAGGAGAAGAGTGGACACTGAGGATATCAACCAGTGCCATGGCTATTTGGGCACTTGATCTGACATGCCAAGCTATCTTATATCTACTCGACTCATTGCCAGACGGGTGTTTCCAAAAGTTCGTTCTCGAAAGATATGCACCGAGAGACAGAGGCTATAGGGATCTGTACTCTAAGGCAAAATACGACATTGGTGCCTGGGAGCGTGAGATTTTAGGTTGACACCCGAGCAGGATTTAACAAGGCCGTGCACCGGATGCCAAAACCTCCGCTTCGCTCCGGCGTTGTCACCGGTGACGGCGGGCGTTAAGTTCTTGGGGGATTTCGGTGATTGTCAGGAAAATGAACGAGAAGGATCTTGGAGCTGTAAGCGCAGTTTGCTTAGCTTCGTTTTCAAAATCGGTTGCAGGTACTCTGTCTGAGGAAGGAATTTCAACTTTTTCCAAAATTGCTGCAAGCGATGCCTTCCTCAACAGAATGAAAGAAGATAATTTGATGCTTGTCGCAGAATGCGACGGAGAGATTGAGGGAGTAATCGAACTGAAGGAAGGCTGTCATGTTGCCATGCTTTTTGTTGAGCCTGAAAAGCAAATGAAAGGCATTGGGAGGAGGTTGCTTTCATCAGCTCTGAGTTATGCGAGGGTTGGTACTGTAACCGTAAGTGCCTCTTTATCCTCAGTTCCTGCGTATAGAAAATATGGTTTCGAGTGTAAGGGCGATATAGCCGAATCAGCAGGCTTGATTTATCAACCCATGGAAATCGAACTTAACAAGTCAATCCAGCCGACCGCTATCGCGTCGGCTGATTGAAGCGTTAAATCGAAGATGGTCCTCGGAGTTCACAAAGAATGAATGAGCCATTGTCATACACGACAACTGTAATGTCGTGGAACTTCCTGCTCTCGTCTTTCAAAAGGGCTGAGGCAGCTGCGAGTACCAATGGCAAGATAGATCTTAACCTTGAGGCGCCTTCCTCAATTGTTCTCTGTTGTATATCGATAGAAGCATTCTGTAATGAGATATCTTCATTGTCTCGTGCGTTTTTATTTGACCATAAAAAAGAGATGATTCCGTCGTGGGAAGATTTCGCTGGTATCTCTTACGAGAATTTGAACACACTTTGTGCAATAAGCGAGGACTCTTCAGGTTCGTTCTATGACCGTTATAAACGAGTTAATAGACTGCTTGCGGAGAAAAGTCCCGGATTTATGGCTGATCTAGTTCATCTGCGTGATCTCAGGGACTCATTAGTCCATTTTCGGTCTTGTGATGTTCCTATAAAACAGAAAGAGGATGGGGTCATCCGATCTGCACAGGAGTCTCCAGCTGTCCTCCATGCGCTAAAAAATAGGAGAATATCAGGGAAACCGGTCATCTCGGCAGGTAAAGGAGAAGAGTGGACACTGAGGATATCAACCAGTGCCATGGCTATTTGGGCACTTGATCTGACATGCCAAGCTATCTTATATCTACTCGACTCATTGCCAGACGGGTGTTTCCAAAAGTTCGTTCTCGAAAGATATGCACCGAGAGACAGAGGCTATAGGGATCTGTACTCTAAGGCAAAATACGACATTGGTGCCTGGGAGCGTGAGATTTTAGGTTGACACCCGAGCAGGATTTAACAAGGCCGTGCACCGGATGCCAAAACCTCCGCTTCGCTCCGGCGTTGTCACCGGTGACGGCGGGCGTTATGTGTCTAAAAATGGTCAATTGAGATGATTGAGTTCAGGGAGATAAACAACAAGGTCATTTTGTCCTACTCAAGCGAGTACCCTGGGCCTGCGTGGGTGTATCACGAGTTGGATGAAAATGGACAGGTAACGATAAGTAAGGCTTTCTCATTCACCCGCAATGAACTGATTTCCTCGCGGGACGAAGATAATGAGGATGCACCTATTGAATTTGAGGTGGCAAAGAGGACGGGCCAATACTATTGTTTTCCAAAAAAGGTCTTGACACTAGAGCACGATCTTTATATTCATGAAAATGTTAGTCTGGAAAGAAAACTGTTTATAGCAGAACGAAATATATCAATTTTTCCGAAAATTGACCGAATGGTTTCAAAGTCAATATATGTGGGCGGAGATGATCAAAATGCAATCCCAGAATCAGTGTTTAGGGACTTACTAAAAAAATTTCCCAATACATATGAATTAAACAGATATGCGTCGGCCCGCATCAGTAGTGTTTTGTCGTCATACTTAGATATAAAAGAAGACTACGAAGAACAATACCAACAATATCTAAATAATAAGGTCAGCAAAAAGGGGGAAAACCTAAAGCTTAAGTTTTCTGAAATTGAGCTATTAAAATATTCCAGCTTGCTAGAAAAGCTGAAGTTCATGCTTGATGATGAGATTTCATACTCAGAAGCTCAGTGGCAAGAAGAGTTGCTTCATATTATCCTTCTGCTATATCCAAAATACATATACGTTTTCAAAGAGGCACCTGTAAGGGATACATATAACAACTCAAATAGAAATATCGACTATTTGTTAATCGATTCGAGCGGAAATACAGATATCATAGAAATAAAAAAGCCATTTGATAAGTGCATTGTTACCGAGCGGGCCTATAGAGATAACCACATTCCTTTAAGAGAGCTTTCTGGGACTGTGATGCAGATTGAGAAATATATATTTTACTTGAGCAAATGGGGGCGAAAAGGTGAGGAAAAATTAACGAAACACTACAAAAACGATATAGCAGATGGTTTTCAGATTCGGATTACCAATCCAAGCGGAATAATCATTATGGGTCGCAACAAAGGAATGACAGTTGCCCAGAAACAAGATTTTGAAGTCATCAAAAGAAAATACAAAAACGTTATAGATATCATCACGTATGATGATCTAATGCAGAGGCTTGAGTTTACAATAGCTCAGTGGACAGAAACACATAACAAGGCCATGCACCCGACCGCTACAGTCGCTGCCGCTCCTTCCGCGTCGGGTGATGGCTAGCGTTATGCGCTTTCACGTATCGGAGCTTGATTATGGATCTTAAAGATTTCGTTAAAGAAACGCTTGTTCAAATATCTGTCGGAGTTCAGGAGTCTATCGAAGCAGTTCGGGAGTCTGGCGGTTACGCTAATCCCGCCGCCTCCGGCAATGTCAAAAGCGACGTAAGCGCTCCACTAACCCCATCTATTCACGCGTCGCTTAGACCGGCAATGTCTCTTTCCACTGCCAGGGCAGCAGCGTGTGGAGCTCATCATCGTCGAGGGCGGGCAGTGTCGCAAAGACGTACTGCAAGTAGTCGTAAGGCGAGAGGCCATTGGCTTTGGCGGTTTCGATCAGGCTGTAGATCGCCGCGCTGGCGTGAGCACCGCTCGGGGTGTGGCTGAACAGCCAGTTTTTACGCCCCACCACGAACGGGCGGATAGCGTTCTCTGCCGGATTGTTGTCGAACGGGATCAGGCCATCGTCCAGGAACCGGGTCAGGCGAGGCCACTGGTTATCTAGATAGTGTAGGGCTTTCCCCAGCGCGCTTTTGGGCAACACCTGGGCCAGTGACTTGTCGAGCCAGGTGCGCAGTTGATCGATCAGTGGGCGGCTCTTCTGGTCACGCAGCGCGTGACGCGTCTCAGGCTCAAGGGCCTTCGCCTGTTTTTCCACGCCGTACAGCTTACGGATCTGGTTCAGCGCCCAGTCGGCTTTGCCAGTTTTGCCTTTGGGCTGCACCTTCTGGGCCTCGATGAACTTGCGCCGGGCATGCGCCCAGCAGCCCGCATGGGTGATCCCATTGCGACGCACGATCTCGGCGTAGCCTTCATAGCCATCGGTGATTAAGCGCCCCGCATAGTCGCCCAGCAGGTCAACGGGCACCCGTCCGGCGCGGCTGGCGGCGTAGTCGAACAGAACGACTTGTTGTCCCGGCGGACCACCGCGCTGCACCCACATATACGAGGTGGCACTGGCGGCACGATCCGCTTCTTGATTCACCTGGAGCGTCGTCTCATCCATGTGGATCAGCGGGGCGTTTAAGAGGTGATGGCGCAACGTGTCGATCAACGGGGTGATCCGTTCTCCCGCCTGCACCATCCAGCGTGCCAGGGTATTGCGGGGGATCTCGGCGCCATGGCGGGCAAAGATCTGGCTTTGCCGATAAAGCGGTAGCGCGTCCTGGTATTTAGCCGTCGCGATATAGGCGAGCAGCGTGGCGCTGGCATTACTCTTGGGCAACAGTTTGGCGGGTGCTGGGGCTGTGTTGACGCCCTCTTCGCACGTCGGGCAGGCATATTTGTGTCGCACATGGCGGATCACCTCGATCCGCGCGGGCACCACATGCAACTCCTCGCTGACCTCCTCACCGATCACCTTTAGCGCGGTGCCGTCATCGTGGCAGTGGCGAGCATCGTCGGGCAGTTCATGGACGATCTCGACACGCGGTAGCTCTGGCGGTAGCGCAATACGCCCGCCGCGTGTACGACGCTTAGCAGGCGTGGCAGTGTCGATCGTCGCGTCATCAGCGGTGGCGTCGCACTCCGGTGCAGCATCGTTGTCTTCCTCGTCAACCGACACTTCCGCTTCATTGATAAGCAGATCTTGCTGGTCGACACGGTACTTCTCGGTGGAAGGGCCGAACTGACGCTCCAGGGCAAGCCGGAACTGTTCAAATAGCGACTGTTTGGTGGCTTCCCACTGCGCTTCCTTTTTTTCCATCAACGCCAATAGCCGCGCATTTTCAGCGTCAGCAGCGGCCAGCTTGCGCTCAAGCTGGGTAACCGTCGTCGAGGAAGAGGCCGTGTTTTTCATACCGCGTAGTATACCAAAAGCGCCACCAAAATAGGAGGCGATTTTGTTAGCCAACTCGCTGAAAATACAGCGCTTTGTGAGGCTTCATGGCCTTCAGGTCGTAGCCATCCAGCAGCCAGTTAAGCTCTTGGCCGGTTAACGTCACGGTCTCGCCATTAAGGTGCGTTGGCCATTTAAACCGCTCACGCTCCAAGCGCTTGTACCACACCACAAAACCGTTACGTTCCCAGAACAGCAGTTTCACTTTATCCCGCTGGCGATTACCGAACACGAACAGCGCTTGATCGAACGGGTTCAAGGCCATGGCTTCCTGAACCAGCAGTGCCAAGCCATCGATTTGCTTACGCATATCCACGGGCTCTCGGCACAGGTAAACCTTTAGGTCAGTGCCTGGACGAATCATGCGACCACCTCCACCGCGACAAACCGGGCGGGACGACAACGCGGTGGCACGGGGAAGCCTTGCACGATTAACCGATTTTCCCACGCCATCAGGTCGGCTAACGTCACTGCCTGTGCGTTGGCATATTCACTTAACGGCATCTGCAACGCGGCAGCATAAGACAGATGCCCTAACCAAAACGCTTGAGTGGGATTGAGTTCGCGGCTCATGATGATCTCCAAAGCAAAAGAGACCATCAGTGTGATCAGACAACGTTAATGTGGGTAGATGGGGTTTATGGCGCGCTTAC
>RKMI01000258.1_pt1 | contig 15719 bp, 11 predicted proteins | sample 2174191 | NCBI WGS metagenome assembly RKMI01 (sample SAMN10236717, study PRJNA505201) | synthetic metagenome | isolation source: mock community containing 12 organisms: Thioclava sp. ES.032, Psychrobacter... | place: USA: Walnut Creek | collected 2015-10-01
TCCGAACAGATCGCCCGCTTTGCGGCCTTCCATCAGATGATCCAAAAGGGCTTTGTCGATGCTCATACGTGGGTCTCCTCATATTAGAGTTACCACGCCAGGGCACAAAATTCTCCATAGTCCCCACAGGCTCGGCCTGAGCCATAAAAAAAAGTCTGGTAGCCACTGAACAGCTACGGGCCGCGATTGCTCATGATCGGTATGTATGGATCAATCAGCGCCGGCCTTTCTTCAACAAAGCATTGTCCCGATTGATCTTTATCGATGAGACATCAACCAACACGAAGCTGACCAAACGGTCTGGATGGTCACCAAAAGGACAGCGCTATCGCGCCCACGCTTCTTTTGGTCATTGGAAATCCCAGACCTTCATCGCTGGTTTGAGATCCCGTGGGATGGTTGCGCCCTGGATCGTCAATGCTCCGATGAACCGACGTATCTTTGAAACTTGGATTGAAACTCAACTACTGCCGACCCTGTCAGCTGGCGACATCGTCATCCTCGATAATGTCGCCTTCCACAAAAGTGAGAAAGCTCACAAGCTCGTCAAATCAAAGGGAGCATGGCTGCTGTTTCTTCCGCCATATTCACCGGACCTCAATCCCATCGAAATGGCATATTCCAAACTCAAGACACTGCTGCGCAAGCGAGCAGCCAGAAGCTTCGATACAATCTCAGACGCGATCGGTGACATTTGTGACCTCTATTCTGCCAAGGAGTGTCTGAACTACTTCAAAGCTGCCGGGTATGAGGTTAATTAATTGCGATATGCTTTAGCATCGGGATAGTGCTCGATAGGTACAAAAAAAGCCGGCAGAAGCCGGCTTTTCTTTTGTTTGACGCTTGTTCCCAGATGCATTCATCAGGGCTGATGCGTGGCCGGGAGGGGCGGGGCTTCAGCCATGAGGAGGATGGAAATGCGGCGGTTGGCCGCCAGATACGGATCATTGGGAAACAGCGGATCGGTGTCCGATTTTCCCTGAACGGAATAAATCTGGTCAGTTGGCAGGCCATACTCCATCAGGATGGAGCGGACGGCATTGGCGCGATCCGCTGACAGTTCCCAGCCCGTATATCCCGAATTGATCGGAACATTGGATGCGGTGGTGTGCCCCGTGATCTGAATGCGGTTGGGCATTTGGGAAAGAACGGGGGCCATCTGCACGATCAGCCGACGGGTGAAGTCGTAGGGATATTTCGAGCCTTCTGCAAACATCGAGCGACCGTCCTGATCGACAAGCTGAATGTTCAGGCCGTCTTCGTTTTCCTCAATGATGATCTGTTTCGAGATTTCGCTGATCTCGGGCAGTTCCTGCCATGCTTGCCGCAGGGATGCGGCTGCGGTCGCGAACATGCGCGGGCGCTCGATTTCGGTTTTCTCGATGTCGTGCGTGTTGGCTTCTGGTCCCTGCTTGGTGCGCTGGTCATGGCGCTCTTCGGCATAGTCGGAATCGTTTTCCTGAGCGACGGCGGCCACTTCCTTGACATATTCGCGCACCGGCATGCCTTCGATCTCGATCATGCCTGCCTTGCGCATCACCGGTTTCACACCGAAGGCATCCTTCATGGAGCCTGCCACGACCTGCAGCTTCTCATTGTCCTGAATCGAAAATGAAATGATGAGCACGAAAAAGCAGACAAGCAGGGACATCAGGTCAGCGAACGTGACCAGCCAATCAGGAGCGCCCCCCCCACCTTGCTGTTTCTTTTTGGCCATTGCTTCCTCTTGATGCCTGAGCGACTTAGACTGCAGACCTGATCAGGCTGCTTCTTCCTCAAATTCTGCCCGGGATTTCTCGGGCAGGTAGGCAAGCAACATTTCACGGATAAGGTTCGGGCTCTTGTTGTCGCGGATCTGCATGATCCCGTCGATGATGAGGGTTTGGTTGAGATCTTCGCCATCAAGCTTGGAATCCAGCTTGTCAACGATGGGGATACAGATGACGTTTGAAATAAGAGCACCGTAAAGGGTTGTCAGCAGGGCGATGGCCATGGCCGGGCCGATGGCGGACGGGTCATCCATGGCTGCGAGCATCTGCACCAGGCCGACCAGCGTGCCGATCATGCCAAAGGCTGGAGCCGCATCACCCAATTGTTTATAGAAGCGTTTGCCTTCCTGCAGGCGCTCGATATAGAGGTCCCGTTCCCGTTCCATGCTTTCGCGGATGAAATTGGGCTCATACCCATCGGCGATGAATTGAACGCCCTTGGCTAGCACAGGATCGTCAACGTCAACGTTTTCCAGACCCAGAGGGCCGCTCTTGCGCGCCACGTCAGCGAGTTCGGTGATCTTTTCGATCATGTCGCGATGATTGGAGCCTTTGCCGCCAAACGCGACTTTGCCGCCGGTGATGATGGCCCCAAAGATGCCGCCGATGGTGAAGCGGATGAGAGTCGCAGAGAGGCCGCCGCCAATAACGATGAAAACGGATGGAATGTCAATGAACTGGCCGAGTGTGCCGCCCATCATAATCGCCGCAACAACGATGCCGAAGGCTGCGACCATGCCGAGAAGGGTTGCGATATCCATTCCTGATGTCCTGTTTCCAAGCCGGATCTTGTGTCCGTTGCCTTTTTTCTGTCACTGGCAGTCTATGAAAACAGGTCTAAAGGTTTGCTAATGAAATCGCTTCAAAGCCCCAAAATTACACTAATTTTTGTTAAGGTTAACAAAGGGATAACGGGCGCCTTCGGGCGCCCGGTCTAACGCCGGTCCAAGGGTGGAATGCTGTCTGAGGGGTCGGATTGCCAGCCGGTGAATGGAAATCAGGCCGCACCAATGCGCAGGAAATCATGCATGTGCACGATGCCGACGGGCTTGTCGTTCTCAATCACGAAGATCGCCGTGATGGCTGCACTGTTGAGCATTTCGATCGCAGCTGGCACCAGCATGTCCGGTCTGAGCGTTTTCGGATCGCGCGTCATGACGTCATTAACGGTTTGAGCCAGAAGATCGTCCGAGATGTGGCGGCGCAAGTCACCGTCAGTGACCATGCCAATCAGCACGCCGTCGTCGTTCTGAATGCCAACGCAACCAAAGCCTTTCTGGGACATGGTCAGGATGACATCGCTCATGCGGCAGGATTCGTGTGCCAAAGGCATCGACCAGCCCTTGTGCATGAGTTCACGCACATATTGGAGGCTGGCACCAAGGCTTCCGCCGGGATGGAAAATCCGGAAATCCGATGCCGTGAAGCCGTGGCTTTCCAGCAGGGCAACGGCGAGGGCATCGCCAAGACACAGCTGCATTGTCGTGGAGGTCGTTGGCGCCAGACCGTGCGGGCAGGCTTCCTTGACCTTGGGGGGGCAGAGGGAGATGTCGGCCTGTTTGGCAAGGGTGCTGAACGGATTGGATGTCATGCCGATCAGAGGCACCTTGAAACGGCGGGTATAGGAGATGATATTGGCAAGCTCTGCTGTCTCGCCTGACCAGGACATGGCCAGAACAACGTCGATATGGCGGATCATGCCAAGGTCGCCATGGCTCGCTTCGCCGGGGTGCACGAAAAATGCGGGAGTGCCCGTCGAGGCGAGGGTCGCGGCGAGCTTGCGTGCGATGTGACCGCTTTTGCCCATGCCGGTTACGATTAGCCGTCCCTGGGCTTCCTGAATGACCTTGACGGCCTTCTCGAACGGGTCACGCAATGGCCCGTCAAGCGCTTCACGTAGCGCCTTGAGGCCTTCGATTTCGTTCTCTATGGTCGCCTGGGCGGAGCAAATGGGCGAAATGGTCTCGCACGCCGGTTGAGTTGACATTGTGTCCCTGCCTTTTTCTCGATTCTTTAGCGACTTCTACACCAAAGCCGAAGGGGAAGGAAGGGGTTAGGCAGCCCACGGTCGGTTCACCGGATCGGCGCTGCGGTCTGTTTCGCAACACTCTGTTAACCAATACTGTTTACCATCTGGAAAGGTTTGTCTGCGCCGTGCGCAAAGTGTTTGATCGCGCATCGGCCATTTTTGTTACATGTGACCGGGAGGTCTCCCCGAAGGGCGCCATGTGCGCGACCGGAGCTATTTTGCATGCAGCTTTTGCTCACCTCTACCATGATGGTCGGGATTGCCTTTCCGGTCCTTTCACTCGGTGCGACCGCTGCTGCCGAGGCTCAGGCGCCTGTAAGGCCCGATGCGACTCGCAGTGCACAGACTGGTCCGCCGCTGTTTTCTGCTGCGGTCCTGCCTGAGTTGCGCGGCAGCACCGATATTGAAACCCCCACTGCGATTGCGACGTCCGGAGCGTCCTATTCCAGCGCCGGAACCGACTATCCTGTTGTGCCAGCCTTGCCTGCCGAGCCGAAGATGGCTGAGCAGGGCGTCAGGAGGCAAGCGTCTGAATTGGGCGATTATGAACCCGATGGCATTCGCTTTGGATCTTTCCTGCTGTATCCATCGCTCACTTTTCTTGGCACCGTGACGGATAACGTGGACAGCGCCGAGCATCGGACCATGGGGCAGTTGGGCACGGTGGAAGCTGCAATTTCTATCCGCTCCGACTGGGATCGCCATGCGCTTGAGCTTAATGGGCGCACTGGGTTCACGGGATATCAGCAACCGGCGCGAAAGCCGGAAAACGAGCAGCAGATCGATGGCGAATTGTTGCTCGAGCTGAGTGACCAGACCGACGTGACCCTTAGAGGCCGCGCTGATCGGACGAAAGAGGAAGAAAGCAGCATCGAGCTGATCACTTCCGGCAAGCAGGCGGCTATCACGACAAACCTTAACGGTGGTGTTCAGATCGATCATGACGCCGGTCAGCTGCAATTGCAGTTCCGGGGTGGCATCGATCTAGCTGATTTTGAGGATGATCCGGCCCGTGACTACAAGACCTATCGGCTCGGTGGTCGTGTGGGTTGGAAGGCGACCGATCAAGTGACGCCGTTTGTCGATGTGGAAGTCAGCCGCAAGATTTATGATATCCGTCCTAACAGCGAAGATGGCGACAGTCTGCGCGGGGCGCTCGGGTTGGCTGTCATCAATCGGGACAAGCTATCGGGCGAGGTTTCCTTCGGTGCCATGCAATGGCGTCCCGATGCAAAGGGGCAGAAAGACGATAACATTCTGTTCGCCGATGCCAGCCTGAGATGGTCGCCTGATGCGCTCTGGGTGCTCACTGGTGGTCTCGAGACCAGTCTGACGTCCACGTCCACCGCGGCAACTTCCGTTGCGACCCATGCGGTGCGACTTGGCGCTGACTACGCCGCGCGGCGCAATCTTACAATCGGATTTGACGGCAGAGTGGCCCGCAACACCTATCGCGGCTCGAACCTCAGAGATTGGGAGTATGATGCGACGCTCAGCGCGGAATATTCGCTAAGCCGCTATACCAAGCTGACGATCAATGCCGTGCATGAAGGTAGAGAAGGCAATATCCCCGCTTCCGACTATCGCGCCAACAAGCTGCAGCTCGGCGTGACATTCCAACGATAAGTCCCAACGATAAGCCTTGGGCTGCACCAAGGCTGCCAATCTTGCGTCATCTTTTCCGCTGTATCAGTTGAAGCGCCGGACAGCCATGCGGGCAATTGCCGGTCCTGCAAAATGAATGTCTTCCGCCCACGCACCGCTTCCCGCTCCGAAGGTCTGGTTGATCATGCTTTCGGGCTTGCTGACCAGCGCTCTGAGATTGTTCGGAATTGGCCGGGACAGGTGCGCAAAGGTCGCAGTCTTGGTTGACTGATTCATGTGGACAAAGTGGGACATGCTTGCCGGACCATAAGAGAAGGTCAGCTTGGCCAGTTGGTCATGTCCCTGCTCGATCCGGTGTTTGATGGCGCTGGGGCGCTGTTTCTGTCTGGTGTCGGCGCGCGGCAAGGTAGAGAGGGTTGACGCGTTTGCCTGCGACACATCGTCAATGGTTGACGACAGGCTCGCCATTTGGGTCCGGTCTGCTTTCTGTGCGGGACGCCGCGGCGCGGTGGTCGGCAAAGCGGCCAGGAAGGTCTTGTCAGCCGAGGCATAAGCAAAACGATTGGACTCTTTCGCTTCTGCCGGGCCGTTCGTCTGTGCCGCCATGCGGGAGAGAACCTCTTCGGCGCTTTCCTGCTGCGCTGCTGTTTCATCCGGTTGGGATGGTGCGTTGCCGGGGAGCGCGTCTCGCGCCATCGGGAGGGACGCTAGGACGAAACGACCGTCTTCCGGCGCTGCGGACGCCGTTGCGCCAAGCTCACCGTTGCTGGCGACCTCGACCCCATCGTTGGTGATTGTTGTCCCGGTAACCGTGTCATCATCCGGCTGCTCGGCTGCGCCGTTCGTCAGATCTTGTTCAGCGGCCAGTTGTTCCAGCGTTCTGGGTTCAGATGCCGGGTCTGCGCTGGCAAGCTGGAAGCCTGACTGCGGCAGGAGATCTGGCCGGACCCGAGGCAGGGCTGCGAGCACGAACGGCTCAGGGCTGTCTTCGGCCGCGTCGAGCGCGGCTGTCGCGGCAACCAGATCAGCCCCTTGCTGATCGGTGGGCATCTCGTCGGCGGCTTCGGCCACTTGCAAAGGTTGCTCTGGCAAAAAGGCTGCCGGTGCAGGGCGATTTTCCGGGCTGCGTGGCAAGGTGGCCAATTGCACCGGGAAAGCGGATCCGGTCTCGGGTTGCGGTTCGGGGGCGGCAGGCGTCTGTGCGGCCGCGAACGCGGGCTTGGGCCGTTCCTTCGGTGTCCGATTCAGAAGTCGGGATAAAAGCGTCGGGCTTTCGGCTGTTGTGCTTGCAGACTTGCTGGCCAGCGGCAGGGTGCGCGTGGGGCTGCTTGGTGCTGCCTTTGCGATCCGGGTGAAGCGGGTTGCATTCTTGGCTTCGCGGATCATTTCCGCCTTGTGGCGGGCCACTTGTACCTTGGCCTGCTTATAGCCGCGCAAGGGTTTGCCATCGCTGGGGACATGAACTGTCTTGCCGTCGGGGAAGACCCGTACCAGCTGTTTGCGTGTCATGCGGGGCCAATGTCGAACGTTGCCTGTGTCGATATGTACGAAGGGCGATCCGGAGCGCGGATAATAGCCGACCCCGCCGGACTGCATGCGCAGGCCGGCCTTGCGGATCTTGGCAAGGGAGACGCCGGGCAGGTAGAAGTCCATGGCCTGCCCGCGCATGTGGCGACTTTTCTTGGCGACACCGCGGCTGCGGCGGCGCAGCATGTTGTTGGTAGCCGGTGAGCGATAACCCGAGACCACGTGAATGGGCTTTTTGGCACCCGTTTTCTGTACAACCTGCCAGATGAGATCGAACAGGGCCGGATCCATCTTGGTGCTTTCGTTGCGGCGCCAATCCCTGAGGAACCGGTTCATCTTGCGCAGACCATCGGCGTCAAACTTGCCATTGCGCTTGTAGACGATGGTGGCCTTTTCCTTGGTGTGGGTGTTGTAAAGGGTAAGGGAGCGCGAGGAGGCATGCGCTTCACTCGTCAGAAGCGGGACTCCGACCGTAAAGCCTGTCAGGATGATCCCGAGCAGACCTGCAACAAGGATGCGTCGCATCAGGAGGCATGCCTGCAAAGCAGACAAATGCCGGGACTGGAGAGCTTCTTGTCTGGCCACTGGTTGTCCAATCACGCGTCGGCAACTGTGCCGACATGCTTCTTGCTGCGGGATCGGACATTGCTCCCGATTCCACAGCCCTTCAACTGGTCAAAACTGCCTGCAACGATGGTTCATTGATAGCAGATTCCACGACTTTCTTCGAGTCCATTATGCTTTGCATAAGGTTAACGAAAGAAGAATACGCCGCCACAATGAACTGAGGGTCACCGATACAGCGATGATGGAAGACGTGATAGGGGAAAAATGGGGGCAAAAGAAGGCGAAATGGCCCCGAAAAGGGCCATTTCACTCATTCATCATGACTTGATGCTAAAGGCCGAGGGCCTTTTTAACCTTGGCATTGTGGCCGTAAATATCGGAGCGCAGCTGCAAGGTTCCATTCTCGGCCATCCAGGTCGTGAAATAGACGATATGGACAGGGACCTTGTGGCTGAGGCTGACCCACTTTTCATCGCCACCAATCATCGACTTGAGACGACCCGCACCCCATTTTTCGGTTCTGGACAGAATGACATCGGCGAAGTCCATCGGATTCTGGACCCGGACGCAGCCATGGCTGAAGGCCCGATAGTCGCGATTGAACAGGCTGCGCGAGGGGGTGTCGTGCAAATAGACGGCATGCTGGTTGGGGAACAAGAACTTGACATTGCCAAGGGCATTGCGGGTTCCCGGGGTTTGACGCAGGCGGACCATGCCCGGCTCGACCTTTTCCCAGTCAAGCTTGTAGGGGTCGACCACACGCGTGCGTCCCTTGACGCTTGCCAGAACCTGATAGTTCCTTTTGGAGAAGAAGGACCCCGGATCCGACTTGATCTGCGGCAGAAGTTCTTTGGTGGCGATGGAGCGCGGCACGTTCCAATAGGGATTGACCACCACATATTCCATCTCGTCTGAGAAGATCGGTGTCTTGTGGCGAGACTTGCCCACGACGACGCGCGTTTCGTGGATCTTCTTGCCGTTGTTCACCACCTCGACGTGGAAGCTGGGAATGTTGACCATGATATGGAATTTACCCAGATCGCGCGGTAGCCAGCGCCAGCGTTCCATGTTGGCAATGATGTCGGGGATCAGATCAGCCGGGTTCTTGTTGAGCACAGCAAGGGTGGCCTTGCCAGCGATGCCATCGGCGATCAATCCATTGGCGGCCTGATAGTCCTTGACCTTCTGGGACAGCGCCTTGCTGTAGAGGTCCGCATTCTCGGCAGGGACGGGAAGGTCGAGCTTCTTGCGCAGAAGGGCTACGCGCGTATCGCGCATGCCCACTTTCATGCTTCTCCCCTCAGGCACGTCAGGTGTGGTGGTGTCGGATTTGGTCAGGCGCAGGCGATTGTATTCTTTGCGCAAGGCTACAAATCCGGGATGGTCGGGATTGTAACCGCGCATGACGACGCGCGGGTTTTTGGCGCGTGTGATCTTTTTAAGGGCTTCGATCGAATCAGGATAATGCGGTTTGATCGTCACGACCTTCTTGGAGAAGATGCGTGGGTCCACGCGGCCTGCGTAGGCCTGACGGGTGTAGCGGGTAATGGCGCGGGACAGCTCGATATCCGATGCGGCAATGTCTGCGGGCTTCGAGCCGCGCGTGCGCGAAACAGTCAGGGCAGGGGTGGTAAAGTCAGCCGGATCAAGGCCATCACGATCGGCGCGGGACAGGGCAAAGGCAAGCTTGCGAGCCGATGGCGTCAGTTCGCCATTCTCAAACCAGGCCGTGCGGAAATTGCGCTCCTTGTAGAAGGCAACAAGGGCTGCATTGTCGCGTTTTTCGAGGAAGTCCTTGCTGCTCGGGATCGTATCGATGGCGCTTGCGAGCGCGTCAAAGACATCCTGATCCGCCTGCTGATCGATGCCGCCGGTGCGGACACTGTGCAGATTGTCGAGGATCCGCGTCATACTGGCCAGAGAGTCGATTTCTTCGTGCATGGCCGCTTCGGTCGTCTCGCCAATCAGAGAAACCGGCGTTTGGGACTGGGCAAAGGATGCATGCGGTGTTGCTGGCGACGAGAGCGCAGATTCGGATGCGCAGGCAGGGCCTGCGAGACCAAGCACGATCAGGGCAATGGAAAGATTCTTTGTCATCGCGGTCATGCGGTGTCCTGTGCTCAAGTTGAAAACGGAATGCTCGACACAGAAACCTGATTTGCGCCTTTGTGCAACAGGAATTGAATCACAAATAGGAGATCAGGGCTTCTGTGTAGCAGTCCTGCAACGTTCAGGGTCTCGCGCCGCCGATCAACAGGCTTTGGCGTCGTCATCGGCTGATGACGTTCCGTCTTGCTCAAGGCCATAATCCTTGAGTTTCCGGTAAAGTGTGGAGCGTCCGATGCCCAATCGCCGGGCAACATCTGACATGCGATGATCATGATGCTTGAGGGCGCGGGCGATGATTTCGGCTTCCAGTTCGGCCAAGGGGCGAATGTTGCCATGGTCATCGAGAATGCGCAAAAAGCCCCAGGGATCCTCGGTTTCTGCTTGTACAGGCGGGGAGGTGGGCTCCATGACCGACGTCGTCATCTGGGCGTAGGTCTCGTTGAGCGAGACGTTCGACAGCGGGGCGTGCTGTTGAAACTGGTGGATATTTTCCACCGGTTGGCCGCTGCCAATTGTTGATTGATGTCTTTGGGCACCGTCCGAAGCGATCCGTGTCAGATCCTCGTTTTCCGGGGTGCCGTTTTCAAACGGCGCCCGAGCCTTGAGCACCGAGGCGCTGAAGGCACTGAGCTGGCTGGCAATCTGCGGGAACTCCTCGACAGTCAGGCGATCTCCGTCGCACAAGACGACGGCGCGGAAAATGGTGTTTTCCAGCTGTCGAATGTTGCCCGGCCAGTCATAGCTCTGCAACAGGGTCATGGCGTCGTCGGCGATGCCGGCCAGTCCCTTGCGGCCCTCTTCGGCAGCAAAACGGGTGAGAAAATTGTGTGCCAATGCTGGGATGTCATCCTTGCGGTCCCGTAAAGGGGGCATGCGGATGGGGAAGACATTGAGGCGATAGTAGAGATCTTCCCTGAACTTGCCATCCTTGACCTGCTGGATGAGATCCTTGTTCGTGGCTGAGATAAGGCGGAAATCAACCTTGACCGGTTTGGGGGAGCCGACCGGATCGATTTCCCCTTCCTGCAGGGCGCGCAGGAGCTTGACCTGTGTTTCCAGCGGCAACTCGCCGACCTCGTCAAGAAACAGCGTGCCGCCGTTGGCCTCGACGAACTTGCCGGTGTGCTTTTCGTTGGCTCCGGTGAAGGCCCCTTTTTCGTGGCCGAACAGGATGCTTTCGACGAGATTGTCAGGGATCGCACCGCAGTTGACGGTTACAAACGGCTTGGATGATCTGTCCGATGCGTTTTGGATGGCCTTGGCGATCAACTCCTTGCCGACCCCTGACTCCCCTTCAATGAGGATGGGGATGTGGGACTTGGCTGCCCTTTGGCCCAGATTGAGCACCCGCGCCATGGCCTCACTTGACGAGATGATATGCTTGAAGCTGTAGTTGCCTTCGTTCTTGGACCGAATGCGGGTAATTTCCTCTTCAAGGGCATTGACCTTGAGGGCGTTGCGCATGGCCACCTGAAGCCGTTCGGGGGCGACGGGTTTGATGACAAAATCAAACGCACCGGCCCGCATGGCGTTTACGGCGGTGTCGATGCCTGCATGGGCAGTTTGGACGATGACCGGTGCCTTGATGTCGGTTTTCTGGAGGGCCTGCAACACGCCCATACCATCGAGATTGGGCATGACCAGATCGAGAATGATCAGATCAAAGGCGCCGGGCTGATGCTGTTTGAGAATCGAAAGGGCATGTTCGCCATTTTCCGCGCTCACCGAAGCGAAGCCGCTCTTCTCGACAATTGCCTCGAGCAATCGGCGCTGTACCGGATCATCGTCTACAATCAGAATGGTTTCGGTCATGTGCGTTCCGAACTGGTCCCTGATACGGGAGCCTCGTCGCCTGTCCCGCTCGCCTATCCATGATCTTGTCTGTCGATGGATCAAGATAGAAGAGGCGAAAACAGGCGAATCTGTGTCATTTTGAGCCACGATGCGCCCTATCCGTTAATGTAGGCTTAATTGCCGCCATGGGCGGGATGAAAAATTGTGTGAATTGGCAGGTGGGCGCGTCCCTGATCCGTGCGGTTTCATCTGTGCAAAGGACAGGGGCAGGCCCTATTGTGTTGAGGAGATGTTTGCAGATCTCAGCACGACTACCTATCTTAAGAGAAAGCACCGGTTTCGAGCCGGACCGCTCTCCTGATTTGTTGATCGATGCCACCCGAGCCATGATGCTTGTTGGTGGCATTCCAAACCGCAACCAGACCTAGCAATTGCCGGAAAGATTTGATGTTTACAGCACGCTCCTTGTTCGCTTCGCCCGATGTTTCTCACTCCTTTGCCTTCGCAACCGCCGAAGCCAGTTCGGGGGCGTCGCTTGAGGGGCTTCCCGAATGGAATCTCGACGATCTTTACAAGGGTCTCGATGATCCGGCGATTGAAGCGGATTTTGCCGCCTGCAAACAGGATGCTGAAGCCTTTGCCTCTGACTATCAGGGCACGCTTGAAAGCATGCTGACCGAGAAGGGCGGTGACCCTCTGGCCGATGCGCTCAAGCGCTATGAGGCCGTGCAGGAGAAGATGGGCAAGCTGATCAGTTTTGCGGGACTGATGTACAACGGCAATACAACAGACACGGCGCGGGCCAAATTCTATGGCGACACGCAAGACCGCCTGACCACGATTTCTACCCAGTTGCTGTTCTTTGAGCTGGAATTGAACCGCATTGAGGATTCTATGCTGGATGGTGCCATGGAAGGCAGTGCGGCGCTCGCTCACTACAAGCCCTGGCTGGATGATCTGCGCAAGGAAAAGCCCTATCAGCTCTCTGATGAGCTGGAAAAACTGTTCTACGAGAAGTCCGTCACCGGCGCGATGGCCTGGAATCGTCTGTTCAACGAGACAATGGCCGGGCTGCGTTTCTCCGTTGAGATTGATGGCGAAACTGAGAGCCTGCCGATCGAGCGGACGCTGAATTACCTCACTGATACCGATGAGGCCAAACGCAAGGCAGCGGCTGATGCGCTTGCTGCCACGTTCAAGTCCAATATTTCGATTTTCTCGCTGATCTCGAACGTCCTTGCCAAGGACAAATCCATCTCTGACAACTGGCGCGGCTTTGAAGACGTTGCGGATGGCCGCCATCTTGCCAACCGCGTTGAGCGAGAAGTCGTGGATGCGCTGGTTGATGCGGTTCAGGATGCCTATCCGCGTCTGTCCCATCGCTACTATGCGCTGAAGGCAAAATGGTTTGAGAAAGACAAGCTGGATCACTGGGATCGCAACGCACCACTGCCCAAGGTGCCGACCCGCAGCATCGACTGGCCGGAGGCCAAACAGATCGTGCAGGATGCCTACGCCGGTTTTGCGCCGGAGATGGCGGAGATTTCCGAACAGTTCTTCTCCAAGGGCTGGATCGATGCGGCCATCCGCGATGGCAAGTCGCCGGGGGCTTTTGCTCATCCGACGGTGCCAAGCGTTCATCCTTATGTGTTGCTCAACTATATGGGCAAGCCGCGCGACGTGATGACCCTTGCCCACGAGCTGGGCCATGGGGTGCATCAGGTGCTGGCTGGCAAGCAGGGTGCCTTGATGGCACCGACCCCGCTGACGCTGGCTGAAACGGCCAGTGTGTTTGGCGAGATGCTCACCTTCCGATCCCTTCTGGCCAAGACGACCTCGGTCGAGGAGCGTCGCTCAATGCTGGCTGGCAAGGTCGAAGATATGCTCAACACGGTGGTTCGGCAGATTGCCTTCTATCTGTTCGAGCGCAAGCTGCACACGGCGCGGGCCGAGGGAGAATTGACATCCGATCAGATCTGCGAGCTCTGGATGAGCGTACAAGCAGATAGTCTCGGGCCATCGGTTCGGTTGGGTGAGGGGTATGAGACCTATTGGGCCTATATCCCGCACTTCATCCATTCGCCCTTCTATGTCTACGCCTACGCATTCGGCGACTGTCTGGTGAACTCTCTTTATTCTGTCTACCAGAACAGTGACGAGAGCTTTGTTCAGGAGTATTTCGACATGCTCAGCGCAGGCGGCACGAAGCATCATTCGGAGCTGCTCGCTCCGTTCGGGCTGGACGCGAAGGATCCGGATTTCTGGTCCAAGGGACTTTCAGTTGTTGAGGGTCTGATCGACGAACTTGAAGCATTGGAAAATGACTGATGTCGTCTGGTCGGGCAAAAGATGTGGAGTGTGTTTAGTCCATGGCGGATGAAGAAACTGCTGATCGCCCGGTTAATGAGGATAATACAGAATCCTACGCCGAAGAGAACCGGTTCGGCGGCCGGATGAAGCGCTATGCCCGCGTCAATGCGGGCATGGGCGGATTTGTTGCGCGCGCCGCCGGATCGCGCCTGATGAGGCGTGGGGGTGACGATGATGTCGTCAAGGAAGCGGCGGATCTCGCTCGGGTCTTGGGCAATCTCAAAGGACCACTGATGAAGGTGGCGCAGATGCTGGCAACTGTGCCGGATCTCGTGCCACCGGAATATTCAACCGAGCTGGCCCAGTTGCAGGCTGACGCGCCGCCAATGGGCTGGGCGTTCGTCAAACGGCGCATGCGTACCGAGCTCGGGGCCGACTGGCGCACGCGTTTTGCCACTTTCGAGCATGAACCGTCTGCTGCCGCCTCGCTGGGGCAGGTGCACAAGGCCTTTCTGGAAGACGGCGAAAAGCTAGCGTGCAAACTGCAATATCCTGATATGGCGTCCGCCGTGGAGGCTGATCTCAAGCAGCTTGATATGTTGTTTGCGGTTCATCGCAACATCCAGAAGGCCATCGATAACAGCGAGGTCGGCAAGGAATTGGGCGAGCGGGTGCGCGAGGAGCTCGATTATATCCGCGAAGCCTGGCATATGGAGCTTTACCACGCCATTTTCCGCGATACGGATTATATCCGGGTCCCCAAGTTGCATGCCGATCTGTCAACGCCGCGCCTTCTTTCCATGAGCTGGTTGGATGGCAGCAAGCTGCTCAACTATCGCGAACACAGTCAGGAAGACAGGAATTACATCACCAAATGCCTGTTTCATGCCTGGTGGTATCCCTTTGCGCATCATGGTCTCATCCATGGCGACCCGCACTTGGGGAACTACACGGTGTTTGAAGAAGAGGGCCGGGTCGGTGGCATAAATCTCTTTGATTATGGCTGTATCCGCATCTTCCCTCCTGAATTCGTGCAAGGGGTGGTCAACCTCTATCACGGTCTTGAGAAGGGGGATCGCCAACAGGTTGTCCATGCCTATGAGACGTGGGGCTTTACCAATCTCAGTAAGGAGCTGGTTGATGCCCTTAATGTCTGGGCCGAGTTCATCTATGGCCCGATGCTGGATGACCGGGTGCGGTCCATCGCCGATGGCATCAGTCCGCTGGAGTATGGCCGCAAGCAGGCATTTCGTGTCGGTCAGGACCTCAAGCGCTTGGGGCCTGTGAGGGTTCCTCGGGAGTTCGTCTTCATGAACCGTGCTGCGGTTGGTCTTGGCGGTGTCTTCCTGCATCTCAAGGCAGAACTGAATTTCTACGAGATGTTCAATGAGCAGATCGAGGATTTCAGTGTAGACCGCGTGTCAGCGGCCCGTCGGCTTCTGCCCAAGGCACCCAACGAGTTCGATCCGTCATTTGGCGCCACAGACTGAGCCAACTCCGTCAGAGGGACAATTGCCTTGATGGATTGCCTGCGCTATGTTGTCGCAGAAGAACCCCTTGGATGAGGGCCGAGAGTGAACGCTGGAGGATCCGATGGCAGACAAACTCAATCCCGTCATGGACTATGAAGAACACAACAAGACCTATGATCTGTTTATGAATCTGGTCAAGTATGGTGCTGGTGGCGTTGTTCTGCTGCTGATCCTGATGGCCATTTTCCTGCTTTAGCAGTGGCAATGGTGGTTCGGTAAAAACCGAATCGTCGTTTATGAGCAGACATTGACAACAAAAAGCCAGCCGCAAGCGTGTTGCGGCTGGCTTTTTTATGTCGAACTTTTTGATCCACGCACTGGCTGCGCTTGGATCAGATCCCGCCGTCGGTCCTAAAGCGTGTCGCAGTTAATGAGATTCAGGATTCCCATTTTTTGCCAATTGTGATTCCCTTTGAGAAAAGGGGATCATCATGGGCAAATCACTTCCTATTGCATTGCGCGAACGTGTTGCTTCAT
>RKMI01000260.1_pt1 | contig 15465 bp, 12 predicted proteins | sample 2174191 | NCBI WGS metagenome assembly RKMI01 (sample SAMN10236717, study PRJNA505201) | synthetic metagenome | isolation source: mock community containing 12 organisms: Thioclava sp. ES.032, Psychrobacter... | place: USA: Walnut Creek | collected 2015-10-01
TATTTCTCTCAGCGGGCCGGAAATCATTGGCAAGTTCTATGGTGAGTCGGAAGCGAAGCTGCGATCGGTGTTTGAGGAGGCCGAGCGTCACGCCCCCAGCATCATTTTTATCGACGAGATCGAGGCCATCGCGCCCAAGCGCGAGGAGCTGGGCGGAGAAAAGCAGGTCGAGCGCAGGGTCGTCGCGCAACTGCTGACGCTGATGGATGGGTTGAAGAGCCGGGGCAAGGTGATAGTCATTGCCGCCACCAACCTGCCAAATCTGCTTGATCCGGCGTTGCGCCGTCCTGGCCGCTTTGATCGGGAGATCGTGCTGCAGGTTCCGGACCGTCATGGACGCTTGCAGATTCTGGAGATCCACAGCCGCGGCATGCCTTTGGCGAAGGACAGCGACCTGAGCGATTTGGCTCGTATCACACACGGATTCGTGGGCGCTGATATCGAGGCACTCTGCCGGGAGGCGGCCATGACCTGCCTGCGGCGGATTCTTCCGGACATCGACCTTGCACAGTCTGCTATCCCCTACGACACGCTGATGCAATTGGAAGTTTCAAGGGAAGATTTCCTGGCCGCACTGCGTGAGGTGGAGCCCTCTGCGCTGCGCGAGGTGTTCGTCGAGGTGCCAACGACAACGTGGGACGACGTCGGAGGCCTGGAGGAGATAAAGACGCTGCTACAGGAAGCCATCGAGTGGCCGCAGAAATATCGAGAGCTGTTGGAAGCAGCCGATGTGAAGCCGCCCAAAGGGATTCTCCTGGTCGGGCCTCCAGGTTGCGGCAAGACACTGCTCGCCCAGGCAGCGGCCAGTATGTCCGAGATGAATTTTATCAGCGTCAAAGGGCCTGCATTACTGTCGAAATACGTCGGCGAGTCGGAATTGGCGGTGCGCGAGGTGTTCCGCAAGGCTAAGCAGGCAGCGCCCTGTCTGGTGTTCTTTGACGAGATTGATGCCTTGGTGCCACAACGGGGTGGCGGCTCTTCGGAGTCTCCTGTCGGTGACCGGGTGGTGGGTCAATTCCTGACGGAACTGGACGGGATCGAGAAGTTGACCGGTGTGCTGATCCTGGCTGCAACAAATCGCCCAGACATGATTGATCCGGCTCTGTTGCGTCCAGGACGCTTCGACGTGAAGGTGGTAATTCCACCCCCGGACGCACGGGAACGCCTTGCCGTCTTAAAGGTGCACACGCGCAAAAAGCGCCTGGCCAAGGGCCTTTCCATCGAAGAACTGATTCCCCGGACCGAGGGACTTTCGGGCGCCGACCTGGCCGCGATTTGTCAGAACGCGGCGCTCAATGCCGTCCGGGAACGGGTGCAAAGCACTCGCAAGATTGAGGGTGCGGTGGTTCTCCAGCAGCGGCATTTTGAAGCCGCCCTAACAGGCATCAACCGATGAACTCGATCTATCTATATTGTCTGGCCGGCCCGGCCTGCGTCGCTACGGTGAAACAACTGGCTCAACAGGAAAGTGCAGGAATTGATGAACGCTTTTCCCTGCTGACGCTGGAACGAGACGGCATCGTAGCCGTGGTCGGAGAAATCGATGCCGGTGAATTTAATGAGCAGAACCTTCAGTCCATGGAATGGGTGGGGCCACGGGCCTATCGTCATGCCGAGCTCGTGGAAAAAGTCATGGCCGTTTCATCAGTTCTGCCGGTTAAATTCGGCACGATCTTTGACTCGGCGGAGAGCTTGACCCGACTCCTGACCCAGCATCGGGAGCGCATTGCCGTGTTTCTTGAAAAGCTGCGTGGAGAATCGGAATGGAGCATCAAGGCGTATCTGGACGAGGAGCGCGCTCGATCTAGCGTGAGGGCGGCGAACCCCGCCATCCAGGCCCGGTTCGCGGCACTGTCTTCAGCACCTGGGGCCCGGTATCTGCAGCAGAAACAGATCGATGTCATGCTCGATGCGGCATTACGGGTGTGGGTGGCCGATCAAGCCCGCAATATGAGCGATGCGCTTCAGGCCCATGCCGTGGAAACCGCTGAGTTGCGGCTTCTTTCCAGCGAGGCGTCCGGGCGCCCGGAATGCATGGTGTTCAACGGTGGTTTCCTGGTGGCCGATCCGGCCTTGCCCGCCTTTCGTGCGGCGCTCTCTGCGTTGCAGGAAGCCGGGCGCAAGGACGGCTTGACACTGGAACTGAAAGGCCCGTGGCCGCCCTATAATTTTTGCCCAGATCTGCGGGCAGAAAGCTAATCTTCGGTGAAGACCCCTATCGATATGCAGGCTATGCAAAGCGGAGGAATGAACGATGGCTAGACGCGTGAGTTCGAATATTTTGTCGTCATCGGAAAAATGGCAAGAACAACTCTACGACATGCTGCTTGAGAGTATCCCGTCCTCAGTGCTGCTGGTGGACCGGTCGCTGCGGGTCATTTCGGCGAACCGGAATTTTCTCGAGAAGGGCCGCCGCAGCGAGCGTTCGACGACAGGCGCATCGATGAACGATGTCTTCCCGACGCCCATTCTGGAATTCACGAAAATAGAAGCCAAAGTTCGGCGAGTGTTTGAGCAAGGCGAGTTGTTGCGTGGAGATCAGATTACCTATCGCGCTCCGGGACTTCCAGCCCGCATTTACTACTACACGGTGGTCCCCGTCAAGGCCGAAGGTCGGGTTGAGTGCGCCATGATCCTGATGGACGATATTACAGAAAAAGTGCGCCTGGTGGAGCAGGCTCATCTGGTTCAAATGCGGCTGGCGAATGTGGTCGAATACGCCAACGATCTCCTGGTGTCTGCCGATGCCGAAGGTTGCATCGTCACCTGGAATCCTGCTGCGGAGCGAGTCACCGGCTTTTCATCCAGAGACGTGCAGGGTCGCGCCATGTTTGATCTGTGCGAATACGGTGATCAGGAAGATATGAAGTCAATGATTCAGCAGCTGGCTCGAGGGAAATCGGTACGCCCGAGGGAGTTACGTCTCATCGCGAGTTCAGGGGCACTGATTCCGGTGGCGTGGGCATTCTCTTACATGCGCGACGAATCCGGGAAAGTGAGCGCTCTGGTGGCAGTCGGCCGTGATCTGACTGAGCGGCATGCGTTAGAAGCGCAACTAGCTCAGAACGTGAAACTGGCCGCGCTGGGGGTCATGGCCGGAGGCATCGCGCATGAACTGCGCAACCCTCTGTCCGTCAGCTATTCGGCCGCACAATTTCTGAATGAGGGTGCCCAGGACCCCGCATTCCACGCAGAATGCGTGCAAAAGATTCTCGGCGGCATAGAGCGGGCGTCCGGCATTATTGAAAATCTTCTGCGCTTTTCCAGGCCGTCGGAGGTCGGCAACACGAAGATCATCGACCTCGTGCCCGTTGTACGCGAGACCGCACGTCTCCTCAGCAATCAGGGGGCGCTGCAAAAGGTCACCGTGACGGAGAACTATCCTGCAGTCAGCATTTTCATCAACGGCAACGCGAGCCAGCTTCAGCAGGTGTTAATGAATCTGATTTTTAACGCCTATGCCGCGATGCCTGATGGGGGTGAACTCAAGATTGCCGTCCTCCATGAGGATGGACGGGCCGTTATTGTTGTTCGCGACACAGGTTGTGGCATTGCGGAGGCTAATAGGGCCAAAATATTTGACCCCTTCTTCACCACCAAAGCCGCTGGCAGTGGGACCGGGCTGGGACTGTCGATCTGTCACACCATCATTAGCCAGCACGAGGGCAGCATCGGTGTGGATAGCGTGACTGGGAAGGGAAGTACCTTCACGATTTGTTTGTCGACAAAGTAGCGCGGGCTCAATGATGAGTAGAGACCCGGCTCCATTGCGACAGGCCCCAGCGCAGCGTGACACTATTTTGATCATCGATGACGAACCCGGTGTGCGTTGGTCCCTGGGGCACCTCTTGGAAAGCAATGGATTCACGGTCACGAGCGCATCATCCGGTGTTGAGGCGATAAAGAGTCTGAAGGCCTCGACGTTTTGCATCGTCTTGGTAGACGCCAAGCTCCCTGACATTGACGGGATCGATCTGGCACGACGAATTCGGATTGAAACACCCTGTCAATCGCCGTTGATTCTTGTCTCCGGCTATTTCTATGACGATGATGCGGTCGTTAGTGAGGTTTTGAGTTCAGGACTCTTTGCCGCTTTTGCCACGAAACCGATTGTTCATGACGATCTTCTTCTTCTTATCCGAAATGCGATTTCGAGCGCTGTCCCGATCGTAGTTGAAGATTGAGGTTGGTGGTTGAAGCTCTTAGTGTCTACTGAATGTGGGTTCTGAGTTCAACAACCGTAAAAGCCAGATGTGGTAGACCCCCTTGGTGCCGTCTAGGAGTCTGCGCGGTAGAAGTTTTTGGGACGGTTTTCCAACTCTATCCCGCCGTTTCAGGTCGCCTGATTTCGGGCTATGGCCTGCAATGATTTCCTTCCTTTTAAAAGGTGGTCAATGGATTGCTCCTAATTGGGGTTCTGGGGACATTCCGTCCTAATATAACACTTATCGCTACAGCCCTTGCCTCATAGGGTCCCTGTGTCCAGAGGTGTCTTAATTTTCATTTTGCACGATTGATTGTATAATCTCATCCAAGTCGAGCGGATTTTGTTCAAAGCTGACGCTGTAGGTCCCGTTCAAATTGATATTATGCCAGGCCACTGGTGAAACCTGCTTGATAATTTCGAGCTTCTTATCGTCACCTTCCTCTTCAAAATACTCGAGTAATCGCTTCAGTATCAGCGAGTTAAAATAAATAATGGCGTTGGTTAATAGCCTCGCACATTCATTCCACAAGACGATTTCATCGCCTGATTTCCCTCTGAAACGATCACCATTCACATGAGCAATGGCACGGCGTAGTTGATGGGTCGCAGTAGGAATGCCGGTCACCCGGCACCCCAATGTCATCAACTTAAGCCCTAAAAGTCCAGCATGACCTGCTTAGCCAGCGTAGATGACCGACAGTGAGACAGCCTGTTGTTGAGGAGTCGGGCGATAAAAATCAGATTCTAACCCGAAATCAGCTCCAAAGACCGTCAACACGGTATTTGCCGGTGTGTCAGAGCGGTTTCAGCACTATTCAGGGCGAACGCCATCCGACCGGTGGCTGGCACAGTCTGTCAGGAAGTCTTGTTAAACGCTGTGGAGGAAGTGTCGGTCAGCGAGTCGGCTTGTACCCTTCACAGCCTTTGGTGACGCTTCGTTTTCGGCGTCGTGGGCAGCGCCGCCCGGGGCGAACCGCACTCAGGCTGTTCCCAATCAGACGCCACAGGTTATCCAGGGCCTCACGGCTGGGGCGTACCAGAAGGGCGACGAGGGTATGCTTCAGACGGGACACGCCCTGGGTGAAGTTGGCCTTCCAGGCCAGTTTCCGGTGGGCGGTTTTGCGCTCAATATCAGGCTGCTGCAGGGCCTGCATCAGCAGGGCCAAGTTCTTGAGCAGCTGGCAGGCGTGGATATCCTGCTGTACGGCGCAGACCGTCCGGCCACTGACGTTTTCCAAGGTCAGGGTTTGTTTAAGCCGGCGGTAGTCGGTTTCAATGCCCCAGCGCCGGTGATACAGGTCGGCAAAGAGCTCGGCGGGGAAGGCCTCGGTGTCCAGGAGCGACGTGGCCAGCACCTCGGTTTCCCCGGTGGGCAGCGTCACCCGGATCAGCCGGATCCGCAGAGGCGTGTCCGGATCCAAACCGGACTGTTCACAGACTTGTCGGGATAACTGGTGTCGGCACGTCATGGAGACGGTGTCGTCGTCTTTTCCAGAAGCCACGAAGGCGCGGACTTCCCGGGAGTGGGTCAGTGTCAGGCGCATCAGGAATTGCTGTTGACAGCGCTGTAGCTCGACAAAGAGCCAGTGCGCGGGATAGCCCCGGTCAAACAGGATCAGGCTGTGGTCAGGGACATGCTCCAGGTGCATGCTGGCACAGCCGCGCTCATCCACATCCGGGGTGATCAGGAGGGTGTGCAGGGCCTGATCGGACAGCAGGTCCTGCAGGACCGACACTCGGGCCACCGGCAACCCGTTATGGGTTCCGAAGTGCCGGGCCAAGGGGTTTTCCAGTGGCAAGTGCATGCTGGAGCCGTCCACGGCCAGTAAGCGCAGTCCCTGCCAGGTCTTGTGCAGCCCCAGCTCGTCCATCTGAGCATGCAGGGCGCTGTTAAGAGCCTCAAAGACTGATGCACTGAGCTTCTGGCGGGCTTTGCTGAAGGCTTGGGCGGTGACCACTTGGCTTTCAAAGGCCGAGCCATTGAGCGTCTGAAAGAAGGCATCCAGTTCGGTTTGCAGGGCGCTGTTGGGTTGATTGAGCAGAAACAGAACCAGATTGGAGAAGGTCAGATGGCGTTTGCGGGTAAAGTGCTTTGGGTGGGTGCGATGCTGGGTAATAAAATCGGGGCAGCTTAGGAGATTGGTTAATTTATGTACAATTTTCAGCCAGGATCTCGGTTGGGTTGTCAACCGTTGGTTTTTTATTGTGCTCCATAGGGCATTTCCTTGTTGATGGATGAGCTCTAATTATATGATATTTTTAGGGAAATGTCTTAAGTTGATGACATTGCCCCTCGAATCCCTCCCCCATCGATGGATAGCATTCGGTGTTTGCTATTGGTATCTAGTCGCGCCTCTAAATGATGCTTAGGCACCTCGGCCACCTCCCTCGGCTAATGTCAAAATATCGGCCACTATACCTCCCAAGGGCTCAACAACTATATGAATCGGGAAAAAAATTAAAAGTTTTAGCAATTTTAACAACGCAGCTCTCAAACAGAAAATCTGGATTTTCTCACGACACTAGGGCTCGATCTGTAGTGGTGAAATAATCCCGGAGATTGGTCCACCCTCTACACAGATTGCTAAGACGATGAGCCCCTACCAAAGAAGGAGTTGCGGAAAACGATGGAGGTAAGGGACTTAGGTTTACAAAGATGGTGAAAATTTGATTAAACAGTTCTTCACAGCATTGAAGTCCGACGAAAGCTGAAAGTGGGCAGCTGCTAAAACTGATGCTGTAGCGGTGTGAATCGCTCATCGTCAGCCGCTCACTTTTCTTGCCGGCCGTCATTGCTTTACAACTTCGTATCTATAGTACAAATTGGGCGACTGGAACTGAAACGGAGACTCAACAGTCAGAACTGTTGATAAAAATGCGACACGTGAGACCGGACAATTTTTAGAGTCGCTTAGCCCTGCATTTCGGCAAATTCATCGAGAAATAGCGGTTTAGGCAGAACTCAAATTGAGCAAATTTCGACACCAGAAACCGGACAATCGTGTGCCCGCAAGTAGCGTAAAACGTGTAAATATCGGTTTTAAAAGGGTTTTTATCTTTTTAGCACAGCAGCTATAAGCTGTTGAAAAACTCACTTTATGCCGACTAACATCTCATCTCGCCGTGTAAAATTCCCGCCCTCCGAAGGCAGTAGTCACAGGTTCGAATCCTGTCATCCGACAGGTGGTTCATCGGAACGGCACAAATGCGGTCGGCCATAGCAGTTCCGCGTAGGGTTCCCCCAATCAACTCAACCATGCAGCGGCGAACCAACATGAGCATATAGAAAGCCAGACCGGTGCTGTGGATAGCCTTGGACTCAAACAGGCAATCCGAACGGTTCGGGCAGACCAGGGCGTAGGTATCGGGGGCCGTACCTGCCGGGGCGTGGTGGTCCAGAACAATCAGGTCCGGGGCGTCCTGCCAATGGCGAATAAGGGTGGCCGCGGGTTGTGCGTTGCTGCCGGTACCCAAGGTGATGATCAGGTTGGCCTTAATGTCGTGGATGACCTCGGTGGCCAGTGAGGGTGTCAGGCCGTGGCCGTGGGTCTGGCGGTCGGGAACAACGATCTGGATGTTCGATACTGAGTCAGGGCTAACCGGGTTGGCGGTGGACTTGGGCCGGCCGGCGAGGACCAGGGTCTCCGATATCAGGGTCAGGCCTCTCTTCATCACTGCAGCACCGGTGGCGCTGTCGCAGTCAAAGTCAGCCACAAGGGCAATGCGCTGGCGGCGTATCAGGGCTGCGGCGATCCTCATGCCGGCTTTGTGGCCATCCATAAGGCCATTCGGGTTGATCAGATTTTTCGGGCTGTAGACCTCTGGATGACTCACGCCGCGATTGTCCAGAACGCGACTCTTAACGGCGTCCATGGTGCGTGATTCAGGGGAGCCTGGAAGGTCTGGGTTACCCGAGATGGCGGGTTCGGTTTCCCCGGGTTGGGATACAGTTGTCGAAACGGCCATATCGTGAGGCTCGCCATAGGTGGGCGGCTGTAAGGTTTGCTCAATCGATGGCACTGAGGCTGTCGTGGTGTTCATGGTTTGGTACTCCCGAGGGCAGTCTGTTGCCGCTGCCTCAATGTGTCGGTTCAGGTTGGCCTATTTATAACGCAGGCCAGCCCGAGGTGCTTTTCTTGCTGCCTGCATCACCGCTGGCGGATTACCGGTTGCCCGGATTGTTCAGAAGACGGTCAGCCAGAGTGGCATTGTTCTGGGTGTCCTGATCGGTACCGGGAGCCTGTATGCCGAGGTCTGGATAACCGGTGAGGGACTTTCCACCAGCCAACTGTTTGCGTTCGTTGAACTCGGCCAACGGGTCACGGATTTTTTTTGTAGCGTTCAGGCTGGCCCGAGCCAGAGGTATGTCGGTGATCCGATCGCAATGAATGTCGCCCTGGGCATACCACCGCAGGTTATTCGTGGTGGTGTGACCGAGAGCCGCAGATACCGCCTCGGGGCTCCTGTTCTCGCGTCGGGACTCCACAGTAAATATTTTGCGGGCGCTCTTCATGTCGATGTGCTCAATCAGCTCAAGTGCGGCCGAGTCGTCTGTAATGCGAATCATGGCTTGCCTCATACCACGGACAAGTTGGCCTAAATGCCCGTTGTTCATGGTGGCGGTCATTTCTATGCATGCCTCGATCATGCCAAGGGCGCCTCGGTAGAAACCCTCCAGTACCAGATAACGCGGGTCAGGATCGGAGTTCCGGGTTTTCACAGTCTGGACAACCAGAATAGGGTGCGCTGTGGTTTCCCCAGGGAGTATGGGCGGGTTGTCCTGAATCAGACGAGCGGTGGTCCATTCCGATGTACGGATACCCACCATGAGGGTTGCCCCGAACAACATAAGGCCGCGGCGTTGGGTGAGCGATACCGTGGGATCGCTAGCCTCCTTGGCCATGCGGTTGATGAAGTCTGTATCGATCAGGTGGGACAGCGCGAAATTGGCCTGCTTGTTCGGCACGTTGTTGCGAGCATCGAAGTGCAGGCGGTCCATTTCACGGAAAAGGGTAGCCGTGTTGATCCCTTTCTCTGCTGCCGAGCGGATCTTGCGGATCTCCTGTCTTTTGGTTTGCAGGCTGGCAGTTGAGCCTGACTGGTGAGCCTCAAGCCATACTGCGAAGTCCTTCTGTACCTCCTCCTGGTACATCAGGCTGTCGAAGAAGGACTCCTTTATGTAGCTTTCCATCAGTGCCTTGGCTCTGGGCTCTATGCTGCCGTCTGGGAAAGTTGGGTGGGCGTTGTCGAGGTTGATCAGTATTTGCATGGCGGTTTTCCGGATGGTTTGGTTGCCTGGGTGTCTGGTTGCCTGGTCTGGTTTTCTGGTTTTCTGGTTTTCTGGTGTTCGGTTTGGATTTCTGCTTTGGGTGTCTGGTGCTGATGTCCGGTCTGGGTGTCTGGGTGGTTGGGTGGTTGGGTGGTTGGGTGTCTGGTCTGGGTGTCTTGTGCTGGTGTTTTGTCTGGTTCTGGCTGTTTGGTCGGTTGTCCGGGTTTTTGGGTGTCTGGTGGGGCTGTTTTCTTGCTTCGGGTTGAACTCTTACCCCGTTGCCTTGGGTGGGTGTTTTAACCCTAACTTTATAGATGTAATGCATTTTTTAAAGGCTATATTTACCCCAAGAGGCGGTTTTAATATTTACCCTACGACTTCGTATAGCGTACCATTGAAAAAGCAATGTGGCAGTCCGAACAATCAAATATTCTCAAAATTGATTGATTTTTTCAGAAAATCATCGTTTTTGGCTTCAATGCCCGGGCAACACCTCGTGTTAAAGTCGTGTTGAAGCGGCAACACCTCGTGTTAAAGCGGTGTTAAAGCGGTGTTAAAGCGGTGTTGAACGCGGGTTAAAGCGGCAACACGCATTGTTAAAGTCGTGTTGAAGCGGCAACACCTCGTGTTAAAGCGGTGTTAAAGCGGTGTTGAAGTCGTGTTGAAGTGGTAACACGCACTGTTAAAGTCGTGTTGAGCCCCCTCTGTCAGCCTAGTTGTGTGTGCCACAGCAATGCGGCTCGGTTTTACAGGAGTTTACCGGGTTACATGAAAAGCTGTTGAAGTGATGGGGGAGCCGAACCCCCGGAGTCCGCCTGCAGGGGCTGGCTCCAAACCACCCCGAGCGGCATTGGCTGAAGACCGTTGTCGTAAGCATCGAGGGAAAAGGCTCATCCATGTGGTGTGTCAGGTAAGAGCCGAGAAGGCGAGTACAAGCGAACCATCGTTAAGGTGTCGAAATTGACAAACGATATCAAAACCGGGGGCCACAACTATCCCCGGGATAAGTCCATCGGAAACCTGTTTACTGGGTGGGCGGTATCCGGCATAGAGATGGCGCGAGCTCGGTTCAGGCACTTCAACGGAACTGTGGGAACTCAATACCGTGATGTTAAGGGAGGACGTCAAGTGAAGAAAAGCGAGATGCAGAGTACCGATGCACGGGTTGAGGACGGATTGCCTCGTAATAGTGTTGATGCATCTGTAATGGATGCGGAGCGAAGGAGGCGAGTTTCTTCAGCGAATCCATGGGTCAACTTCTTTGGAAGGATGAACCCGTGACATCCGCAAAACCGTTTGTAGTTCCAAAACGACTGATATGGAATGCGTATCAGCGTGTTAAAGCGAACCGAGGTGCAGCAGGTGTTGATGGGCAGTCAATCTCCGACTTCGATCGGAATTTAAGCAGGAATCTTTACCAAATCTGGAATCGGATGTCGTCGGGCTGCTATTTTCCGCCCGCCGTCAAAGCGGTGCCGATCCCAAAGAAATCCGGTGGAGAACGAATACTTGGCGTACCAACGGTTAGTGACCGAATTGCACAGACCGTCGTCACAATGACGCTCGAACCGATTCTGGAGCCGGTCTTTCATGACGACTCTTATGGTTACCGCCGAGGCAAATCCGCACATGATGCACTGGCAGTGACGCGCAAGCGTTGCTGGGAGCGTGATTGGGTGCTGGAGTACGATATTCGTGGCCTGTTTGATCACATTGACCATACCTTGCTGATGAAAGCCCTTCGTCATCATTGTCAGGATCGGTGGGTGTTGCTGTGCGTAGAACGTTGGCTTACAGCACCAATGCAAAGCCGAGACGGGACACAAGAATCAAGGAGCGTTGGCACACCACAAGGTGGCCCACTGTCCCCAGTTCTTGCAAATCTGTTTCTGCACTATGCCTTGGATCGTTGGTTAACGGTTAATCACAAGGACATTCCCTTCTGTCGTTATGCTGACGACGGCATCGTGCACTGCCGCAGCGAAGACGAAGCACACTATCTGCGAGAGCGGTTGGCGTTACGACTTCGTGACTGCGGTTTGGAGATGCACCCCACGAAAACACGGGTGGTGTACTGCAAGGACAGCAGGCGAACAGAAACTCATGAGCAAATTCAATTCGATTTTCTTGGCTACACATTCCGGCCAAGACGCACGGTTAGCCGAAACGGCAGACCCTTGCTGGGGTTTACTCCAGCAGTCAGCCGGCAAGCGATGACCGCCATGCGCCAGTCGATACGACGATGGCATTTGACCCACCGAAGTGAGCTGTCACTGGATCAGCTAGCCCAGGTGCTAGCGCCACGTGTGCGAGGGTGGATCAATTATTATCCTGATTAGCAATGATCGTCAGCCCAGCTTTCCTTTATGGCGGCGAGCGCTATACTGTATATATGTATAGCTTCCAGATGGAGAATGACGCCATGGCCATGAACCCCATCCAGTTCCAGCCCGGCCTGTCGATGCCCGAGTTTTTCGAGCGTTATGGGACCGAAGCGCAGTGTGCGTCGGCGGCACCATACGCTGTACCAGTGCTGCGCCTGTCGCCACCAGACCTCGCTGATCGCCGGTACCCTGATGCAGGGCACCAAGCTGCCGTTGGCCACCTGGTTCCTGGCGATCCACCTCATAAGCCAGGCCAAGACAGGGCTGTCGTCGCTGGCCCTCAAGCGTGACCTCGGGGTGAGCTACCCGACGGCCTGGCTCATCCACCACAAGGTGATGGAGGCGATGGTGGAGCGCGAGGCGCGCTACGTCCTCGACGGTCAAGTGCAAATCGACGATGCCTACCTGGGCGGCGAGCGCAGCGGCGGCAAGGCCGGACGCGGATCGGAGAACAAGGTACCGTTCGTGGCCGCCGTCTCGCTCAACGAGGCGGGCCGTCCGCGGTACGTCATGCTCACCCCCGTCGCGGCCTTCAGCCGTGAGGCGATCGCCGAGTGGGCCAAGACGACGCTGCGGCCTGGCAGCACGGTATACTCCGACGGTCTGGCCTGCTTCGGTGCCGTCACCAGCGCAGACTGTACGCATCAGCCCACCGTCGTCGCGGGGCGCAAACCCAAGGACGTGCCCGAGTTTCACTGGATCAACACCATGCTTGGCAATCTTAAGACCAGCCTGTCGGGGACGTACCATGCCTTCGACTTCCAGAAGTATGCGGCGCGCTACCTTGCCGCGTTCAGCTACCGATTCAACCGCCGCTTTGATCTCAGGGCGCTGCCGACACGGCTGCTCATCGCGGCCGTGCGCTGCGCGCCGCGGCCTCAGCGGGTCATCCGGTCGGCTGAGCTTCATTGCTAATCAGGAAAGAAGTTGGTTAAAGTATCGATTTTTCAAAAGAAATTTCCACCGCAAAAAGACAGAAATTTATAAAAATTTAGAATGAATGGCGCTTTTCGATAAAAGGGGAAAGATATTCCCCAAAAATACAGCGTAACATTTGAGGAGTGACGCCACGCAGACGCTATAGCGGCCTGCGAGCGCCCTTCTTAGCCCTGGCCTTTTTACTGATCTGATTTTCTACCGGACGTTAACCGGTTTAGAAATTGCGGGTTGCTAAAGTCCTTCAATGCCCGTTCAATTTCCTCGGGCGTGTTCATCACAAAAGGTCCGTATTGCACCACGGGCTCTTCAATAGGGCAGCCGCTGAGTACTAACATGCCTGCGCCTGAGGCGCGGGCATGCAGTTGCAATGTGTTGCCTTTGGCGTAGATGCCCAGTTGCCGCGCGTCGATTAAATCTGTCGCGCCTTGATAGACATACACCAGTGCAGGGTTATCGGCATTGAAAGACAATTCAACGGTTTCATTGCCAGCCAGGTGCACATCGACAAAAATAGGCTGGGCTGAACTCTCTGGCAGCGGGCCTTGCTGCAATTGTCGATTGATTGTTACGGAACCTGCGATAACGCGAGCCATCCCGCCGTTAGATAGCGACTGCTCGGAAACATCCGCGCTAGCAATTTCCTGATAAGCCGCGGGCTTCATTTTTTCAGCGCCGGGCAAATTCAGCCAGATTTGAAAACCGTGCAACAGACCGTGCTCTTGCTCAGGCATTTCCGAGTGAAGCACGCCTGCGCCCGCTGTCATCCATTGCACGTCACCGGGGCTGATAACGCCCTCATTGCCCATGTGGTCGCGGTGGCGCATGCGCCCGGCCTTCATGTAGGTAATGGTTTCAAAACCGCGATGTGGGTGTTCAGGAAAGCCGCCAATATAGTCGGCAGCATCGTCGGAGTTGATTTCATCAATCATCAAAAAAGGATTCAGTGCCTGATGCAGGCGCTGACCCGCAAGTCGATGAATTTTGACCCCGTCACCATCTTGGGCAGGGCGAGCTGTTATAACTTGAAGTAATTCTCTCATGAGTTTTCTCCAACTCCCTCCCGGCCATGGGCGGCGGCAAAATTCTGTGCTGGACCCACGGGGATAATTCCCGTGGGGTTAATCATCAAATGGCTCGCATAATAATGGGTCTTGATATGTTCAAAGCTGACGGTGTCAGACACCCCAGGTATCTGGTATAGCTCGCGCACATAACCACTGATGGCTGGATAATCGGCCAGTAACTGACGGTTGGTTTTAAAGTGACCAAAATACACAGCATCGAAACGAATCAAGGTGGTAAACAAACGCCAATCGGCTTCCGTCAACTGGTCGCCCCCCAGATAACGCTGCCGGGCTAACAAACCCTCGACCCAGTCCAACGAATCAAACAGGCTATGGTATGCCTTTTCATAGGCCTCTTGGGTGGTGGCGAAACCGGCTCGATAGACGCCGTTGTTGATGGTGTCGTAGACACGGTCGTTCAAGGCGTTGATCCGCTCGTGTAACGTATCAGGGTAGTAATCTGTGGTGTTGCCCGTTAAAGCATTAAACGCCGTATTAAACATACGGATAATCTCTGAGGACTCATTGCTGACAATGGTTTGTGTTTGCTTGTCCCACAAGACCGGCACCGTAACGCGGCCCTCATAGCTGGAATCCGCCTTTAAATACAGTTGATACAGAAAGTCCAGACCGTAAAGCGGATCCTTCATCTCCCAGCCATTTTTAAGCATCACCGGATCGACCACGGTGACATCAATATAATCCTGCAACTGCTTTATTTGGCGAAAAATCAGTGCGCGGTGTGCCCAAGGGCAAGCCAGTGAAACATACAAATGGTAGCGGCCTTTCTCGGCCTTGAAACCGGGCTCCCCGTTTGGGCCGGCGTTGCCATCGGGTGTCAGCCAGCTTCTGAAGCGACTGTCCTGACGGCGAAACTCACCACCGCTGTTGCCGGTGTCGTACCACTGGTCAACCCATTGACCCTTTTGTAACAGACCCATTATGCGGCTCCTTTAGATTCATTGGCTGAATAGGTCGACATTAAAGCGTCAACTTGTTGTTTGCCTTGCGCAATCACTTGATCTGGTGTTCCTTTGGATCCGTTGGCATTGATATTAAATACCTCACTAACACCTGCACGATAGATGCTTTCTAATTGCTCTGACAAGATAAATTGAGCCTGTAAGCTGGCCCGATCATGCTGACTAATGGGTGTATCGTTTACTGAGTCAGTTGCCTTTGCAGTAAGCGATCCGCACTTAGGCTGCCAGCGCCTCTGAACACCAGGGCGACACTGATCGCCAGCAATGCCAGGCCAAATTCGTAACCGTTATTTGACATAAACAGCCCATTTTCCAAGTGAACGGTGACGATCGCGACGAGCATTGTGAATGCTAGTATTAAAGCAGCTGGACGCACCAGTAAACCTGTAACCAACAACAAGCCCCCAAAGAATTCTGCACTACCGGCCATTGCTGCCATAAGCATGCCTGGCTCAAGTCCGATGGATGTCATCCAGCCAGCGGTGCCTTCCAAGCCATAACCGCCAAACCAGCCAAATAATTTCCTGATTAGCAATGAAGCTCAGCCGACCGGATGACCCGCTGAGGCCGCGGCGCGCAGCGCACGGCCGCGATGAGCAGCCGTGTCGGCAGCGCCCTG
>RKMI01000261.1_pt1 | contig 15115 bp, 17 predicted proteins | sample 2174191 | NCBI WGS metagenome assembly RKMI01 (sample SAMN10236717, study PRJNA505201) | synthetic metagenome | isolation source: mock community containing 12 organisms: Thioclava sp. ES.032, Psychrobacter... | place: USA: Walnut Creek | collected 2015-10-01
TGCTGCCTGCTTACGTCACTAGCGAGCTGAAAACAGCCTTTCAAATTGGCTTTACGATTTTTATTCCTTTTTTGATTATTGACTTGGTTGTAGCCAGTACACTGATGGCTCTGGGTATGATGATGGTACCTCCAATCACTATTTCTTTGCCGTTTAAGCTTATGCTGTTTGTCCTGGTTGACGGGTGGCAGTTGATTGTTGGTTCGTTAGCAGAAAGCTTCTACATGATATAGCCGTCATTACGGCGATGGAGATCTAGAATGACCCCTGAAATGGTCATGACGATTGCATATCAAGGCATGCGAGTAACGCTATTGCTCGCTGGCCCAATGCTGCTCGCCGCTTTGTTTACCGGCTTGATTATCAGCCTGTTTCAAGCAGCCACGCAAATCAACGAAATGACCCTCACCTTTATCCCCAAAATTCTGGCGGTCTTTGCCGTCCTGGTTTTGGCAGGTCCATGGTTGCTTGGCTTGATCACCGATTTTACCCATCGATTATTCACCAATATTCCCAGCATGGTGATGTAAGCCAATGGTTGAAGTCACCTTTGCCCAGCTACACGCATGGCTGGTGGCATTTATTTGGCCGTTTGCCCGCATCACCGCCTTCATGGCGGCATCGCCCATTTGGGGGCACTCGAGCGTTCCTAATCAGGCAAAGATCAGCTTGGCCGCCGTTATTGCCGTGGTGATCGCGCCTATTCTTCCCCCTATGCCCGATGTGCCGCTGATGTCCTGGGCGGGCGCTGGCATCATGGTGGAGCAGGTGTTAATTGGCCTGGCGATTGGCTCGGTCATGCATATTGTCTTTGCCGCCGTGCAGGCAGCCGGGGAATTTATCGGCCTGCAGATGGGCTTGGCGTTTGCTAGTTTTTTCGATATGTCCAGCGGCACCAATATCATGGTCTTGTCGCGGATTTTATATATGATCTCGCTGCTAATGTTTCTCGCCCTGAACGGCCACCTAATGGTGTTAGAAACGCTGGTAATGGGCTTCCAAACCTTACCAGTTGGTGTCGGCACTCTTAATCCGAACGGTTTTGAACTACTAGCTCGCTATGCCGGCACTATATTTTCCTCAGGCATGCTACTTGCCCTACCGCTGGTAGGGTCGCTATTGATCATCAATTTAGCGCTGGGTATTCTGAACCGCTCGGCACCACAATTAACGGTGTTTAACATCGGCTTCCCGACCTCGCTAACGGTGGGACTGTTATTATTGATGGTGCTAATGACCGATATCGAACGGTTTTTACAACGACTGTTCAGCCAAGGGCTTGAGTTTATGCAAAGCCTAATCGAAACCCTGGCCCCGCTATCTTAGTATCAATAATTAAAAAGCCCTTTGCCGATGGCAAAGGGCTTTTTATCGAAGCAGGCTTGTTCAGTTGAGGTTACAGGTAGTCGAACAGCGACATACCCTTCACATCAACAAAGGCTTTTTGTGAGGCCTGTAAGCCGATTTGGCGCAGGCTATATTCGGAAATCGCCTCGTTGTAGTCAAGATCGACCAGGTCAGACAGCGTTTGCTCGTAGTTAAGACTACGGTTATCGCCCACTGCGTCGATGACATCCAGCTCATTGAGACGCGCCCCAGCGGATGCACGTACCGTAAGGACGTTATCCAGGCTATTGTCCAAATCGCGCATGGAGGTCTTGAGCGTATTACTTAAATCCGCTTTGTCTGACTCGGTTTCAGCGGGTTTCTCTAAAACACGAATGGCTTCTTCCATGGTGCGGAATAAATTAGGTTCGCGCTGAGCACTACCTGACTGGGCTACCTGAATCTGATCTCCAACTTCAGGCTCGCCTTTTAAGTCAACATTAATGCCACCAAAGGAAACACTTTCGCCAGAGGTATAGGCTGCATCGGTAAAAGCACCGTCATTATCCGGATCGTAGGCAACCCAGCTATCACTGTCCTCGTCAAAGGTCTCGATGCTGTAGGTGGGATCACCAACACCATCCTCATCAAACTGAATACGATAGCTATCGCCATAGCCGTCATTGTTTACATCTGCAACGTGCGGGCCCCCAAACGTCACGTTGCCAGCATTATCACTATTGGCTTCTGCCACATAGCCCGCACTGTTGGGCACGCTTTGGAAGATTGAAGCGCCATTTTCGGTCACCGGCATTAAGCGTGATGAGTCAACGCGCTGTTCCCGAGTATTTTGGTCGCCCTGATACTCTACCGCATCACCCTGTTTGACGAAGGGCGGATTGCCATCGTTATAACCGCCGAACAAATAACGGCCGTTACCGTCCGTCGCATTCGCCTGGCCTAGCATGGTCTCGTAGACGCCTTTCAGCTCGCTGGCTATCGACTCGCGGTCGACATCGCTAAGCGTATCGCTTGAAGCCTGGACCAACAGCGTTTTGGCGCTGGTGATCGCATCACTCGTACTATTGAGGATACTTTCCGTTTGCGCGAGCGAATTGCGCGCTGAGGTGCGAGCATCACCATATTGCTCGGTGATCGCTTTTGCTTGGTCAACACCCACGGCACGCGAGGCGGCTTGGGGATCATCCGAGGGGTTAACAACGCGGCGACCGCTGGCAATTTGCTGGCTGACTTTTAAAAAGTCGCTCTGCTGACGGTTCATTGACGCCGTGCTTTGGTCAAACATGGTAACGCTGCTAATACGCATGGCTATCTATCCTCGAATTAACCGCGCAAATTCAAAATGGTGTCCATCAGGGTGCCGGCCGTATCAATCACACGGGCGTTGGCCTGGTAAAACTGCTGGTAGCGAATCAGGTTGGCCGCCTCTTCATCAAGATTGACCCCGGATTCGGACTGCTGCACCTCGGTAAGCTGTTCGGTGAGGCCTTGACGCGCCTCCAGATTTACCTGGGTAATGTTGGTCCGGTTACCCACGTCGCTAACCATCGAGCCGTAGGCGCCGCTCACCGTGGCGCTGCCGCCAACAATATCCTCGCTTTGCAGGTCTTGCATAGCCAGCGCATTACTGTTGTCGCCGCTATTGGCATCGCTAAGACTGATAGAAAATGTTGCCCCATCCGCGTCAGGCAACTCGTCAAGCGTAAACTCGACGCCGTCAATAGCGATGCGGTCCCCAGCTTCTAGCGTATCTCCATCGGCTAAGGCTTCACCATTTACGGTCATAGCCCCTTCTAACTCACTGACGGTACCGTCCTCTGCCACGCTCAGCGAATACTCACCATCTGCCGGTAGCGCACTCAAGGCACCCTCGGCCATGCTAACGTCGCCAATAGCCAGATCGCCTTCCATGTCAGCCAAACTACCCGCGGCAATCTTATCCAGGTCGGTAATATTGGTATCCATCCCGGCTCCGGCACGGCGAACGGGTTGGATTTCGTATTCATCACCGGCCACAGGAGGCTGGCTGAACTCAAGCGTAACACCACCGAACTTTAATTGGTCATCTTCAGCCCAGGCATCCTGATCGTATTCCACGACTTGGCCGTTATCTTTCCGAGTGATAACAGGGTCATCATTGTCATCAAAACTTACGCTGTAATCGGTGGCGCGCAGTTCGTCGATCCGGCTGGGGTCGAATTCGGCGCTTTCAATTGTCGCATCGCTATTGTCGTCATGCCCGTAGGTCTGTGGCGCACGAATATTGAACAGGTCTTCGCCTTGATCACCATTTAGATCAACGCCTTGCTTGTGCTGCTCATTCATGGCTGACGAAAGCGACACCGCTAGCTGTCCGATCTGGTTTTGGGTTTTATCAAGCGTCTCTTGGCGGAAGGTCATTAACCCACCAAGCGAGCCGCCCGTCACCACATCTTCTTCTAGCTGGGAAAGGTTACCACCGCCATCGCGATAGCCGATTACCTTGCGCTGCGGGTCGTTCTCCGCCTCCATGGTCTCTAACTCGAACGAGTCTGTACCGGTCACCAGCGGCTGGCCGTTGGGCAGGCTGATGTTATATGTTTTGCCGTCTTGGACATTAAGTCGCAGATCCATGCGCTCGTTTAGGTCAGAGACGAGTTTATCACGCTGGTTGAGCAGGCTATTGGGGGCTTCGCCGTTACGAGCGCGGGCGAGGGCAATCTCTTTATTGAGCCCGGCGACTTGCTCGGTGGTGTTGTTAATCTGGGTAACTTCATCGTCTAGCTGGTTGTTAATATTGCTTTGCATATCCTGCAGGTAGCTGTCGAACGAGCGGAACTGCGCGCTAAGCGTTTCGGCATTACCCAGTACGCCCTGGCGAGCAGCGGGGTCGGATGGCGAACTGGCTAAATCTTCCAGCGAGGAAAAGAAGTTTTGCATCAGCGGTGAAAGACCCGCATCGCGGTCGGCCAGCAAATTATCAATTTGGGTCACTTGCTCGGAATAGGTTTCTAACGCGCTCGACTGCGTTTTAGCGCTATTGAGCTGATCCGCCACGTATTGATTAAACTGGCGTTCAATATCGTTGACCTGAACACCTGACGTTCCTGCGCTGCCCTCACCAAGTTTGGTGATTTCGCGATTGTAGCCGGGTGTGTTCACGTTGCTGATATTGTTGCTAGCCGTATTCAGCGAGTTTTGCGCCGCGTTTAAGCCGCTTAGCCCAATAGAAAACATGCTCATGGTTCAATTCCTTTAGCCGATATTTCTATAATCGGCAGCGCGGTACAAAACTTGAATGACGCCTAACGCGAATCGGCCAAGAAATTACTGGCGTCCGGCATCGGGCCCAAGGTGTCCATCACGCCTACCAGCTTATCGGCATAGCGCGGATCAGTAGCATAGCCACCACGTTGCAGCTCACGTGCCGCCTGCTCCGCTGAAGGTGCCTGCGTCACACCCGCGTAGCGAGGATTGTTACCAATTAGATTGGCATAGTCGGTAAAGGCATGTTCATACGAATCGTAAACACGGAAGCTATCAACCACTTTCTCGCGACGCCCGTCTATGTATTCGTGAGTCACCACCTCAGTACTATCACCCTCCCAATGCTCTCCGGCTTTGATGCCAAACACATTGTGACTGTTCTTACCGTTTTGCGTGGCAATTTCATGTTTCCCCCAGCCCGTTTCTAATGCAGCTTGGGCCAGTATCAATTCAGCGGGCACCCCGGTGGTACGGCTTGCAGCCTGGGCTGAAGGTGCCAGCGTTTCCATAAACTGATCCACATGAGGCAGTTGACCTCCTGCTTGGCGCGGAGCATCAGGCTGAGTAGACTCTGTTTCTGCCGCCTTTCCTTGCCGTACAGCATCTAGTTCCGCCAAGAAACGGCTCTCTGTAGGTGCTTCGGGGACCTGTTCGTCACCAGGATTCAGGGGGCTATCTAATACCCGCGGCGTACCACGCGGAATACCAGCGATTAACTCCTGCATTTGTTGATCAGCGCTGGAAGACTCTTCTTTCCCACCGGAAATCGCGCCTTCCCGCTCAAGCTGTTCAACCAGTGCATCCGCTAACCCCACCCCTTTGGACGCAATCACCTGAGACCACTGCTGGTCCAGCATTTTTTGATAGCTATCCGTAGCACTGCTGTTCATCAAGCCAGACTCAGGAATCGCATCGCGCATGCTTTTCATCATCATTTGCACGAATAGTGCTTCAAACTGTTGAGCCGCCGACTCCGCGCCAGCGTCTGGGTCTGTTTTTGCCGTGTGCTGCATCCTTTGAAAGCCTTGCATATCTAGCGCAAACTGATTGCTCATATCAGTGGCATTCATCAGATAATCTCCAGCTCTGCGCGTAGCGAGCCCGATGCCCTTAACGCTTCAAGAATCGACATCAAATCCTGTGGGGTGGCGCCGAGGGCATTTAGTGCGTTAACAACTTCGTTGAGGTCGGCGCCTTCAACTACCTGTAGATAAGCTTCTTGCTCTTCTATGTCGATATCGCTATCAGGTACCACCGCCGTTTCGCCTTCACCAAAGGGTGATGGCTGGCTAACACCAAATTGGGTATCAATCGTAATCGACAGGTTACCGTGGGCGACTGCCGCTTCACGTAAACTAACCGCACTGTTCATGACCACAGAGCCGGTGCGCGCATTGAGCACTACTCGCGCTGGTGCATCCATCGGCGTAACGTCAACATTCTCAACCCGCGCCATAAAGTTAACGCGCTCATTATCATCGACTGGCCCATCAAGCGCTATCACACGACCATTACGTGCATAAGCGACAGATTGGCCGAATTCATTGTTGATAGCGGTTACCATGCGCTGCACTGTACCGAAGTCCGCGTCATCCAGCTGTAGCTCTAACGTGCCACCTTCGCCCCCTAAGTTAAGCGGCACTTCTTCCTCCACTAAACCACCATTGGGGATTCTGCCCGTGGCCTGCTGGTTGACTTGTACACTGCTACCACCCGCTTCTGCCCCCGCGCCGCCCACCAACATATTGCCTTGGGCAATGGCATAGGTATCGCCATCAGCCCCTTTCATCGGCGTCATTAACAAGGTGCCGCCACGCAGGCTCCGGGCATTGGCAATCGATGAAACGACGACGTCAAGCCGCTGCCCAGGCCGAGAAAACGGCGGCAAGTCGGCGGTTACCATCACCGCCGCGACGTTACGCAGCTGTAAATTTGTTCCGGAGGGTACCGTCACGCCCAATTGCGATAGCATGTTGGTCAAACTTTGACTGGTAAACGGTGCCTGGGTCGTCTGGTCGCCGCTGTTATCCAGCCCGACCACTAGCCCATAACCCACCAGTTGATTGTCCCGCACGCCGGAAAAACTGGCTAACTCGCGTATACGCTCTGCCTGAACAGGCATTGCCAGCAGGCAAGCCAAGCCGATAATACTAAGCTGCCAAAGCCGTTTTGCCATCGCGTGAGTCTTCATACGTTGCATGTCAGTGACCATTGAGTCAGGTGCGACTAGAAAGGCGACACGTTTAGGAAGAAGCGCTGTAGCCAGCCCATATGCTGCGCTTCATTTATATACCCATCCCCTACATATTCAATTCGTGCGTCTGCCACCTGGGTGGAGGGCACGGTATTTTGCGAGGTAATGGCACGCGGATTCACGACGCCTGAAAATCTGATAAATTCTGTACCCTGGTTAATGGCAATTTGTTTTTCACCGCGCACGCGTAGGTTACCGTTATTCGTCACCTCCAAAACCGAAACAGTGATTGTACCGGTAAAGGAGTTATTGGCTTGCGAACCACCGCCGCCAGAAAAGTCACTTTGCCCTTCAACCTCAAAACCATACTCAGCCAGCGTTTCAAGAGCATCCGGCAGTGCGCCAAACTCCAGGCCAGCGCTGCCGTCGCGATCAGCATTGGATTCAGAATTTTTACTGGCACTGACCTCTTCATCCAGCACAATCGTCAATATATCGCCAACTGATCTTGGCCGCCGGTCTTCAAAAAGCGGCTGATAGCCTCGACGCGCCTGATAAATAGACCCATTGGGTTCCGGCGGCGGGCGGTCAACGATATTAATCTGCTCTTGCTCACCGACCACCGAGGCTCTGGGTATTTGGGCACAGCCGGCAACCACCAACAGAAAAAAAACTAGTCCAGCCAGCGCAATACGTCGCGAAATACAATGTCGTTCCAGCATGACCCAACCTGTCAGTAAACGTCGTTACAGCTGACCTAAACGCGCCAACATTTCATCGCTAGTCGAAACGGCCTGACTATTGATTTCGTAAGCCCGTTGGGTCTGAATCATGTTGACCATTTCTTCGACCACATTGACGTTCGACGTCTCTACGTAACCCTGGGAAAGACGCCCAGCACCATTCATACCCGGCATGTTTTGATTAGGCACGCCTGAAGAGCCCGTTTCCTGATAGAGATTGCCGCCCATGCTTTGCAGACCAGCGGGATTGATGAAAGTGGCAACGTTAATCTGGCCAATCTCGTTTTCCTGATTGTCGCCGGGCTCTCGCGCACTCACCGTACCATCTTCCCCGATACTGACAGACACGGCATTTTCGGGAACAAAAATCGCCGGCTCTATCGGGTAGCCATTCGCCGTTACCATCTGGCCATTTTCATTCAGTTGAAAGCTGCCATCCCGTGTATAGGCAGTGTTGCCATCGGGCAGCAGCACTTGAAAGAAGCCCTCGCCATTGATCGCAAGATCTCGTGAGTTTTCTGTCTGCTCGAGCCCCCCCTGGGTGTGCAAGCGCTCTGTGGCGACTGCGCGCACACCGGTACCCACCTGCATACCGGAAGGCAGCCGATCCTGAATATTATTTTGTGCGCCGGGCTGACGCATATTTTGATATAGCAAGTCTTCAAACACCGGGCGTGAGCGTTTAAAGCCATTAGTACTGACGTTAGCCAGGTTATTGGAAATGACGTCCAGCTTGGTTTGCTGGGATTCCAAGCCGGTTTTGGCCGTCCACAATGATGAAATCATAAAAGAGTCCCCTTGGCTGATAAGTGTTTATCAGCCCTGAATCGTTAACATGCTGTTGGCGCGCTGCGCGTTTTCGTCCGCCGAACTCAACATTTTCATTTGCATATCGTAGCGGCGCGCCGCATCAATCATTGTCACCATGGTGTCGACCGCACTGACATTACTGCCTTCCAGCGCACCGCTCACTAGCTTGGCGTCTTCATCTGCCACTAGCGCCCCTGGCTCGCCTTCTTCATTGGGTGGTGCGCGGAAGAGTCCATCTTCACCGCGCGTAAGCTCACCCTCTTCGGGTGTGACCAGCTTAATGCGGCCTACATCTACCAGCGCTTCCGGACCTTCGCCCTGAGGAATCGCGCTGACCGTGCCATCGGCACCAATCGATATCTGGGACCCCTGGGGGACCACAACGGGTCCGCCATCACCCATTACCGGGCGACCTACACTCGTCAATACGCCGTCGCTATCGACCTGTAAATCGCCACGCCGAGAGTAGGTTTCAACGCCCTCTCCATCCTGCACCGCCATCCAGGCATCGTCTTGCATGGCAACATCAAGCGTACGGCCCGTACGTTCTATTGGCCCTTGAGAATAATCGGTGCCCGGCGTGGTCGTAACGGCAGAAGCACGAGTAGGCAGCAAGGCGTCACCTTCCACAGGCACAGAGCGAGCTGCCTGAAGCTGAGCACGAAAACCCGCTGTAGAAACGTTCGCCAGGTTGTTACTTACCACCGACTGTTGATCCATCGTATGCTTGGCGCCGCTCATGGCGGTATACAGCATTCTATCCACGACCTTGCTCCCCTAAGTACCTTCAGCCGTTAGAGATTGATGATGGTCTGCAGCAACTCATCCTGGGTACTGATGGTTTGCGAGTTGGCCTGGTAGGCGCGTTGGGCGACGATCATATCGACCAGTTCACCCGCCATATCCACGTTGGAGGTCTCCACGGCACCTGGCTCAATCAAACCGCGCTGGCCAGTACCAGGCGCCCCTACTAGTTCCTGCCCCGATGAACCAGTGGCGGTCCATAGATTGTCACCGTTCGGGCTTAACCCTTCAGGGTTGCGGAAACTTACCAGGGCAACCTGGCCAGCAGCACGCGATTCTTCATTGGAGTAATTGCGCATCACAGAGCCATCATCTTCGATGGTCACGCCTACCAGTGAGCCAGACGTGTAGCCGTCCTGTTCAAGGTCATTCACCGTTGAGCTATCGGCGAACTGAGTGGAGCCAGAAAAATCGACCTGGATTTGCTGAGAGGTTAAATCAGCACCAAATTCACTATCCGCAATGTCATTACCATCCGCATCACGAATATCATCGGGATTATCTAAATCGAGATCAAAAGCCGTAAAATCATTGCTTAAGCGGCCATCCGACGTGAAGTCAAAGTTTTCATCTTCTGCAATATTAGTGAACCCATAATTAGGCGCGCCTTCTGGGCCTCCCGACATACGCGCATCAACCCGCCATTCATTAGCCGCCGTCTTGGTAAAGTATGTGGTTAGGTTGCGTGCATTACCTTGGGAATCGTAAATAGTACCGTTGGTGGAGTATGAGTACTGACTGGAGTCTAGACCGTTGGCCACTTCTTCAGCTGTGGGGGTGGTGTAGCCGTTCTGCCCATCAACCAGCGCCGCTTCTTCTGAATCCAGATTAAGCGACATATCGAGGTTTTCCGTGGCACTGGCCGCTAGATCTCCTGCATCAACGCTCAAGGCTTCTACGTCACCACCACCCTGGACATTACCTTCTTCATCCGCCGGATAGCCCATAATTTGCGCGCCCTGGGCGTTCACTAGATCGCCGTTCGCGTCCATGGTCAGTTGACCATTACGCGAGTAGCCAATTTCACCATTGGGCTGCTGGAAGCGGAAGAAGCCCTCGCCAGCAATTGCCAGGTCCATATTACGGTTCGATGACTCGATATTCCCCTGGTTGAAGTTCTGTAACGTGGCGGATGTGCGCGTACCTAGCCCGATTCGTGACTCAGCGTACACATCGGCGAACTGTACGTTCGAGCTTTTAAAACCCACGGTTTGCGAGTTTGAAATATTGTTGCCTACGGCTCCTAGCTTGTCTTGCTGGGCATTCAGGCCACTTAACGCTTGTGAAAAACTCATAGTAGTCCCCTGCTAAATCGATTAATTAAGGTTCAGAGTATTTGTTTAATTTGGTCCAAAGAGACCTGACCGTAGATGGCACCCAGGTCAAGACGGACTTCCTCACCCGATTCGGCGGGCGTCACCCCTTGGACCTGGGCATAATTCAACGTTTCTGAATCCAGTTTCTCGCCTTCAGCGTCGGTCGCTTTATAGCTGACGTTGTAAGAACCTTCTGGAACCGCTACTTCGTCATTGTTTAAACCGTTCCAGCTAAACGACTCAACGCCTGCGTCAACTCCCTCAACTTCGTTGCTATAAACGACTTCGCCCGCCTGATTGGTTACGCTGATTTCAAGCTTTTCGGCGGGTTCTTCTAACTCAATACCGAAAGGCGTGGCGTAGCTATTGCCGTCTTCGTCAACGCTTACTTTGACTTGGTCACCCGGCACCAGAACGGAGTTACCAATAAGACCCGACGCTTGCAGCATTTGAGAAGCATCCATCTGCTTCGTAATGCCGCTGATCGTATCATTCAATTCCTCAATACCACTGACCGTATTAATCTGCGCCAGTTGGGAGGTCATCTCCGCATTTTCCATGGGATTCATCGGATCTTGATTTTCCAACTGGGTGATCAGCAAGGTCATAAAACTTTCACGCAGTTCTTCAGACTGACGAGCCGGCATCCCATTCGACCCGCCGCCATTGACATTGCTTAGTACACTTGTGTCGATATTCATAGCTTACCCTTCACCCAGCGAGAGTGTTTGCATCAGCATCTGTTTACTGGTGTTAAAGACCTCAACGTTCGCTTGATAAGAGCGCGACGCTGAAATCATGTTGACCATCTCGTGGACCGGCTCAACGTTAGGCTTTGCCACATAGCCGTCTTCATCCGCTGCGGGGTGATTGGGCATATACTCCAGACGAAGTGGCGAATCATCTTCAACCACTTCATTTACTTGAACCCCACCGACGCCATAGCGTGAATTATTAGCTTGTGATTCAAACATGACCTGCTTTGCACGATACGTTTCGCCGTCAGGACCCGCCACGCTATCGGCATTGGCCATGTTGCTGGCAGTCACATTCATACGCTGCGACTGAGCACTCATGGCGGAACCTGCGATATCAAACGCAGAAAACATTGACATATTGGTGTCTCCTAACCGATATAAGCCAGCTTATTCTGGCTGCATGGCAGTTTTTAGCCCTTGAATCCGGCTATTCATTATCGTAAGACCCGCCTGATATCGAACCGCGTTGTCTGTGAACTGTGACCGCTCACGATCCATTTCGACAGTATTACCATCTAAGCTGGGCTGACTAGGGGTCCGGTAAAGCAGATCAGCGTTATTGCCTACCGCTCGCGCAGGCCCCTCACCTGCCAAGTGGCGCCCAGAGGTACGTGACAACGCCAACCCCCCACCATCGCTTCCCTGTGCACGCTGACCACCGTCAACGGCTTTCTTCAATTCGCTTGCAAAGTCGATGTCCCTGGCTTTGTAATTCGGGGTATCGGCATTAGCAATATTGGCAGAAAGCACTTCGTGCCGCGCCTGACGCAACCCCAGCGCCTGCTGGTGGTAATTCAAAGAAGACTCTAATTGGTCGATCATGCCAACCCTCGCTTACTGAGAGGCAAAAACAGAATTTATTGATGATGAAGAATACGCCGACGCCTGTCAGCCTAAAGCATGGAACAACCCGCGTTTCCCCCAGTATTTCTTGTGATAATACTCAGACATTTTCGTTAAAATAAACGGTGATAAATTCCCGCTTCCATCATTGAGCATCCTCTTCCATGCACCGATCGCCGCTTACGTATAGGTCAGGCATGCTGCTGCGGTGGGTCCGAAACCTATTGCTGACCAGCATAGCAATAGGTGCCGCTGCACCTCTCGCGCACGCGTCAGAAACGAAGCATGACGCCCTCCTGGAGAGCGTGCATCAATTTCTCTATGAAGAGACACAGGCACTCGGCAATGATGTGGTGATTAACTTACGTGCACCCTCCCCTCACCTGCCTGCCTGCGCCGACCCCGAACCATTTTTGACCAACCAAAATGACGCCCCTCTTGGCCGTGTCTCCGTAGGCGTTCGCTGCGGTACTGATAGCCGTCAAGTTCGCTATTTACAGGCAGAAGTAGATGTTATCGGCAGCTACATGGTCGCCGCCGAGGATATCGAGCGCGGCAGTCAAATAACGCCTGACATGCTGCGTGAAGAAGGTGGCAATCTAGGTGATCTTTCCTCGCGAGCCATAACGGAACCCGATGACATTATTGGCAAAATAGCACGCAGACCCATCGCCAGCGGCACGACCATGCAGACTCATTTCATCCAGGCGCCTCACCTAGTTGAACGTGGCCAGCGCGTTAAGGTCATAGCTGAAGGGTCATCTTTTCGCGTATCCCGCGAAGGAGAAGCTCTTGAAAATGGTGCAATGGACGATAAAGTTAGGGTGCGTTTTGATTCTCGCGAAGTGCTATCTGCTCGCGTAGTGGAACGCGGCACCCTCATGGTCGATTTTTAATTGAATGGCTAAAGTTTTACTCAGCGGCGCCGATAATTCACGTAACTCGCGCATCGCGCTCCAAACGTTGACGATGAGGCATACAACGTGAAAATTGATAACGTCAATAATCCGCTGCTTCGCTCCAATCATGCCCAGCAGCGTGATGAAACTCAGAAAGCTGAAAATTCGCCATCTGCTGCGGCAGATGCTGAGGCTAAAGACTCAACTCAACTCAGCACGCTAAGTGCCGATGACACTCATGATATCGACAGCACTAAAGTCGAAGAAATTCGTGACGCCATTCGCGATGGTCGTTTAGAAATTCGAGCTGACCGTATCGCGGATGGCTTAATCGCCAATCTTCGAGAGTCACAGGAGTAACCTATGAGCCTCGCCAGCTTGTTGACTGACCAGCAACAGCGCATTGATGCGTTGATAACCCTGCTAGGCAACGAGCAATCCCTATTGACCCAGGGTAATATCGATGGCGATGCGCTCGCTGACGTGGCAAGCCAAAAGCAGCACTTGCTAACTGAACTTGAACGGATTGAGGTTCTTCGGCGCAATGTGCAAAGGCGTCTTGGATATGAAAGTGGCGCGCTAGGTGCCAAGGCTGCCGCACAAGATGCTGGCTGCACCGATGCTTGGCAGCACTTACTAGAAAAAAGTGAACGCGCCGCCCGAATGAACGCATTAACAGGTGAAATGCTTTCTTTACGCATGCAGCATAATCAGCAAATGCTCGATTACATTCGACAGATAGCTGAAAAGACGCTTTATAACCCTAATGGGCGCAACTCAGCCCAGCCGGGACGTATTAACGCCTCCGCTTGAACAAATCCTATATATAACCACCTAAAAGCTAGACAACTCCTCTGCAAAAAACTTCAATGGGCAACATATCGTTCCCTTATGGAGTAGTTGCATGCTTTCATTCCTGCCCGAAAATTTTACTGCCGTCGTCATCGGCGCCAACGGCGGTATTGGCAATGCTATGGTTGACGCACTCCTCACCAATAGCCAGGTAGGCAGGATCGTAGCAGTTAGCCGCTCTCCTGTCCGGCTAAATCGTCCTAATGTGGAATCCGTGATTGCCGATGTCTCGATATCCCTTGGACGAGAAGTGCTATCTCAACATCTGGATGGCCGCCCCGTTCACCTTCTGTTTAATGCGACCGGGATACTTCACGACAGCGCAAACGGCATTCAGCCTGAAAAAAGGCTTGAGCAGCTCAATGAAACCTCCATAGCACATGTCATGCATATTAACGCGGTAATGCCAGCGCTTTTGCTTTCGTCACTGAAGTCATGTTTACAAGGTAAACATCCAGCGATCATTGCCAGTCTTTCTGCTCGTGTGGGATCAATTGGCGATAACGGTTACGGGGGCTGGTATAGCTATCGAGCCAGTAAAGCGGCGCATAACATGCTGATGAGGACGGCAGCTATTGAGATATCACGCCTCAACAAGCAGTCTATCGTGCTATGTCTTCATCCTGGCACTACTGACACAACACTATCAAAGCCTTTTCAAGCGCGCGTACCAAAAGAAAAGCTGTTTACACCTGCGTTTGTGGCCGAGCACTTGCTTGCCGTCATGGACCAGCGAACGCCTGAGGATAGTGGTAGTTTCTGGGATTGGAACGGTAAATCTATTGAGTGGTGATTATTTTGATAACACCCAACAAAAAGCCCCGAACACACTGTGCTCGGGGCTTTTCTAAATAAGTGCCTGACGATGATCCGGCCGGCGCTCCGGGACTCTCCATGGGGAGACCCCTTGCTTCCTTCCGCCCAACAAAAAGCCCCGACCAACTGGCCGGGGCTTCGCTAAATAAGTGCCTGACGATGACCTACTCTCGCATGGGGAGACCCCACACTACCATCGGCGCGAAGCGGTTTCACTGCTGAGTTCGGCAAGGGATCAGGTGGTTCACGCTTGCTATGGTCGTCAGGCGTAACTGGCTGTATATCATGCTGTGTTTTGTGGCGTCTCTGACTGGCTGATACTCATCAGCGCAGTGCGTATCCGGTTCTTTCGTTATCATCGCGACCAGACCCCTTGGGTGTTATAGGGTCAAGCCTCACGGGCCATTAGTACACGTTAGCTCAACACCTTGCAGCGCTTCCACACCGTGCCTATCAACCAGCTGGTCTCGCTGGGCCCTTCAGGAGG
>RKMI01000262.1_pt1 | contig 14975 bp, 10 predicted proteins | sample 2174191 | NCBI WGS metagenome assembly RKMI01 (sample SAMN10236717, study PRJNA505201) | synthetic metagenome | isolation source: mock community containing 12 organisms: Thioclava sp. ES.032, Psychrobacter... | place: USA: Walnut Creek | collected 2015-10-01
GCCAATATGCTTGAGGTGCGCGAGCGAATTGCCGATATTCGTGCATTGCTAATGAACTTGGTGCAGCACCGTGACGTCCCTGCCGAGTCTTCTGACCAAGCACCTGTGGCATCATCGTTGCGGGTACTGGTCGTCGATGATGGTCCGGTGAACCTTATGCTGGCGCGTCAGATGCTCGAAAACCACGGCTTATATGTAGAGGGCGTGAGCAGCGGAGAGCAGGCACTCGAGCGTCAGCAGCAAAGCTTTTTTGACCTGGTCTTTATGGATATTTTTATGCCGACGCTCAATGGGCTGGAAACCACCCGCCGTTGGCGCGAAGTCGAAGCTGCTCAAGGAGGCCGTAAGAGCGTTCTTGTCGCACTAACCGCTAATGCTGACAACATGGGGCAGCAAGAATGCTTGTCCGCCGGCCTTGACGACCTACTGACCAAGCCTTATCAGCCGGAAACCTTGCTGGGCATCATTACCACATGGTTCCCAGAGGCCAATGGGGCTTCGCCTACCCGATGAGTGCATTGGCGGTTACGTTACTCGGGTATTGGCTGCTTGGTGCCGTGGCGGGAACGATGGCAGGCCTGTTCGGCGTCGGGGGTGGGTTGATCATCGTACCCGCCCTGGTCGCGGTGTTTACTTTCCAAGGGCTTTCGCCTGACGTGGTGATGCACCTCGCGATTGGTACCTCGTTGGCCACAATCGTGGTAACAGGCATATCCTCGGCGTTGGGGCATTGGCGGCGGGGGAGCATTCACTTCCCTTGGTTTGTCGCCTTGCTGCCGGGGTTAATGGCCGGCGCTATTATGGGGGTGCTGGTAGCCGGGCAGTTGACAGGGTCGCTGCTGGGTATGTTGTTTGGCCTGTTTGTGCTGTCGATGGCCGTCAAAATGGCGCTAGGGTTTACGCCTACGCCTAATCAGGCTGTCAACACCCCAGCCTATGCAATGGTGCTGGCGGGGAGTGTGATTGGCGGGGTGTCGGCGCTCTTCGGTATCGGTGGTGGCACGCTTGCCGTTCCCTGGCTGTCGCGCTGTGGGGCTAGCTTGACCCAAGCAGTGGCAACATCAGCCGCCTGCGGCGTACCCATTGCGCTGTTTGGTGCCGCCACTTTTATATGGATGGGCTGGGGACATCCGCAGTTGCCTTCTTGGGCCACCGGTTATGTGATGTGGCCAGCGTTTATTACCATCGTTATGACGAGTATTCCTTTTGCCCGTGTGGGCGTCCGCCTAGCGCATCGCCTGCCCAGTCACGTGTTGCGCTGGGCATTTGCGGCCCTGCTCACTGTCGTGGGGCTGAAGTTTTTATTGAGCTAAACGTTTGTCGAGCTAATTGTATTAACTCATCCAGACACATCAACAGACCCATTAAGTAGAGAGCGTAGATGATTAATTATCCCACAATCGACCCTGTTGCGATCGCCATTGGCCCGCTACAAATCCATTGGTATGGCCTTATGTACGTGGTGGGGTTCGTGGCCGCTTGGTGGCTCGGCTGTCGACGTGCAGCGCGGATTGGGCTAAGCCGAGACGATATTGGTGATTTGCTGTTTTACTGCGCCATAGGGGTCGTTGCCGGCGGACGTTTGGGTTACGCACTATTTTATGGCTTGGGCCAATGGGCAGCCGACCCGCTATGGGTGTTTAAAGTCTGGGATGGAGGAATGAGTTTCCATGGAGGCTTAATTGGGGTGCTGCTCGCGGCCTGGTTTTTTGCAAGGCGTAAGCAATTAACCATATTGACGTTAACCGACTTTATTGCCCCACTGGTACCCATTGGACTTGGCGCTGGCCGTATCGGTAATTTTATTAACCACGAACTGCCCGGGCGAGTTACGTCACTGCCCTGGGGGATGCCGTTTCCCGGTATGGGCCCCGAACCGCGTCATCCCTCAGCCCTTTACGAAGCCATATTAGAAGGCTTGGTACTGTTCTGCATTCTTTGGTGGGCATCGGCTAAACCGAAAGCGCGTGGCTTTGTTTCAGGTTTATTCTTGCTTTTCTACGGCGTGTTCCGCTTCCTAGTTGAGTTTTTCCGCATGCCCGACGCCCACATCGGTTTTATCGCCTTTGGTTGGGTCACCATGGGAATGGTGCTGACGCTACCCATGATCGCGCTGGGCGCTATAATGATGGCCTGGTCTCGTCAACAGCCGGTAGACGCTAAACTCATCTGAGTGCCCCTGCTCAGGCGGGCAGCCATTGCTCGCTTGAGTCTGGCCACCTAGAATACATCGCTATGTTGCCCCTTTAATTTGGAAATGCTGTGACCGTAACTACGCCCGTGCCAAACGCTTCCGTCAATGCGAACGCCTTACCTGCGCTTGAACAGCCCTACTTGGATTTAATGCGCTTGGTATTAGATCAGGGGACTGACCGCCATGACCGCACAGGGGTGGGCACTCGCTCGGTGTTCGGCCATCAAATGCGCTTCGATTTGTCGCGCGGATTTCCGTTGCTAACCACTAAGAAGCTGCATTTACGTTCGATTATTCACGAGCTTTTGTGGTTCTTAAAAGGCGATACCAATATCGCCTACCTGAAAGATAATGGCGTGCGTATTTGGGACGAGTGGGCAGACGAGAACGGTGATCTGGGGCCCGTATATGGCTATCAATGGCGTAGCTGGCCCGATCCCAAAGGCGGTAGCGTTGACCAGATCGCCAATGTGCTTGAGCAGATTCGCAGGTCACCTCAATCGCGGCGCTTGGTGGTGTCAGCCTGGAACCCGGCTCAGGTAGATGATATGCAGCTTCCCCCTTGCCACTGCCTGTTTCAGTTTTACGTAGCGAACGGGCGGCTCTCTTGCCAGCTCTACCAACGCAGTGCCGACATTTTTCTGGGTGTGCCGTTTAATATTGCAAGCTACGCTTTGTTATTGAGTATGGTGGCGCAGGTCACTGGGCTTAAGCCCGGTGAGTTTGTGCACACCTTGGGCGATGCGCATCTTTACAGTAACCACCTGGCACAGGCGGAGCAGCAGCTTGAACGTGCGCCCAAAGCGCCACCGCGTTTAAACCTGAATCCCAAGGTTAATGATCTCTTTGACTTCCAGTTTGATGACATTGAAATAGCGGATTATCAGCCACACCCCCACATCAAAGCCGAGGTGGCGGTATGAGTCAGTTTGAGCCGCTGGTACCCGTGGCCATGATCGTGGCAATGGCTAAAAACCGTGTCATAGGGGTAGAAGGGCAGCTACCCTGGTATTTGCCTGAGGATTTAAAGTTCTTTAAACGTATGACCCAGGCCAAGCCGCTGGTAATGGGCCGTAAAACCTTTGCGTCGATTGGCAAGCCGTTGCCTAATCGGTTAAATATTGTGGTTAGCCGTCAAGACGCGTTTACTCATGAGGGTATTCGGGTCTGCCACGATCTTCCTGCCGCCCTTGCCCTGGCAGACCAGCAGGCAACGATTGAAGCGGCTGAAGAAATTATGGTCATGGGTGGCGGTGAGATTTATCGCCAAGCCATGCCCTATGCGTCGAGGCTTTACGTGACGGAAGTTGACATTGAGGTGCAAGGTGATGCGTACTTTCCTTCGTTAGACCCAAGCGAATGGCGTGAAACGCAGCGCGTGGCCGGTCAGCCTAATGAACAGCAACCTCAATATGCATTTGTGACTTACGAACGCGTAGCCCCACAGGCTTAGGTGTGTATATAAAGCCCCGCGAAGGAGAAGCCTTGGATGTCGGTTAGCACTAAGTCGGTAAACCCTGGGTCAATAAGCCCCAGACAGTTATTAGACGACCTTGAGCAGCGTTGGGCACTCACTCAGGCTGAGCTAACCCGGCTGCGCGCAGAAAATGCTGAGTTAAAACAACAGTTAGCTCAGTTTCACGCCTCAACATCCGACGCCGCGGAAGTGGACGTGCCAGAAGACGTGACAGAAAGCGTTACACAAAACAAAGCGGAGTCTGTACCAACATCCTCGCCGCCAGTTGATGTGTCCGCTAGCGAGGAATCCAGCCCCGAGCCGCCTACGCCCCACGCGCTTCTGGCGCAGTGGTATCAGCGCTATCCTAAAGCGTTCTTTAAGGGGCATACTCAGCCGCTAAAAGTCGGCATACACCAAGACCTCGCCGAACGCGAGCCGTGGTCAGGCAAGCTAATCCGCCGCGCTTTGGCAAACTACGTCAATTTGCCGCGTTATATAAAATCAGTGCGCGAGGGGGCAGTGCGTATTGATTTGGATGGCAATGAAGCGGGGGTTGTAGATTCGGAAGCTGCGCGTCATGCAACAGAAAAACGTGCCCAGCAGGCGTCCGCGTCTCCCAATGAGCGTCCTCAAGCGTCTAAGGGCGCTAAACCTCACGCCAAAACGCCTAAACCCACAAAAAAAGCGCCGACAAACCCGCAGAAAAAAGCAGAAAAAACGCCATCTGGCGCTGATGCGCCCCAAAAACAACTTAGCCTGGAAGATAAGTTGTTGGGCCTGCAGAAGAAATTTCAGAGCCGATAAGACCTGCTCAGAATGGCTTTGTTCCGCAAAAAAAACGCGAATAATAAAAAAACAGTGTTTTTTTCTATTGCGTTCCTCACAGTCCCAGTATAGAGTTTGCCTTGCGAGCATTGGAATATAACAAGGTCTTTGTGAGGATGTGCCGCATTATCCGGGTTTTAAATACTTGGTAAATGAAAAAAGAGCGTACCCACGAAGCCGACTGTCGACCTAAGGTCGAACAGAAACGATCGAAACAGTAAGCTAGTTAAGGAACCTACACCATGAAAAAGACACTTTTAGCGACTGCTATCGCTGGTACCATGGCCGCCTCTGGCGCCCAGGCCGCAACCGTTTACGACCAAGACGGCACCAGCCTCGACCTCTACGGTCGTCTGGCTTACGCTGTACAGACTGGTGGCCCGGAAGGTGAAGCGGGTACAAAGTCCGACGGCTCTGAATTCGTTGACCTGGGTTCGCGTTTTGGCTTTATCGCTAACCACGAAGTCACCAGCGACCTGAGCACTTTCGCCCGCATGGAATTCCGTGGCAAGGCTGATGCCCGTAACGGAAACGCCCAAGACGATGACTCTGGAGATGTAGATTTCGGCGGCTTTGACACCATCCGTAACACCTACGTCGGTGTTAAGAGCGATTCTTGGGGTGCGGTGCAGGTCGGTAACTTCGACTCCATCATGTACCAGAACGTTACCGTCATTCAGGACGTGCCAGAAAGCGACGGCGCTACCAACATTGACTTTGGTAACGTTGCTGCCCACGGCGACTCTATCCAGTACTCTTCTCCGGTAATGGAAGGCTTCCAGACTAAGGTTGCAGTCAAGCACCTGTCTGGTAACAGCGAAAATGTTTCTGCTGGAGACGATACTGGCTCTACCACCTCCTGGCACGCTGGTGTTAGCTACGAGTGGGAAGACCTCTACCTGGGTGCTGCTTACAACCAAGCCAAGCAGGAAGGTGAAAACGACACCGCTAGCTACGACGGTGAAGGCGCTAAACAGTTCTCCGAAGACCTATGGGGCGTGGTAGCTCAGTACGGCTTTACCGACAACTTCAGCGCGCGTATCAGTTATCAAGAAGCTGGTGATATCACAGCTTCTCAGGATGAAATCGTAGACGAGACTACTACTGATGCTGGTGTTCTTGAACCTTCCTACGAGATCGACAACCTAGTTGGTGTTGGTGCTACTTATGACTACGGCATGGGCGAGATCTACGGCGACTACTACCACGTTGAAATGATCGATAATCGCGTCGACGATCAAAACCGTTGGGTGTTGGGCGCTAACTATCGCTTCAGCGAGCCGATGTATGTCTTCGCCGAAGCTTACCAGGAAGATAGCTCTACCAGCAGCGATGACTCTCTGTCTGAAAACTTCCGTAGCCTTGACGACGATGTTCAATACACCGTCGGTGTACGTTACGACTTCTAAGACGCTTCGTCTTAAGCAGTTGATTAGCTAGATACGTCGGAAACGACGACAGAGCCGGCCCTTAGGGGCCGGCTTTTTTGTATGGGTATTACAGCGGTTCTAGTAAAGGGTTCGTGAGGAAATCGGTACGCGATTTTCGACAACCTAGCGAAAGTCGCTCTGTGTTTGTTAGGGCCGGGGTTGCACCAGCAGCGCGAATTTATTGCTGGCAATGAATCAATATTGCTTGGAAAGGACAGCTAGCAACATCAAGTTTTGAATCTGATGTGGTAAGTGACGTTATAAGCCCGCTTCTACTGCGCCTGATACGGTTTCCTCTGCGGTGTGCATTGCTCGCCAGGATGAGGTATTTACTTTGCGTCAGGCCAAGTCAGTGGCTTACACGTTGATAGTCCAAGCTTGTCAGCTATGAGGGAGGTTATTGTCCAGAAGGGGCCTGCTTAATGAAGGGAGTTGTCATGCAAAGAGCACGCGCAAGTGCCAGAGTAGTTAACTTTGCAATCAGTAAGCGCCTGGAGTCAGGCTAATACTATGTATAGGTAGATAGGCGACATATTATTTAAGGGTCTAGGCCCTGTCTGAAAACTGGCTGCGCTCGACCATACGGCGTTAAAAATCGGCTCAAAGTACTCATTTACACCACGTAAACTCCGTCTTTTCGCCAATTTTTGCCTTGTCTGGCCTTCGCTCGCCGACTTTTCAGACAAAGCCTAGTTGCTACCTGCCAATGGCGTGTTGAGATTCCTGGGTAACGCTTATTTCACTGTTACTGCCCATTAAAAAAGCCCCAACCTTGGTTGGGGCTTAAGGATCGAAGAGTTTTTGCTTGTACTGTTAAGGTCTGCCTGCGGCGACTTGTAAAGCCGCCGTTAATGCTTAGAAGCTGTACTTCACCATGCCCTGTACGCGAATAGCATCACCGTCGTCCCCACCTACCGTTTCGCGGCTGTGCTGGCCGACTTCAACACCGTAAGCGATGTTTTGAGTAGATGCCGGTGACCAGATATAGTTAGCCCAAACACTTTCGAAGGTATCATTCGTGCTGTCGGCAACTTCTGCATCATCCAGATCCGCTGTAGCAACGCTGTAAACGAGGTTAAATGCGCCAGGGCCGGCTTTCAGGCTTGCGCCTACTGTGCCGCCTGTTGCTTCAACGGTTTCTAGGTTGCCGTTAGAGTCTACGTAAGCAGGAGCTTGGTAGGGGTTACTATCAACATAACCGCCAATACCATCGCCGTGGCTAACACCTGCACGAACGGTCAAGTCCTCAGTGACTTCAAGTGCACCGGCCAGCGCGATGCCCCAACCTGTAGCGGTATCATCGCTCCAGGAAGCATCTGCGTCTGCGTTATTGTTTGTATCGTACTCCAGGTAGCGCATTACGCCCGAGGCCGCATAACTAAAGTTGCCGCTAGCGCCTTCATAACGGGCAGTTAGGTCAGGTACTTTGTTTTTAGCCGCACTTGAAGATGAAGTGGTTGTGATTGGAGTGCCGTCTGGTTCAAAGCCAGTAATGGTGTCAGAACTAATGTTGGCATTTACATTGCCGCCCAGCTTGTCTGGGTCTTCCACCGCAACAGAGAACCCTCCAGTGGTGTAGCGTAATTGAGCTTGGCGATCTAGAATGCCGCGTCCGCCAGGACCGGTAAAGTCGATAGTGGGTGTGCCAGGAATGAAGCTTGCAAAGTTGGTCCAGGTTTGACCTGCAAGAATACCGTTCCACTCACCAAATGCCTGGCGCAAACGGAATTCCGCTGCATTGCTATCAGCGCCACCGCCGTAAAAATCACCTTCGATGGTGGTCTTTAGGTCACTGCCTGCCATCGGGGTGGCCGTTGAAAACCCGATACGGCTTTCTGCCGCATGTATGCCGGTATGGCCGGTGCTGCTGCTATCCCCATCAAGAGCAATATTGCCGTAGCCAACGCTTTTGTCACCAAGATCACTATCTACATCGTAGATCAGGTCCAGTTTTGCATAGCCATAAATGCTAATGTCAGTGTCACCCACTTCTATATCGTAGCCGTGTGATGCCGACGCAACAGCAAGAGCTAATGCACTAGTCGAGAAGAGAGCGGTTTGCTTAAAGCGCTTTGTAAAAGTCACTTGCATTTCCTTTTATTTATATCAGGCAGTCTATCGAGAGACTGCGCTGTCGTTGTGGTTTGTTGTTGTTTAGTTAGATAGCCAACTAGCCCAAGAGGCGAACGCTGTTTGCTATCTGGAGCTAACATAGCGAGCTTAAAGTGAAGTTACAATTGGGTGAATATAAGATTACGACAAAAGGATGAGGAACTTTCTCCATTTCATTCAACGTATTAGCACGCTAATAATTTTTTAAGTATTTTAAATATTAGATATTGTTAATTTTTTATTTGGTAAGTTTACTTATAAAAAAGTCTTTTTTAAGGTTAATTGATTGTTATTTTATCGTGAGTTGCGTTTTTTTGAATAAATGCTTTCAGCACGGCACTCCTTTTCTACACCTCAGCGTATCTTCAGGGGGCTGCTCTTTGGGTCTAAGAAGAACAGGTGAGGTAATGCCTGCTGGGAGTGAGAAGAAGGGCTGATGCATAATAGGGTGCCGCACAGTGTTCGCCTAGCGAACATCGGCATGAGGTTTGCAACAATTTCGAGCCCCATGTGCCTGATGAGAAGAGGCTTGATCATTAGCGGTCGTTGATTATCGGTAGGTAATTATTTTGTGGTGGAGGCTCATACAACGGTACTATAAGCACACACGATAAAAAAACCTTAAAGGTGAAATGTTGAATATTCGGCAAGGTAAGCGGGGTGGGTGGGTTTGGCTCGCTGGTTAAAACGCAAATCCTGTATCGGTTCGCTTCAGAACCGGATGCTGATGGGGCTAGCCGTTACCTGGCTACTGGTCGTGATGCTGGTGCTGGGGATGGCGTGGCAGCTAGGCAGTGCCATGGTGAAGGCCACCAATATGGCGCACTTGCGCTATGAGTCGACGTTGCTTGCCGATGAGGTCACTGAGCAAGTAGACGCACGCATTGATGCGTTAAGCCGGCTAAACACCCAGCTTGAAGCAGATGCTAGTGACGACGCGATAGATTCGACGTTACAGCGTAATGAAGCGCTAATGGCTTGGTTCGAAGGTGTGGTGGTCGCCAATGCAGAAGGGCGGGTGATCGCCGATTGGCCGAATGTTGAAGGACGTGAAGGGTTAGACACCGCCCAGCTTGAATATTTTAAAATACTGCGCGGCTCGCAAAAGCCTTACGTTAGTGAGCCGTTTGTGGGGCGTGGTAGCGGGATGCCAATGATATTGATTAGCGTGCCGCGCATTGATCAGCAGGGGAACTTCAACGGCTTTGTAGGCGGCGTTGTCAGTCTGGATTCCGGTGGGATTTTTGATCGGCTCTCGCGGGTTAGGCTAGGCGAACAAGGCTACGCGGGGGTGGCGACGGCCTCTGGAAAAATACTCTATCACCCTAATCGCGACCTGATTATGACCGAGGTGCCGGACAGCGATTTTAATCCTTGGCTGGGTTTGGCATTAGATGGTTGGGAAGGTGAGGCCGTTGGTGCGTTGCTTAACGGCCAGCTTGGTTTTCAGTCCTATGGGCAGGTTTGGCCAGCGAATTGGGTAGTAGGCCTGTATTTGCCCAGTGAGCAAGCCCAAGAGCCGCTAGGCGGCTTTTTAAAGCGACTATGGTGGCTGGGAGTCGCACTGACGTTGCTGATGCTGCCGGTGCTCTGGTTAATTTTGCGCCGTATGTTGTCGCCGTTAAAACATTTAGCCAAGCAGATTGGCCAAGTGGGGCGCGGTGAACGCGAGCGAGTGCAGCTAGGCACTAATTTGCAAGAGTTGCAGCGCGTTGCGCATACCTTCAACCGCGTGGAGGACGAGCGCCAAGTATTGATGGCTAACCTCCAAGAGCGTGAAGCTTTTCTCGACTCTGTGCTAAATGCTACCCCGCAAGGAATGTTTGTCGCCAATTTTGACGGCGATATTACTTATATGAATCCGTCGCTTCTCGACATGCTCGGCATCCAGTCGGATGCGCCGACGAACGCCTGGCTGCATCAAATTCATCACGATGATCGGGGCGGAGCTATCGATATGTGGAAACATAGCCTCAAAACCGGGAGTGATTTTGTCCGCCAGTTTCGTTTTGTGCGTAGCGATAATGAAACGCTATGGCTGGATGTACATGCTCGGGTGGTGATGCTCTCCCAGGGTGGCCATTCGTTGGGTTTGGTAGGCGTCGTCAAAGATATTACCGAGCGGCGTGAGCAAGAGGCTATTCAGCGCTGGGAAGCTGAGCATGATCCGCTAACCGGGTTGCTTAACCGGCGTGGTTTTGAGCGGCGGCTTGATGATGCTTTTGCCGAATTTCAAAAAACCAGCACGCCCTCGGCGCTATTATTGTTTGACCTTGATCATTTCAAACCGATTAACGATGAAGGTGGGCATGCACTGGGTGACGAAATGCTGCGGCGTATCGCCCAAGTGGTCGCTTGGGAAGTGCGCCGTAGTGATCATGTTGCCCGCCAAGGCGGCGATGAATTTGGTGTTTTGCTGCCCAGCTGTACTCTGAACCAAGCGCAAAAGATCGCCGAATCCTTGTGTCAGTCAGTGGGGGAAATTTCGGTGGTTCATGAAGGTAAAGAATATAGCGTAACGCTGAGTATTGGGGTTACCACCTTTCACGAAGACGATGGAAGCACTGATGAAGCGTTGGCGCGCGCTGATGCCGGGAGTTACGCAGCCAAGGATAAAGGCCGTAATGGCGTGGTGATCAGGCTACATGAAGAGCATAGCCCAAGCGCTATCCAGCTTTTTGAATGATATCAACTTGTTAACTTCCACTGCTGCAACCATTGGGGGATATCCAACGCGGGCATGGGGCGGGCAATGCCATAGCCCTGGGCCAAGTGGCAGCCTAATGCCAGCAGCGCGCTAGCATGCGCCATTGTTTCGACGCCTTCTGCCAGGACCGGGCGTGAAAACTTTTTGGCTAGAAACACTATGCTTTCCACTATCGCCCGGTCATTCTGGCTGTCTAGCATATCGCGGACAAAGTCGCGGTCGACTTTGATCAGTTGCACGGGTAAATGGCGAAAATAGGCCAACGAGGAATAGCCTGTACCAAAGTCGTCAAGGGCAACGTCAATCCCTAATGCCTTGCAGGCAGATAGCACCGCCAATGCGGCCTGCATATCATCAAGCGTGGCCGACTCCAAAATTTCCAGTGATAACTGCCGTGGTTCAATGTGTGGGTAGGCGGCAAGCAAAGTCTGCAACTGCGGCAAGAAGCCGGGGTGCAATAAGTGCCGTGGGCTGATGTTCACGCTGATGGGCATGTAAATGGATTGCTGTTGCCAAAGCGTTTGCTGCTTGAGCGCAGTTTCGATGACCCACTCGCCGACGTCATATTCCAAATCAGTGCCTTCGACTAACGGCAGAAAAGCGCCTGGTGAGAGTAGGCCCTTTTCTGGGTGCTGCCAGCGGATTAGCGCTTCGACCCCAATCACACAGTGGGATTGAAGGTTAACCTGTGGCTGATAAAAAAGCACAAACTCTCCATTCTTTAAGCCATAGCGTATGGCATTGCGCTGCTTTTGTTTGCTGCGCGTGGATTGTTCTTCATCCGGGTTGTAAATGGCATTCTGTGCGGGCCCGAGGGTTTTTGCTTGGTAGAGGGCTTGGTACGCATGTCGGATAAGTGTGTCGGTGTCTACGTTGTCCTGCGGGTAGGTAGTCGTGCCCACGCAGGTGGTAATCTTGATAGCCTGGCCTGCTAAGTAAAACGTGTCGTGAATGCGGCGCTGTAAGCTGGCCGCGGTGATAGGTGGTTGCGTCACTACAGCGAATTCATCGCCGCTTAAACGCCCGCAGAACCCCGTGATGTCGATTAGCCCCTCCAAACGTCTGGCGATGCCTGCCAGCACGTCGTTTCCCGCTTGATAACCGAGTAACTCATTGAGTCGTTTAAAATCATCTAGATTTAAAACATGAATGCTAACGGCATTGTCGTGCGTGGCCCCATCGGTATATTGAGCCAGTTGTTCTTTCACTAAACGCTGGTTGGCGAGCCCGGTTAGCTCATCAATATTGGCGGCTTTATACAGGGCTTCTTCGTGGGCTTTGGTGTCGCTAATATCGGACTGGATGGCAATAAAGCCTGCGTTACCGTTATCGCTATCGGGCAGCGGATTACAGCTGATATGCACCCAGTAGCGCGACCCATCCCGGCGATAATTGAGCACCTCCTCTTCAAAGCCGCGTTTCTGCTGGAGTGCTTTGGTAATCCTCGCAATCGTGGCTGGGTTAGTCTGCGGACCCTGCAATAGCTCTCCAGGTGTTTTGCCCAGCGCTTCGTCAAGTGTGTAACCACTTAAGCGGGTAAATCCTTCGTTGACCCACTCAATACGGCCTTGGGCATCGGTAATGACCACGCCGTTGCTGGTTTTTTTGGCCACCATCGAGAGACGGGAAATGGCAGTTTGGTCGTCTCGCTGCTGGCGGTTGATGCGAAGACTGTTCACCAGTTGCCCGATACTACCCAACAGCGGGGCTAGAAAATCTACTAGAGCCCTGTCGTAGTCATTGGGGCGGTTCGCCAAGCCAATCATGGCGATACAGTGGCCGTGCAAATGGATCGGCACCCCTAAAAAAGCTTTTAGCTGAGGATGGCCGGGAGGTAGCCCACCCCGCCGCGGGTCTTGGTCAGGCTGGTTGGCAATCACTACCTCCTCATGGCGCATCACATGGCCAAACAGCGTGTCCAGATTGCTGAAGATCATGCCATTGGGGGCATTTTGATCATAAAAACGGCGCGATTCGTCATCCCAGGTTATGTCGGTAATGGCATGGGCAACCAAGTAAGGGGCTTGTTGCTCATCTTTAAGAACTTCGCCAATAAAGCCATATTCGCTATCAGTCAGCGCCAGCAAATCGTCTAGCAGATGATTGAGCGCAGACGTGTTTTCTCTTTCATCAATAAAGCTTGCTTGGGCGCGCATAATCGCGCGCTCCAACGCCTGCTGCTTTAAAAGCTGGCTTTCGACGCGTTTGCGTGGCGTCACATCAATCATGGTGCCGATTAACTGAACAACGCTGCCGTTGACCATTATGGGATGGCCGGTAATACGAACCCAGCGCTGAAGTCCTTGCGGGGTGATCAGCTGAAAGGTGTCATTAAATGCTCGCTTGTGCTCAACCGCTGCATTCAACGCCTGAATTAAGCGTGCTTTATCCTCCTCGACGTAGACATTTAAGCGCTGGAATATATCAATATCGTCTTCTTCGCCAATGCCATATAGCTGGTTAATGACGTCATTCCAATGTGTGACGCGGCTAGGAATGTCCATCTCCCAAACGCCGATACCTGCTTTACTGGTGGCATGCTGGGCGCGAGACGTTAAGTGGTGCTCAAGCTTTAATACGACGCTAGTACCGAGCTGGGTTAAGAGCTCGCTCTGGGTGGTGGTTAACTGGCGTGGCACCGTGTCCATCACGCAGAGCGAACCAATCGCGTAGCCGTTTTCAGTTATTAAGGGCATTCCTGCATAGAAGCGGATGCCTGGGGGCTGAGTGACCAGTGGGAGCCGCTGAAAACGGCGGTCTTGTTGAGTATCAGGAACTTCGAGAAGCGAGGCTGACGAGAGAGTGTGAGTGCAGAATGAATGCTCACGTTGGGTGAAGCTTACGGCGTTGCCATACTTGCTTTTGCACCATGTTTGGTGCTCGTCGACCAGGGTAATTAACGCCATAGGGGCCTGGCAAAGCGTGGCGGCCAAGCGAGTGATGCGGTCAAGCTCAGGATCCGCAGAGCGATCACCCAAGGTGTAGCGTTTTAGTGTAAACAAACGCTGCGCTTCATTATGGCTTCCGAGGAGTGATACCATGGGTAACCTGTCTGTTATATGCGCGTTTTGGAACACTTTCTCTTATGCTGCCATCGCTGTCCAGCCAGTCGATAAATCTCCGTCAACGGTACGGTAGAGTATAAGCAGATGCAGCGCCTTAATATTTGAATTCAGCAAAAGAGATTGTTGACCGTGAGTCTATTTGAGCTGTTTGCCCGCACGCTTGATGTCACCCTGCCTGTTTTTGCCATGGTATTTGTAGGTTTAGGTTTAAAGCGGCTTGGCTGGATAGACAGAGCATTCGTGACGACCGCTTCTGCCTTAGTCTTCAAAGCCACCTTACCGACATTGATTTTTTTAAGCTTGATAAAAGCTGACTTGGCTGTGGCGTTGGATGTGCCGCTCTTGGTGTTCTTCGCGTTGGCGACCCTGTGCCAATGTGCCTTGAGTTGGGGCTGGGCGAGCTTCCGGGTCCCGCGTGAAGAACGCGGTGTGTACGTTCAGGGAGCCTTTCGCGGTAATTGTGGCGTGGTGGGGCTGGCTTTGGCCGCGGGCATGTATGGCAACTATGGTCTTTCGGCGGGAAGTCTATTATTAGGCGTTGTCATTGTGACGTATAACGTACTCTCGGTGGTGGTGCTGGCAATGTATCAACCCGGTCAGGCAACGGATTGGCGCAGCCTGCTCTGGAAAATTTGCACCAACCCGTTGATCATCGCCGTGTTGGCCGCCTTGCCATTCACCGCATGGTCAGTTCAGTTGCCCCGTTGGTTAATGACATCAGGTGATTATTTTGCTTCTCTTACGTTGCCGCTGGCGCTGATTTGCATCGGGGCGACCCTGTCGGTGAGAAGCCTGCGAGAAAGCCAGCAGGTCGCGTTAAGTGCCAGCGTAATGAAGATGGTTATTCTTCCGGTATTGTCGACCGGAGCTGCCTGGTTTGCAGGTTTTTCGGGCCGCGAACTAGGCTTGCTATTCCTGTTCTTTGCTAGCCCCACAGCAGCCGCAAGCTTTGTAATGGTCAAGGCGATTGGTGGCAATTTCTCGTTAGCAGCGAACATCATTGCCATTACCACCCTGATGGCAAGCGTGACGGTTACCGCCGGTATTTTCGCGCTGCGGCTGCTCGGCTGGATATAGCGCATTGCCTTGGCCTACGTTGGCCTAAGCGTTATACTGCCGCTCCTCATAAGTCCCTGTAGCTCAGTAGGATAGAGCAGCCGCCTCCTAAGCGGCAGGTCGCAGG
>RKMI01000263.1_pt1 | contig 14876 bp, 21 predicted proteins | sample 2174191 | NCBI WGS metagenome assembly RKMI01 (sample SAMN10236717, study PRJNA505201) | synthetic metagenome | isolation source: mock community containing 12 organisms: Thioclava sp. ES.032, Psychrobacter... | place: USA: Walnut Creek | collected 2015-10-01
GCGTTATGTTGCCCGAATAAATAATCGTGAAAGGAGAGAGCATGAGTACCCACACTTCAAATCGAAAAATTACCACTACTAAAATCCGAGAAATGAAGGGAAAAGGGAGCATTGTCTCTCTGACTGCTTATACCAAGCCGATGGCGGGGTTTATGGATCCATATGTTGATCTTATCATTGTTGGTGATTCAACAGGGATGGTCGCATACGGGTTTGATTCTACTTTGCCTGTAACTCTGGATATGATGATTGCGCACGGTGCAGCGGTTGTACGTGGAGCTAAGCGGGCTTGTATTGTCATTGATATGCCTTTCGGGTCGTATCAGGAAAGTAAAGAACTGGCGTATAGGAACGCCGCACGGATACTGACTGAGACTGGCGCTCAAGCCGTGAAAGTGGAGGGAGGTCTGGAGCTTGTTGAAACAGTGGAGTTCTTGATCAACCGAGGAATCCCTGTCATGCCACACATAGGTCTTCGCCCACAGCATGCAAATGCTCTTGGAGGGTTTAAAGCTCAGGGACGAGATGACGACGCAATTGAACTATTGGTCAAAGAAGCGCAAGCCTTTGAAGCAGCTGGTGCATTCTCAGTGTTGATTGAGGGTGTTTTTGAGGAAGCTGCGCGGAAGGTTACAGAGTCCGTCGCTGTCCCTACTATCGGTATTGGCGCCTCTCCCGAGTGTGATGGGCAAGTGCTGGTAACTGAGGATATTCTTGGCCTGTTCTCAGACTATACTCCGAAGTTCGCTAAGAGGTACGTAGACCTAAGCGTACAAATCAAAGAAGTATTTGCGGAGTTTGAAAAAGAGGTAAGAACAGGAGCTTTCCCTTCAGAAGAGCATTGTTTTGGCGTAAAAAAATGACATAACAAATGGCTGTTGTCGGACGCACCTCCGCTGCGCTCCGGCACGCCGCAAAGCCAAGCGTTAAAGTCATCTGCCACTTGATGGAGTGAATCTGCTAGGATCAGCGTCCTGATTCTCAATGCCTAGAAGAGGCTGCACACAGACAGGAGGATAAGGTTCTTGGTAAATACTCTATATCCAGCATTTTTTCGTTCAAAAAACCTTATCGAAACTGCTTGGCACGGAACTACGGAAGTGACCCGAGACGTGGTTAAGCAATTAGTCGAAGAGCGTGCAATGAATGACACAGATCCGCTCGCCTATGCGTGTGACCTTGCCTATGAGCGGCTGCTCCTGTCGTCCCGTCCCGAATACGTTTATAAAAATGTTCTTTTGTCGAAAATGGTGTTTGGAACACATAGTCCAGCTACTACATCTTGGTTATATGAGTTCCGAGTTGGTGAGGCACGTGCAGATGCAGTTTTGATTAACGGAGTTGCAACAGCCTTCGAGATAAAAACAGATCTTGATGACTTTTCCCGTGCTCAGTCTCAGCTAGAGGCCTACTATTCTTGTTTCGATAGAGTAGTGTTTGTTGTTGGTGATGGGCAAGTTAAAAAGGCTCTCCAATTTTTGCCGGATTATGTGGGGCTCTTGAGGCTTTCAAATAGGTGTCAACTTTCGGAAATTCGAAAAACTTTATCATACACAAAGGGCCTTTCTTCGGAAGCAATGTTTTATCTTTTCCGAAAAAATGAACGCGAGGCTCTACAGAGGAAACACGGCATTTGCACCGACCACTTGCCGCCGATAGAACGATATTCTGTTGCCCGTGATGCCGTGTCTTTACTGTCTCCGAAAATTATTCACGAAAATTTCGTCGGAGCGCTCCGAAGACGAGAGCCTGCGACAAAGAGAGCCGCTATTTCATATAGATTACCGAGCTCATTACGTGCCGCTGCATTCGGGTACAAAATGAGGAATGCCGACTGGTTACTCCTTGCTTCGAGACTTCGAGAGCCAGCTTCCAGTGCGCTTTAGGTTAAAATACCGTTATCAACATGGAGAGTTATAATGTACTGGCCACTTTTTCGCTCTAAGCAAGAAGAAATGATTGCGCTCAAAGAACTTGGATCCCATTTGGGGAGTAACCTTGTAGTCCCCATTATCAAGCCACACGATGCGAATTCACGGGTTGAAGGGCAGATATCTAGAGTTTTACAAACAGGTTTACGGGCGGCACTCATTATTAATACAAACGAGGGTTCTCCTGTGCCTTCAATCGCACAGATTGCGGCAATGGAAAAAAACTTAACAAATGCGTATCCAGATCAAGTATTGCCCACATTAGAGGTGCATCCCGACGTCACGGCTTCGGATGTGAGCTGGTTTCTGACTACCTACAGTGGGCGAACTCAAGTTTTTGTTCATCGGGCACATACCCTTAGTGCTGCGACTTTTCCCGCAAACGGTGCAATTCACATTTTTGAATCAAATCAGGTATCCCCGCACTTCACTTCCGCATTTTCTGCGTCTCGACGCGTGATTCTTCGTGATGGATTCAAAAAGCAACCTGTTAACGGAGGCTACCCTTCCGCCTCTTATTTTGACGACTTAGTGTACAGTTATCGTGCACATGGTTACGATGGTTTTGGTGATTTTGCAACTATAGGAGATGTGCCTTATAACAAAGGCGGAGGCCAACCGAGTCACGTTGCTCTTCACCTTACAGAACCTCATCAGAATAACACTTTTCAGTGCCGGCATTTTGTTTCTTCTGTGCCGCCAGCAACCACAGATGTTCAGACGAAGTATTTTGATGCTCTGGCACAGTTGGTAGCGCATACGGGATCGCCAGGTGTAGGTTCATTCAGTACGTTGGGAATGTCTGATTACTGTAACAATTATGCTGCAGGCACTTTCCCTGGTTTAGGCTCTCCAAAGCGCTGGTCTACAAAACATCACATTCAATTGCTCCACTCTGTTCTTACTGCGTCTTCTGCGGCCCCTTGGATTTGAGGCATGGCTTGTATCGCTTACAGGATAATGGGTTTTTTTCAATCGAGTAATTTTTACTTGTGTGACTAGTGTTTTGAAAGAATCCAAGAAAGATCCTTTGAGCAACCGATTATTAACAAGGGATTCCAAGCGACGCCGTAGGCGCGCTTGAATCTTGCGTTAATTGGTAAAAATATGGAAGCCGTCATCCAAGAAGAAGCAACCGGCTGTGGTATTGCGGCAAGCGCTGCTCTTGCAGGTGTCAGTTACGCCGCAGCACAAAGGAATGCCAACGCTCTGGGTATTTATGCCGCAGATACAGCGCTTTGGTCAGAGACTGAACACGTTCGGAAACTTCTGCGGGAATTCGGTATCTCGGTGTCGCCCAAAGAAACGCCATTCGAGTCCTGGGAGCGCCTCCCAGACAAGGCTCTTATGGCCATTAAGTGGCGGATGAAGCGGGGCAAACCATTTTGGCATTGGGTAGTGTTTTTCAGGGAGGGAGGCCAAGCAATGGTGCTGGACTCCAAGAAGGCTCTGAAATCGAACATCCGGCAAGATTTCGGGCGCATCAAGCCCCAGTGGTACATTGAGGTAACCAATTAACAAGTCGCACCAGTACGCGGCCTACGGCCGCCGGACGTCCCTGACGGGCCGCCGCTGTGCTTCGCGTTATACACATGAAAACCAAAGGAGAAAGCCGTGGGAACCAGCAAGCAATCGCTCCTGAAGCTCAGCGCTATCATAGAGCAGCATTCGGCAAATCAAACGAATATGCCATTTCGCAACATGTTCGCTACTGCTTGCTATCTCTTCGTGATTGGCGAGGAGCAAGCAGCTCGAAAGCAAATGAAGAGCCTTTTCGACTGGTTAGGCTGGGATAACCAGAGAACCTATTTCAGCGCCATACTTGATTCTTTATCGGAATTTGCCCCGAAGTACGCATCTGAAATAGCTGCCAATCAGGAAATTAACAAAATCTTTTACAAAGTCGAGACGCCGGGTAGTTCAGCGTCAGAATCGACAGAAAATGTATAACCATTGCAGGCACGGCGACGCCCACTACATTGCGCCTTCGGCTCCATTCCGCGGGCGCGCATGCTACAAGCGTTATGCAGCATTGAGAGACTGAGGTTGGTACATGAAAAGCGATAAGGCCGATGCGGCACTTTATCTGTTAACGGGGCTTCTTCAGCGTCTTGATGCTGAGCGTCCCGGCATGATTCAGGAAATGATTGCGGGCGTTGAGGGTGATCGGGCTGCACTTCCAGAAAATATTGAGAACAGAGAGTACGTGGAGAAAATTTTTGACGAGGCTGTGGAGTTACTAACACGTGCAAACACTGCATAACAAATAAGGATAGGTCGCGCGCAGCCGCGACCTGATCCGGTGTTGGACGAGCCCGGTGCTTCTCTATTAAGGAAATATCATCGGCGAACTGAGAGGTGCTTTGGCCCTGGCATTGGGCGGTCATTTTCGTCAGGCCAGAGGTTCCCGTGACCCTCGGTGAAACCGATAGCCGATCTGTCCTGGTGGTGTCATAGGGTGCTCTGATCCCTCCCTGTGAGGTGCATGTCGGACGGATGTGGGTCTATGCTAAACATCGTCGCCGGATTGTCGGCCCGGGCCACCGGCAAGGTCGCCGCCAAAGCGTGATGCCCATGGGCTCGCCACAACAGGGGCAAACGCGTTGTTTCCGGGGTTGGGTGACGATCCCGGGTAGCGCCACCTGCAAGCGCAACTGCAGCCGGTGTAAGGTTTTGCGGGCACCGCCGTGCAGGAACCCGTATTCCCGCACCCGTCGCAGCCCCTTGGGCAGGACATGCTGCAGAACCCGCCAGAGGAACCGGCTCGCCGGTTCGGTCAGGGTCTGCCAGCGCCGGGTCTGGCTGTCCTGGTAGCGGAAGGTGACCTGCTCACCGTCGTAATCCACGATGTTCTGCTCCCGGAGCACACCACGATACAGATAGCGGGCCAGATAGGTCAGCGCCTGGTCGCCACGGCCGACCTGCTCGCACTGGGCGACCCAGTGTTTGGGAATCGATTCCGGCAAGGCAAAGCCTTGCTCGCGCATCCGGGTGAGGAATTTGGCGCGAAACACGGTGGCCAGGGCCCGGCCGTTGAACAGGTATCGCCCGGCCCGGGCGTGCCAGTGATGGCCCGTCAGCCCGCCCCCGGGGACCACGATGTGGACATGGGGGTGGAAAGCCAAGCGGCGGGAGTGGGTGTGCAACACCCCGACCAGCCCGAGCTGGTTGCCCAGGCGTTTATCGTTGCGGGCGAACTGGCACAGCGTCTCCCGGGCGGCCTGGAACAGAGCGTGACAGGTCCATCGGAGGTGGTGCCAGGCAAAGCCCCGCAACTGGGCCGGTAGGGTGAAGGTCACCAGGAAATAATCCACCGGCAACAGCTTCTGCCGCTGCCGGCCCAGCCATTGGCTGTTGGTGCTGTGCTGACAGGCAGGGCAACTGCGATGGCCGCAGGACGGGTACGCCTGTTGCACCTGCTGACAGGCGCGACAGTGATAGCGAACCTCGCCACAGTCCGGCGTATGGCAGGCCAGAATCGACCGCAGGGCGGCGTGATGTTCCGGTCGCATACGTGCCCCGACGTGCTGCTTCAGGCTGGCCTCATGATCGCGCAGAATCTGCGCCAGGGTGATCATGGGGTCACCCAGTCAACCTGCAGGCGCTCCACCAGAGCATTAATCATCAGGGCACTGTTCTGCTGGGCCTCATGGGTCATCCGGGTGTAGCGGGCGGTGGTCACCGGGCTGGCATGGCCGAGCAGGGTCTGAATTGAGCGCAGGTTAACCCCATTTTCCAGCAGATGGGTGGCAAAGCTATGGCGCAGGGAATGAATGTGCACATTTTTGCGGATACCGCAGTCCAGAGCGACCTGTTTGATGGCCTTCTGCACTCCACCCCGGTCCATCACCCGGGGCTTGCCGGAGGTGGCAACCGACGCATACGGCGGGTGTCCCCCGGGAAACAGCAGGTCCGGATGACGGTGAGTGGCCCAATAGCGCCGCAAGGCCTTGAGTGTCATCAGCGGTAAAGGCACGAAGCGATCCTTCTTGCCCTTGCCACAGCGCACATGCACCCGCATCAGGTGACTGTCGACATCGGCGATGGTCAGGTTCAGGGACTCGCTCAGTCGCAGGCCCAGACTGTAGGTGGTGAGGAAATAGACCTGATAACTGAGTTTGCGTGTGCGACTAATCAGGCGCTCGACCTCCTTCAGGGAGAGCACGTCCTGCAGGGTCTGAACCTTGGGGGCCTTGACGATAGGGACGTATTCCCAGGGCTTGCGCAGTACATACTGATAGAAACTCTGCAACGCATTGCGGGCAATCTTGACCAGACTCCAGGACCGATGCTGGACCAGATGCATGAAATACTGCTGGAGCTGATCGGTGCTAAGCTGATCGGGACAGGTCTCGAAATAGTCGCAGACCTGTCGCAGGCAACGGGTGTACAGATCGATGGTCTTGGGGCTTTTGCCGCGCAGGGTGAGTTCGGTGAGGTAGCGTTGGTGCAGTGCTTGAAAACGGGCGTGTTCGTTGGCGTTCATCACACTTCTCCTGACAAGCCCTCCAAAATGGAAGGGGTCAGAGAAGTACAGTCGAATTTGGCCTCTGCCGCATAGCGGCTTCGTTCAACAAATCACGGAAGACGGACGCGTGAGACGCGCCGCTTTGTTCAGCGTTAGAAAGTATTAAAAGGAAGTGAGTCGAATGGATCTTGAAATAACTGTAGTTGATGCATTTACAGATTCCGTCTTTAGCGGGAATCCAGCAGCAGTGATCATCACGGATAGTTGGCTATCCGACGATTTAATGCAGTCTATTGCTGTAGAAAATAACCTTTCCGAGACAGCTTTTCTAGTTTTGTCTGAAGCATCAACTTATCAGATCCGATGGTTCTCGCCGCTCACTGAAATTGCTTTTTGCGGCCATGCAACTTTGGCCTCTGCTTTCGTCTTGTTTGACAAAAGTCCTGAGCTAGCTAACATTAAATTTTCAGCTAAAGCAGTTGGAGATTTCTCGGTAGGGAAAAGTGAGTCGGGTAGAATTCAGATGGACTTCCCGAACACCAAGCCTGAAAAAATCGAAACTATTCCTGAGAGTCTGATATCTGGTCTTTCCATTACGCCAACTGAAGTCTATCGCAACTCGCAGGCGTATTTTGTGGTCTACAGATCCGAATCTGAGGTCTTGTCTGTGCTTCGTAATAACGAGTCTCTGGTTAAACTTAAGCCCCTTGATGTTGTTGTGACGTGCAAGGCTGAAACAAAGGATTATGACTTCATATCAAGGTACTTCTGGCCTGCAAATGGCGGCGATGAAGATCCTGTAACTGGCTCAATCCACACGGGTCTAGCACCATTTTGGGCAGAACGATTGGGTAAAAATAATTTGGTGGCATATCAAGCCTCAGAACGAGGAGGGGTGCTCAATTGTGCGGTTTCAGGAGGAAGAGTACTAATTTCTGGCAACGCAGTTCAGTATTTAAAAGGTCGCATCACTATTTAGCGCTATATATTTCTAACAAGGCCCGGCACAGCGACGTCTTTTCCGTTGCGGCTCCGCCTCCACTACAAAGCCGCGCATGCTGGCGGTGTTAATTGGTAAAGCCATGAATTCAGTCATTCAGGAAGAAACGACCGGCTGTGGTATTGCAGCAAGCGCTGCTCTTGCAGATGTGAGTTACGCCGAGGCAAAAAAGAGAGCCAACGCTCTGAGTATTTATGCCGCAGACACGGCGCTCTGGTCGGATACCGAGTACGTCCGAAAGCTGCTCCGCGAATTCGATATTCCGGTATCCGCCATCGAGACGCCATTTGAGTCATGGGAGCGCCTTCCAGACAAAGCTCTTATGGCCATCAAGTGGCGGGTGAAGCGGGGCAAACCATTTTGGCACTGGGTGGTTTTCGTCAGGGAAGGAGGCCAAGCAATGGTGCTAGACTCAAAAAAAACTTTGAAATCGAACATCCGGCAAGATTTTGGACGCATCAAGCCCCAGTGGTACATTGAAGTCACCAATTAACAAGTCATTCAAGTTCGTTCCCGGCCTGACGGCCGTCCACCGGACGTCCCTGTCGGGCCGCCGCTTAATTCGGCGTTACACATCGCAGGAGGCATTGTGATAGTCATCTATGGAATTAAGGAACACCTGAATCCAGTCAAGGCCCAGCTTTCTGACGTCATTCACGGATGTATGCGGTCAGTTCTGGGCATGCCAGAAGACAAGCGGGCTCATCGTTTCATCCCAATGAATGCTGAGGATTTTTATTACCCAGGTGGAAGGACGCCCGCCTACACGGTTATTGAAATCAACATGATGCAGGGGCGAACTCCCGATACCCAGAAAGCCCTGATAAAGAAGCTGTTCTGTCAAATTGAGTCGGAGATTGGTATTTCGCCTGTGGACGTGGAAGTGACGATTAAGGAGCAACCAGCCCACTGTTGGGGTTTCCGTGGCATGACCGGAGATGAAGCGCGAGACCTCAAGTACTCAGTCAATGTGTAACAAAACGCTCAAGTACGTTCCCGGCCTGCAGCCGTCCACCGGACGGCTTTTAGCCGCCGCTTAGCTATGCGTTATGTATATAAATAAGATGGGAGAGTTGCATGAGTTTTTCTGAATTTCACTTCATTAAGACGTTATTTATAGTAGTACTGGTCTCTGGTGCTTTGGTCGGATGCGATACATCTAACTATTCTTTGAGTTCGGGCAGCGACCCCAGTTCTAATAATATAGCTGAACAGGAAACGGACTCACATTCGCCAGAAGCCTATTCGATCTCAGCTTCAAGTCAGAAACTAGGTAATAATAAAATTCTTCTGAAATTGGCGACAAACATACCTGGAACAATCGAATTGATGGCTGGCATCAGTTTAGCCGACCAGGCTCCGGACGATATTTTGATTGGAAAAAATGGACGCGCTCGATTAGTGAACGGGAAAGGGCAGGTAACATTTAATGTAAGTGACTTGCCATCTGGAAAATATAATGTGAAGGCTGCGTTTTATCCTCGCTGGGGCTTTAAAGATGAAGAGTCAAAGTTGTCTGGGGTGGACGAAAATCTAGAGTATAAACATTCAATTTCTCTAACTGGATCAGGTGAGCCAGCCGAGTCAGCTAATCAGCGCAATGAGGGGCAAGCGTGGGTAATGGAGAATATCACTATGGGGTCGGAGTGGGATCCTGGTTTTTGGAAAAACCGTTTTGGTCAATGGAATGAATTTCCCGTAACAACTCGTAATCCAGATATCACTTCAAACTATTATTTTGAATCTCTTGATATGACCATAATCGTAAATTCTTTCAAGAATGAAATAACAACTTGGAGAATGGGTCGAGATGGCTTGTAGTCGCACACTACATAACCAGTCAATTAAGTACGTTCCGGGCCTTGTGGCCCTCCACCGGACGCGCTAGAAACCGCGCGCCGCTTATCTCAGCGTTAGGCAATCAAGGAAAAGTCATGTTGAGAGTATTATTTATAGCTTTGGTTCTTGCAGGGTGTACATCATCTCCAGGCATCATTCCGGTGGGAAATGATACGTATGCAACAATGATTTCAGGCCAAAGTGGTTTTGTTCCTGTTGGTGGAATGAAGGCGGATGCATACGAAGGTGCGCAGAAACATTGCAAAAGCCTTGGAAAAACATTGGAAGAAGTATCATTTAATTCAAGTTCGGGTTTTGGAAAGTTCCCAGAAGTTGAATTAAAGTTCAAATGTGTTTAGTCCTAGTGCTCTGGAAATGCCTAACAATTGATTGCTACGGATTTGGTAGTTTTGAGTAGAATCGTAATGTGCTACCAACTTTAATACGAGAAAAGAAAATGACAAGTACAAACCCTGCACGACATATATTTTCTTTTGAGGGCGGTGACAAACTAACCACCATCGGTGCGACGTTCTTCGTTTCTTATCTCTATCATCTGCATGTCGATTCAACTCATAGAAAATGGGCTTCTATAAAAACTCAGAAATCGCGTATTAGTACTATCAACAAATCGGAGCAATATCATAGTATTTGGTTAAAGCACATCGGTGGTATGAGTGAAGCTAACCTCAATAGAAACACTCTAGGTTTGGACGGTGCTACTATTAAAAAAATGGCGCTGGCCATACAAAAATCATTGTCAATACCAAGAGCCTAACAAGTGCATCTTGCCGGATTTGGGTAAACTGTCACCTGTTTTGCAAAAACACGCAAAACAGCCGCCAATTCACCCAAACCGCAAATGCAGGCGTTAGCAATCAAAAAGGAACTTCAAAGTTCATGAACAAAATATTTAAAATACTTTTAATTTCTTTCTTGGCTTTTACAGGCACTTGTAGTGCTGGTGAGTGGTATGAAGGAGGCACACTCACAGACCGGAACGCAATTGCATGGCAAGATGCTAGTCTGGCAAATAAGATTGCCTCGTCAGCAGATTTTGTTGCAGTAATGTTCCAAGGCAGTTATCTCAAGCCTTCTATTTCAAGCAACATTAAGTCCGTTACTGATTTAGCCCCATATGCCATTCAAGTTGCAATATGCATTGACGGCTCAACAAAAAAACTGGCAGATCCAGAAGAAAATAGAAAAACCTTTACCAACCAAAAGTTAAGTGGCATGGCGGCAACATGTACAACTTTAATGGGCTGGATGAAATAATAATTGCTAACAAGGCATTGCACCGGACTCCGCATACTGTCGCGCTTTTTGCAAAAACACGCAAAAAATCGCGCCAGCATGCTACGCCGGTGAATGCGGCGTTATATTTTTAGGAAGCATATGCACTTTTATTACGACGAATCTAACAATGTTAGAGTACTTAAAGTAAAAAATGATGGGTTTAATACTGATTCACACGACAATCCATCACCATGTTTTGTACTTGCAGGTATTGCTTTACCAAAAGATGGAAGCGCCATTACAGAAAGTGAAAAAATCATCTTAAATAAGAAAATAAACCTTCCTAAAGATTCTGATGAGTTTAAATTTAAAAATATCGCAAATGGTGAGTTCCTTGATAATTTAAAATCCGTAAAATTACGGAATTTATTAGAATGGGTTAAGAGTAGTGATTACTTAATACACTATAGTAATTTGAATATGGAATATTGGTCTGTAATTGATATAATTGATGATATTTGTGAATTCGCTGACTCAGAGGGATCTTTAAATTATGCCGCCGCAGGGGGGAAATATAACTTCACTGCGTTCCATAAAGATGCACTTTATTTACTTTTAAAATTACAAAAGCGGTCATTTATAACTATCTTACGTAATAATGGTTACCCAAATGTTATCGGCTTGAAAGTTAAAAAATTGCTTAAAGATCTTAAAATGCTTTGTAAAAAGACCACATCACCATCTTCCCATTCTGTTTATAAACTCAGTAAAGAAAGTAAGCTACAAATCAAGAGCTTGCAAAAACTACTTGAATTGTGTGCAAAAATATCAGAACTAGAGTTGGTTTACGATAGTGACGATGGAATTTTAATTGATGGATTAAGTGTTTTTTATCGATTTAGATTGGAGCAGTTTCCTGATTCTAAACATACTTTTGATAATGAGTATAAAATTCAAGAACATTTTGAAAAACTTAAAGGTCTTGATTCAGTACTTCAATCTGAAAACTATGAATTTGTTAACTCAAAAGATCATTATGAAGTTCAATTATCTGATGTAATGAGTGGTTTGTTTAAAAATTACTTTACGTTTATCGATAAAGTCAAAATAGAGTTAATCGGTGAAATAAAGGAAGGGTTAAATCAACTACAAATTAAAAATTTAGAATTGATTAAAGATTTGGTTTTGCAAACAGATAATACCATGCCTTTAATGCTTCATTATGTTTCAAGTGCTTCTGAACAAATAAAGCATGCTGAATTTTTATTTGATAAAAAAATATAACAAGCCATTCAAGCAGGACAAATAACAGTTGGCTATTTACTCCTTCGTCGCCTATTTTAGCCACCTATTATTTGCCTCTTAATGGGACGTTAAAGGGTAAAGCTCGAGGTATGGCAGCCATTACCTATCCGTGTCAGAATTATCAGACACACGAACGAGAGGTTTCGCCCATGAATCTCCAGAGAATTGAAGACGAGGCACTCCATCTGCCAAAAGAGGAGCGAGCTCAGTTGATCCAACGATTGGTTTTGAGCCTGGAATCTCCGTCAGAGGAAGAGATGAAGTCTGACTGGTTGCTTGAGGCTCGCAGAAGAGCGGAAGAACTTGATAGCGGGTTGGTTCCAGCGGTACCCGGTGACGACGTTATGAGGAAGGCTCGAGCACTAATCAAATGAACGACGTTTTTCACCCGGCAGCGGAAGCCGAGTTTTGGAATCAGTCGGTTACTACGAATCGAAGGTTCCAGGATTGGGTGGTGCCTTTATAGAGGAACTTGAGGCCCTGGCCGAACTAATCGGCGAGTCACCAGAAGCTTGGCAGGTCAAGCTGGAGCCGGATATTCGCAGAGCTCCCCTTCATCGATTTCCGCTATCCATCGTCTATCGAAAAAAGCCTAGCTGTTTCCAGATTCTAGCGGTTGCACATGACCGGCGGCGGCCGCACTACTGGCTAGGCAGGCTTTAACAATCGGCTGCACGGCGACCGATTTTCCGCCGCTTCGCGGCTCCAAACCGGCGCGTGAGCCGGGCGTTAAATGCCAGTGATCGCGAAGTCCAGGGCATCTACTATCTGGTCTCGAAAGTGGGTTAATGAGCCTGCGGGGTTATTCAGTTGCTTGGTGGGCACTGAGGATATTTGAGGTGTCAGCAACAGAAGTTTCTGGCCATCGAAGGTGACCTCTGGAGTGAGGCCCTGCATCGTTTGGTTCCCGAAGGCTGAGAGCCTGCCAAGCGGAATAACGATGCGTGTTGCCAGTTCAGATAAGTGCAGGCTTTGAATGTCGACCAAGTAGGGATAAAACGATTTGCTGGCTTTGTTCGGATTGGGGTATACATCGAACTGGGCCATTAAAATTCCCTAAATTCGTCACCGAAGCAACCATGCTGCTCAACGAATTCGTTGTAACCTGTGATGGCAGCGCGGTTTTCGTCGGCCCATTGAGCTGCTTTGCGTTTCGCCAACTCTTCTCTCAAAGCTCGCTCAAGCGTGGCCGAGAGATTGATGTTCAACGCTCGCGTTTTTGAAAGCAGGTCGCTGTTCACGGACAGATTCGTTGCCTTTTTAGGAGAAGCTATATCGTAGAGCTCATGCATTTTGGCCTCCACAGAGCTATTTTCTGGCTTTTACACAGCTTATGCGTATGCGGGTGCGCATTCAAGTGCATTTAACCAATCAATCAAGTTCGTTCCCGGCCTGACGGCCGTCCACCGGACGGCTTTTAGCCGCCGCTTATCTCAGGGTTAGCGCTCCAAGACACCGGACGGAACCGGCGGTACAATGAAGATGGGAATACGGAGGTAAAGTATGGTGGCTTCATTCACAGAAATTGAGCGGCAGGCCCGGAATTTGACGGTTGAAGAACGTGCTAGGCTTGCAGAGTCGTTGCTCGAGTCACTTCAGTTGTCACGTTCCGATATAGAATTGGCTTGGGCCCAAGAGATCGAAGATCGCGTAGCCGCATTCGATCGTGGCGATATGCCGACCTACGCAGCAGAGGACGTTTTTGCAGAAGCGTACTACTTGTCGCGGTGAGACGCGTCAGGTTCGTTGCTGCAGCACGACGTGAATTCTTGGCTGAAGTCGTTTATTACAATGAGGAAGAGCAAGGTCTTGGCGCACGTTTTACGACAGCAGTTGAAGAGGCAACAAGTAGAGCTCTTGCGTTTCCGCTCGCTGGTTCGCCCGCGCCCAAGAATACTCGGCGGGTTTTTCTCAAGGACTTCCCATTCTCGGTCGTTTATCAGCCAACCGCCGGTGGCATCATTGTGTTCGCTCGCGCACCATTCGCTTCGGCCAGGTTATTGGCGGACGCGTCTGCAAGAGCGCTAACCAGCGCAGGCACGGCGACGCCCTTTACATTGCGCCTTCGGCTCCATTCCAAGGGCGCGCATGCTGCGAGCGTTAGCTGGATTGGTGTGGTTCCTTTTTGGTGGTTCGGTGTCAGTGGCCTTGGCCCAGAGTTGGCAGCAAAACCGGTAAGTTTCGGTGTTTGCCAAGGCCGTCAAAATCGGTGGTTAGTTGGTAGTTCAGCGTTTCAATAGCGGTGACAGAAAGTTAGGTGTTCCGTTTGTGGGGCTGTTCGTCGTGAACACGGTTTTGATCTGCTAATCTGGTGTTCTGGTTCATTCACCGCATCGGTTGTGGTGTTTTTAAACGCGGTGCACCGGCGGATTTTGGTGCAAAGCAGCAATGGCGCAGGCCATCGTATTGGTCGCCAGGGAGTGGCTTCATCGTTACACCCAGCTAACCAGTTAATCAAGTTCGTTCCCGGCCTGATGGCCGTCCACCGGACGGCTTTTAGCCGCCGCTTATCTCAGCGTTAGCTGGATTTATGTGGTGCCTTTTTGGTGGCTCGGTATCAGTGGCCTTGGCCCAGAGTTGGTAGCAAAACCGGTATTTTTCAGTTGCGCCAAAGCCGTCGAAATCTATGGTCAGTTTGGTGCTCCAACGTTTCAGTAGTGTTAGCAGGAAATTGAGTGTTCCGTTCGTGGGGCCGTCTGCGGCAAGCTGGGTTTTGATCTGTTAGTCTTATGTTCAGGTCCATTCGCCGCATCGGCGGTGGTCTTTTTCGCACTGTACATCAGCAGACCTTGGTACAAGGGCAGTAGCGGAATAGGCTATCGTTTTGAGTGCCGAAGGCTGGGTTGTCAGTTACACCCAGCTAACAAATCGCAGCAGCACCAGGCCTACGGCCGCCGGACGTCACTGACGTGCCGCCGCTGTGCTCAGCGTTGAACTAAACCGCTTCGCGGTAGCGAGTAAGCCTGAAAGTTTCCTGCGAGATCAGGTGAATTGACCGATACTTTTGATTAGCCCGAGTGGGCTTTCAAAAGAGGAGTGTCCGTCATGACACCGTTACGTCAGACCATGATCCAGGCCATGTGCCAACATGGCT